>Ga0209774_1001845_pt1 | contig 10874 bp, 9 predicted proteins | sample SaaInlV_150m_DNA_2_FD_184648 | JGI IMG/M metagenome (GOLD analysis project Ga0209774, IMG submission 184648) | Marine microbial communities from expanding oxygen minimum zones in the Saanich Inlet - SI037_S2LV_150m_DNA (SPAdes) (version 2) | ecosystem: Environmental > Aquatic > Marine >... | reverse complement strand
CCACATTCAGCTCTTTTACATCCTCTAGCCCAATCTTTCCTGAAACCAATGCCTCTATTTGTGGCACCTCTCGTACCCGCACCTGTAACCCTCTTAAACGTTGCAGCAGCTGGTTACGTTCTAGCTGTCCATTGATCCCATCCAGTTCTTCCGTTGCCAGCAACACATCGGTCACCTCATGCTGATCAATAAACTGCTCCAGTGCTGACGAGGCGATCACCGGCAAACCAGAAAGTAAACGCCCCTCCCGATCCCGGTTATCATCCACAAAACCGACCAACTGATATCCACCTGCTTGGTGCAGCCCACTAGCCAACTGGCAGCCGGCATCTCCAGCACCAATAATCAACACACGACGCTGTGCGCTCTCTAACCCCAATCCTCCCCACTGTAGCTGCAGTAATTTACGCGCTACCATCCTTGCCCCGCCAATCATCAGCAGCAACATCAGCACATGGAGTAGTAGTACTGTTCCTGGCAACAGCACCTGCCCATCCGCTACACCACTGGATGAGAAGAGCAGCCACCCCGCCGCATAGAGCAGCCCATAGAGCATGACCGCTCCGGTCACAGACCAGAGCGCCCGGGAGCCAAAGTAACGAATAATCGAACGATACAGCCCAAACCAGCCAAAAACAGGGAATGCCAACAGTGGCGCTGTCCACAATCCTAGCGACAACGGCCCCTCAAAGAAACGTGCAACCGTATCCCACTCCCCATAATGAAGCTGTAGCGCAATGGCCAACGAAAGGTATACAGAGGTTCCATCCGCCACAAAGAGCACGCCTTGCTTAGTCAAGCGAGAGAGTGAAGCCAGTGGTAGCAACAACTTCCAGACAACATACCTCATCGAGCGCACAGCGGTACGCACGCCCCGAATAACCCGCCAGATATACTGTAACAGCACCATATAGAGCAGAGCAAAACCGAGGAAGAGCATAAAGCGGAGCGACTCCGCCACTCCTGCAAATTCCATCCACAGACCGGCACCCGCCAACACCAGCGCCGCCAAAATAATAAAGAGCAGCGCATGACGATCTCGATAGCCCATACGCAACACAATATGGTGCAGATGGTCACGATCCGGCAGGAAGGGGGACTGTCCCTTGATCAACCGCCGCACCATAATCGCAACCGTATCTACCAGTGGCACCGCAAACAACCACAAAGCGGTGACCGGTGCAAAAACTGCCTGCCGAGCCGTACCAACCTCAGGTTGAGAGAGTGCAATCGCCAACCAGGCAATCACAAAGCCCAGCACCATACTGCCCCCATCCCCCAAAAAAATACGCCGCTTACGACCACAGACACTCAAATTACAGAGCAGATAAGGGATAATCGAGACCGAAAACAGTAGCGCCGTCCACGCCTCTAACGCTCTTCCTCCCTGCCATGCCAACAGCCCCATACTAATCAACGCAATCAAGCTGAGGCTACCGGCCAGCCCATCGACACCATCCACCATATTAAGCGCATTGATCGCACCAATCACTGCAATCAAGGTAAAGGGAAAGGCAAACCAGCCCAGCTGGATATTACCCCAGCCAAACAGATCGCCTAAATTGGTCAGGGCAATCTCTGCCCCCACCACCATAATTGAGACCGCGACCAACTCAACTAGGAAACGAGACCATTAAACTGGCTGAAAATGGGGCGATCAGTAACTCAATGGAACCGAATGCAATCAGCAGCCCCATCCACGCACCGATAAACAGTGCAATTCCACCCATCAGTGGAACCGATCCAACATGCTGTTTTCTTACAGAGGGATGGTCCAACAACCCAAGAATTGGCGCCAGGTACCGTGCTGAGAAAACGACTACAGCGGCACAAAACAGGGAGAATAAAACAGGTGTTATTTGCATTTATTACTTAATATAAATTTAGGGTTTAGAGTATCAACTCAGAAAGGTTTCAATATTTCAGAGTCAATTATCCATAATCCTCAGTTGAGCGCGAAAAAGACACGTAAGAGATTAATGTGCATTAAGACCCTGCGTGGACTTTCGTGATTCAACTGAGGATTTTAGGGTTATGCAGACTCAGTATGACGATTAGCTAATTCCGCCAACAGCCATCCACATAGAATGCCGCCACTGTTGGCCAACAGATCCAACCATTCACCATAACGATTCACAAATGGCTGCACCAGTTCGATAGCACCACTGTAGAGAATAAAAAACAGGGCTATCCATTTCCATAAATTGGGTTTCCGCAGTGCCGTAGGGAATATCAATGCGGCATAAGCGATGAGGTGATGCGTCTTATCTGTACCCGGTACAGTCGGTAACTGTGGCAGTGGTGCCAGTGATAACAGCGTGATCAATATAAGCAGCAGCACCGTTAACAGAGCCCAACGGTGACTCACAAAATCCAGAAAATTGAGAAACACAATACTTAAGGAACCTCTGAATAAGCCATGTGTAAATACCTGACTTCGAATTTATATTGAGGGGGCTGGAGGCCTTAATCTTCAACCCAACAATGGGACGATCTGCTCTTTAAAGAAGTAACCTATCATGGTAATGAAAATTAGCCACTGCATACGATCATGACGGCCCGCAATTTTATCGCTGTGCTGCAGACTTTCTGCAAAGCGCTTATCTACCTGCTCAAAGTGCTTATCTACCTGCTCAAAGCGCTTGCCTATCTGTTCGAAGCGTTTATCCATCTGCTGCTGCATCGCCTCGAAACGTTTATCCATCTGCTGCTGCATTGCCTCGAAACGTTTATCCATCTGCTGAAAACCCTGCTGCATCAATTCTCTTTGATGCTTTAGCTCTTCCTCTACACGTATAGTGCGCTCTCTCAGCTCCAGCTCGTAAACCACGGGAGGAGAAGCCAAGCTCTGCCCCGCAAGCCATTGAGGAATATGCTCTTTAATGTACTGGATATCTTCTTCTGCAAGACTCATATCTTTAATTCTAGTAGCTTCACGGTGATAGGGCAAGAATTTCCCCTTGCAATACGCAGCCCCTCTGCATGGACCAGACTACTCCAAGTATCGTAGAGCAGGATATCTCCTTTCGTGGCATTGCCGTTACCGTCCTTTTCATCGATCTCCCACAGAGCCGACCAGCTACCAATATCATTCCACCCCGCATCCAGCGCCCCCCAGAAAAACCTATCTCAGCTTCTCAATCTCTTCAATGGATAGCCCTGTAATTGCGGTGATTGTTTGGTTCTCTAACCCCTGACTGATGGCATTTTTGGCGGTTTCTATCTTATCTTGCTCTCTTTGCTTTTTGCTTAATCTCTGCTCTTGCTCTATCCCCTGCTCTATCCCTTCCTGCTTTGCTCTCTTTGCCACGACCTCTGTTGTCTTTTTAATAGCCTTCTTCACCGCTGTATCAATAGCATTTACCTCATCCCACGCCTTCAGATGCATATAGTCATATACATCCATCTCTTCCCGGTTCCAGTTATACATCTGTGCTGAATCAAAGGCCTGCTCCAGCGCACTGTTTCCAGTGAACTCTTTGGGTACCATCTCCAGACTGGATGCGTTTTTTATGAAGTAGATCCACTTGTCCAGCAGTGTGCTTAGCTGACCCAAGGGTTTGCTGAATTTCTGCAGCTCTATAAAGCAGAACTCAAAGTCATCAAGATCTTGCGTATTAGTCTCTTGGTTAAGAATCAGGTGACGACTGATGCAGGATTGTCCTTCAAACATAGTGAAGTTCAGCAGCCCGATAAAATAGACCTTTTTTAGTTTGTGGTAGTTTTTCCCTGCATCCAGTTGGTTTACATAGGCTTTAGAAGTGTAGTAGAGACTGCGTTTGGCAAAGTCACCAAGGTCCTTTTTCTGCATCTCGACAATGAAATGTTCCTGTTTTTGATTCGTCACCTTGATGTCGAGAATAGTCTCTTTCAAGGCCTCTATCTTAGGTACCTGATAGGGGTTGGTCAGCTCTACCTCTACAATGGTCTGCTCACCCTGAAAATCAAGCACCGCATTGAGAAAAGAGATGAGGACCTCTTTGTGGTTTTCATCTCCAAAGATCTTCTTGAAGGCGATGTCATTTTTTGGATCTGCAAACTTCATCACTACGATTGTACACCCCCCTGATTAACGGTCAATATTTGTTTTTGTCTTGTTCTCTTTTAAGATTCCAGGAGACGTGATTGGTATCGCCATCGCTGAATTCATATTAAGGGGGGCACAAAACTTAACTCCAATCTTCAACAAGGCTAAATCTGCGGCCCCCATCTTTACTCTTTATGATATCAGCCCGGAGAGATGCTCAAGCACGCTTCGCTTCTCTTTTACCACCTCTTTTTGTAGTCGCTGCTGTAGTTGCTGGTCTACCTGAAACAGGGCCTCTTTGCATTGTTGATACGCTATCTCTGCCTGCTTACGGGTAAGCTCACAGCTCTCTATGCCAAAGCGGATCAGGCCAGAGTGTCCCCACCATTTTTTGCTCCCTAACAGGGTAAGTGCTGCCGTATCATTATTGATGTAGCAGGTTGTACTGACAATATCGTAAGCAGGGGCAAGCCGAACTGTACCAATATCTTGATAGATCAGTCCAAAGTTCTTTAAGTGTGCATCTCCATTTTGCAGATGCATATTCAGTACAATCATTTTGAAGAGCTGTTGGAGTGACTCTATTTTATGGGCTGGTGAGGCAAAAATTTTGATGCTTTTTGCAATCTGCTCATAACTCCCAAGATATTTGTCATCCCGCTGCCTAGCCTGTAGTACGCACATATCTTCAAACCCAAGCGTTGTTCCATCTTCCTCGATATCAAACCGCTTCATAATGAACAGCCTATCATCATCCGAGAGGTAGAATTGCGGCACATCAATGCCCGCCAATTTGAAGGCCTGCATACAGTAGTACTCGTTGAGCGCCAGTTGCGGGTAGTCCTCCCCCCAGGCTTTTACAATGTAGTGCCCCAGCTTCAGCGTTGCTTTATCCTGCAGTTGTGCCAGAACTTTTGGCTGCACACCACTAACCGCTGAACGCAGCGCAAATCGTTCAACCAGCTCACTGAAAAGTGCATCACTCTGCGGATGTAGCAGCACATCCAGCGCCAAGGGGGGCTGATCAACAATTGCGTCTTGACGATAGCAAACTCTTCCCTCAACAGCCGGTGCCAACAGATGTAACAGGCCCAGATCATCTGTTGGAACCAGCTTGGAAAAATGCTTTTTGATCACTGCCAGCAGATAGCCTTCCGGCAGATTCATTTCAAAAATGGGATGCATTTGTGGATGCACATACCCTTTGGCACGTACTGGCATAGTGAGAGAGATAAAGTGTTCCTGAGCAGCCTGATCAGAGTAGTTAAAAATAAATTCCCTCCCCTCTTTCAGCAGCACACCGGTGGGATTCCCCGCTATAGTTACCTGCAAAGGGTTAGTCACCTCTCAACTCCTCCAGCATAGGAAAAGGGGAGCGCTCTCGGGCCATCAACTCATACCCAAGATAATCCAACATTTTCATTACTTTGCGCAGACCAACATCACCCGACCGCCCCTTCTCAAGTGCACTGATTGTTGCGCGCGAAACACCTATGTGATCGGCCAGTCCCTGCTGCGAGCACCCCCTGCTTCGGCGTGCCTCAACAATGAACTGCCCAAGTTCTTTATAGTCCATTACAGCAGAGTAGCATAAAATACTTTACATACTTACAGTTTACTCAATTATTGTAAACTATTTAATTCAACTATATTACAGGAATTACGGTGGAATTACGGTGACAGTTTACTAAATACACATATCTCTAAAACGCACCGGCCTAACATCACAGCAAATCGTAGCCATTACACCCCCAACACTGAAACTGACAATGTGTATGTTGTATGTTGTATGTTGCTCGCAAATTGCGTATTCCGGCGAAGATGAACACCCATCTCCCCAACGCATTGAGGAGTGGTATTTTTACTCCAAGCACTCACCATCCATCAACTCACTAAGCCATTTTCTCATCGACTCCCCCTTCAGGAGGAGGATTGAGGAGGGGATAAAATGGCTGACTTAGCAGCGCTTCATCAACAGCTTACGCTACAGTATAAATTTACCGTGACATACTAATATTTCTTATAAAAGACATTTCTTTGGGTGCGCACATTCAATAAATACATTGAATATATCTCGATACATTAGTATAATCTAATTCTTTAGACTTCTGATTATAAGGGGGCTTGGGTCATGAACAAGATTGAAATGGAACAGTTCAAAGGGTGTTCATGTGGCTCGTTACTGGATGGACAGCATGCAGAGATGTCATCGCTGGTTAATCTGTTGATGGATGAGTGTTTCCAGCGACAAGTCACCAGTAAGACAAGGCTGAGCAATGAGCTCAGTCGACTGGTTTTTCTAATAGACCGGCACTTAGTGTATGAGATGAGTCATCTGACTCACTCTGGTATGGAGGGGCTGGATGATCTTATCTCCGAATACCGTGATATGCAGAAAAATCTGAATCTGTTGCTGTCAAATCCTATACAGATTGAGTATATGCTGATTCTCAGACTGGTTCATGGATGGTTGCGTGATCACCTTGATAGTTGCTGTGATTTTGCGCAGCGTTTGACTGTAGCGGAAGCAGCTCGATGAGGCTCCACCGTGACTTCAGCATCAGAAAGCCTCTCTCTTCTGATTTTCTGTAGTGGACTTCAACTAATTTTCAAGCTTAAGACCTAATTTGAATACCGCTCTACTGGCAGATCTAGTGCGAGCACTTCTATTGCAGAGAGGATATTTCTCTACGGCTTCTATGTCTCGGACAAGCACCTTTGAAACGATAACAACAGGAAAGCCCGACCCTGAGCTCAGTTGCCATTGCCGTTAATTGCTAACCGCAATAACATCACCCTTCCGCTGCAATACTGTTACACCAGCACTAAGCGCCTGATCTTTTAACTCATCATAAATGTGAAAGGTCGCCAACCCAAGATGGTGGTTATAGCCCCTATATACAGGAAACAGCTTCTTAAAGTTCACCGCTTTTTTCTCAATCAAGCGCCTCAAATCCTCTTCATGAGCCTTGTACTTCACCTCAATAATAAAAACATCCTTACCATTCACCATTAGAATATCAAACTCATCTTCCAGACCATTCTGATTTCTGGTCAGATTTTTATCAATCGAATCAAAATGGATCCCGTTAAGCACAGGATTTGCCTTTAGCGAATTGAAATAAAACTCCTCTGCAACAGCGCCTTGACTATTTCCAACACCGCCATACATTTTGGCCAACTTATCCAGCTTAGTATCAGTCTTAGCCAACTGAGCATCAGTCTTGGCCAGCTGAGCATCAGTCTTAGCCAGCTGAGCATCAGTCTTAGCCAACTGAGCATCAGTCTTGGCCAACTGAGCATCAGTCTTGGCCAACTGAGCATCAGTCTTAGCCAACTGCGCATTAGTCTTGGCCAACTGCACATTAGTCTTGGCCATCTGCGCGTCGGTCTTGGCCATCTGCGCGTCGGTCTTGGCCATCTGCGCGTCGGTCTTAATCTGCGAAGCCACAAGCTTATCAATTTCTTGGTCTGTTTTAGCCTGTGAAATTGCCAGTCCCTCAACCAAACTTCTTAATTCATCATCAGTCATCATCAATCTCGTTCTATAATCATGCCCCTAATTATAGCGGCAACCCCCACTCTTTCAATCAATGTTTCCCATTAGTTCTCCATTAAAATTTACCCAATGTTGCCGTTAATTGATCATTACTCACCGCTAACTGAGCATTCCGGAGCAAACCGGCCACTGATTCCGTAGCATTCCGGCCACCCCTAACTGGAGGGTAGTAAACCAGGGATAACCCATTAACCTACCTCTTTTTCAAAGGAGGTAGCTATGTCCAAGAAGAGGTTATCCATGCGTAACCCTGGTAGAGCTTTTAGAGAATGATGAGCTTTAAGCAATATCAACCTTAAGAGAGCCTGTCCGAGAATCCGAATACCAACAACAGAATAGTAATGTCCGCTATTAGCAGAGTAGAAATGTCCAGCTATTGACGATAGCACAGTCTAAACTGAGTTCATCTTGAACTTTTTTTGGCGGTGTAATGTGAAGCACATTCACACTCAGTCATATCCATCAATTTGAATTGCTGTCGAATAGATGGAAACATCCGCCGCACTCATACCCAGTCGACGGGCAGTGTTCTGCCACCCCTTCAAGGCAGCGGAGACCTCAATGATTATAGCCTCGGCTTGATCTGCCTTCAGGGCGAAAAACGGCGCCGCTCTGCGAGCGATACCAAGATCTGCGTCCGGCCCTTCTTCTGATATCCATGTTGTAAGTTCGCGTGCTTTCTCCTCCGACGGCACGGGGTTCAGATCATATGCCGGTGATAGCCTCCACCTGTCGTCCTTGTCATACAGAAACCCATGATTGCGCAAGTGGTCATCAAGGTTGCCTATCAGCACACCAAAGACAATTCGCCTCCAGAGCTCATGTAAGTCTGTCGTTGGCTCACTTGAGTACATGCGTATACATTCGGCAATATCAGTATAGGTCGCCTCATCCCCATCATTGAGCCGCAGCAAACTCATGGCTGACAAAAAGGGAACTCGTTTTCCATCTTGTCGATCAAAGCGGGTAATCAAAGCAACTGGTCGACCAGAAACATCCTGTAGTCTAGCAGCTGCAACATTTATCCCTGCTCTATCAGCGAGCTTCATTGCCAACACTTCGCCATGCGTGATGCTTCGATCATCATCGATTTTGGGAAACTTTGCGATAGCCAAAGTACCATCATTATCCATCACAGCCGACTTCGGACGAGCACCTCCGAGCGGAGAGCCTTCATTCAACAGGAGCTTTAAATCCTCTGCCGTTTCTGTATTTGCCTGAACAGCATCAGACGCATTAATAAGAGCCGGGAGCTGGATCAGCGGAGGAACACGATAGCGCCCAACATCATGATCAAAGCTGCCTTCAGCTTCATGCTTATACCGCAACGCACCAATACGGGTTTGATCTGTAATCGCCAAAAGATAATCAATTTCTGATAGAGCGCGCTCCTCCCCCGTTTTACGAAAGGCCCGTTTAATCAGTTGCTGCCCCCAACGGTCGGGCGCGGTATCTCGCAGTGCTCCCGGAAGCGCAGATTTATCCGACGTTGTATAAATCTGGCCACCTTCCAATGGTAGATTAGCTGGATCAAGAGCAAAAGCATCCGGGTTTTCGAGCCATTCGTCAGCGTACTCAAAGACTGAGCTCTGTCCACGCCGCTTAGCAACATAGCGACACCGTCCGACCAAATGTGTCTCACCCACATAATCGATATAGATTTCGATAGTGTCCGTCATGACCACCCCTTCTTGCGGCTGCGTGGCTGTACCTTTTTAGGCAGTCGGTCTTCATCAATATCCAAACCCAATGTATCGACACCACGATCAGCCACGCTTCCAAGGCCTTCCACCAGCCCAAGGATAGAGAGCACCGTTGCATAGATACCCATGGAAACCGAAGGGTCACCTTTTTCAACCTTGTACAAAGTGCCTCTGCTGATAAATGCACGCTCTGCCATTGAGACTGTTGAAATACGGCGCTTTTTGCGCGCAATCGCAATATCCTCACCCAGCTTGATGAGAGTTTGCCGGGCCACCCTCGGTAGAGTGCTAGTCGCTTGAGTCCTCACGGATATGTCTTATGTATTGAACAATAAAAGCTTGATTGATTATATTATAAGACACTATAGCCATAAGCACTAATAATTCTACACCTTATATGAATCTAGGTTTTGAAAATGCCTCTTTATACGCAATCGACATCATCGCAGAAAAATCACTTTTAGAAATAGCCCCAATCGAAGTACCAGAACGCAAGACCTGCTTACTCAACACATACTCATGCTTCTCATCACAAAGGTACCGATACAACCGAACCACCCACACAGCAAAGGCATAAGATTTCTCCTTCAAAGGATACCCCTTATCCCTTTTTGCCCCTGCCATTAATTGATCATTATTCACTGCTAATTGCTAATTGCTAACTCAGTTTCTCAATCTCTTCAATGGATAGCCCTGTAATCGCTGCGATTGTTTGGATCTCTAACCCCTGACTGATGGCATTTTTGGCGATTTCTATCTTATCTTGCGCTCTTTGCTTCTTGCTTAATCTCTGCTCTTGCTCTATCCCTAGCTCTAATCCTTGCTCTAACCCTTGCTCTAACCCTTGCTCTAACCCTTCCTGCTTTGCTCTCTTTTCTGCCTTCTTTACCGCTGTATCAATGGCATTAATTTCATCCCACGCCTTCAGATGCATATAATCATATACATCCATCTCTTCCCGATTCCAGTTATACATCTGTGCTGAATCAAAGGCCTGCTCCAGCGCACTGTTTCCAGTGAACTCTTTGGGTACCATCTCCAGACTGGATGCGTTTTTTATGAAGTAGATCCACTTGTCCAGCAGTGTGCTTAGCTGACCCAAGGGTTTGCTGAATTTCTGCAGCTCTATAAAGCAGAACTCAAAGTCATCAAGATCTTGCGTATTAGTCTCTTGGTTAAGAATCAGGTGACGACTGATGCAGGATTGTCCTTCAAACATAGTGAAGTTCAGCAGCCCGATAAAATAGACCTTTTTTAGTTTGTGGTAGTTTTTCCCTGCATCCAGTTGGTTTACATAGGCTTTAGAAGTGTAGTAGAGACTGCGTTTGGCAAAGTCACCAAGGTCCTTTTTCTGCATCTCGACAATGAAATGTTCCTGTTTTTGATTCGTCACCTTGATGTCGAGAATAGTCTCTTTCAAGGCCTCTATCTTAGGTACCTGATAGGGGTTGGTCAGCTCTACCTCTACAATGGTCTGCTCACCCTGAAAATCAAGCACCGCATTGAGAAAAGAGATGAGGACCTCTTTGTGGTTTTCATCTCCAAAGATCTTCTTGAAGGCGATGTCATTTTTTGGATCTGCAAA
>Ga0209774_1001843_pt1 | contig 10882 bp, 9 predicted proteins | sample SaaInlV_150m_DNA_2_FD_184648 | JGI IMG/M metagenome (GOLD analysis project Ga0209774, IMG submission 184648) | Marine microbial communities from expanding oxygen minimum zones in the Saanich Inlet - SI037_S2LV_150m_DNA (SPAdes) (version 2) | ecosystem: Environmental > Aquatic > Marine >... | reverse complement strand
AAAGACGTGGAATTAAAAAAGAAGTGTTTTTATTACACCTCAAAGAATGTGAATTCAGGTTCAATTATCGCAACGAAAATCTTTATGCTAAAATGTTAGAAATTCTTAAAAATAACTCGCTTAAGTTGTCTTGACCCTTTTTTAATTAAAAAGTAATGTACCAACATTATGTGTCAGGAAAAACAATATAGCTATTGGATTATTGGACTTTATCGTACTTTCTCAAGAACGCTAGGAATCTCCCAACAGTCAATGGCTCATCAACTCCGAGCTTACCATCTCCATATCCTGTGGCAATTCCTCGTTTTTTCGCCCAATCAGCAGCTGAAAAGTATGGATGAGAACGGTCAACATCAGCAAAAGGCAGATCTTCTGCTTTTCCTAAAATAGCACGTAATCCTGCTAATATTCCTTTTACACCATTCTTTTTGACAGTTTCCAAGTCGTTATTAATTGATCCAAGTTCCAATAAAAGCGCCCATCCGCGAGTATCTCTCACGATTCCAAGGCGATTAAAACGGCTCGAAGTATCAGGATGAACCCCAGTATTTTTGATTCCTGTGGCTCGGCAATAGGCATCAAGAATCTTTTCAGCCATCTCTTTGCTTTTTTGAGACCCCCCATAATAGAAGATCATTGCTCCTTTTTCTGCCCTCTTTGGGGACGAGTTTAAGTGACAGGATAGGACAAGATCATCGCTTCCTGCTTTCTTATTTATCCATCCAGTTTTTTCTTTCAGAGTAAGGTCAAACGGGCAGATGTCTGTAAAAATATCCCTTTGGATTTCCGAGAAGACTTTCAAAAGAAGTTCTCGAGCGATTACGTTCTCGGTTTCTTTGGTTTTAAGGTTTTGAGCACCTTCTCCCTTTCCTTGGGTGTGTTACAAGCAAATCAAGTCAATGGGGCGGAGAAGCTCTCTTTATTGAATCAGGTGAGTAACAAAATTGATTTACTTAGAATTCTCATAAGACTAGCTCATGACATAAAAAACATTGATCAAAAAAAATATTTAAACTTGCAATCTCACCTTGATGAAATAGGAAGAATGTTGGGAGGATGGATGAAAAACATAAGAACAAAACACTCTAATGTGTAGAATGTCTTGTTCTTTGTCTGTGAATAGAAAACAGAAGTTCCGAGCAACAGCACGACCGAGATTGTCATTCGAATTGTCAGGATGATTCCTGTTGACATTGAGCCCATCAGAATCGAAATCGCCAACATTCACGCGGTTACCATCGGACGTCGTTTATATTTACACCAACCCTTGTAGCCACCAATATTTGAAGTTTTTGCTTCTCATATTTGTATAGTATTCTGAAGTTATTTTACCGAATAAAACATCTTCAAATAGGAAAGTGTAAGAAGTTCTGTCCCCATCAGAGCAGTGCTCTCATCTTATCCGTAAACAAGAATGATTCTGACTACTAACCATCCAAAAGGATGCAGGATGGACCACTTCAACTGAAAGAAAACCATGATCCTCTTTACATTAAGTGAAGCATTTTTATTGTACACTAAAAAAATCCGTTTGAAAAAAAATTTTTCGTCCCGCAAAGCGGGACCAAGAATCCAAAAACAAAAATCCAAAACTCCAAGAAAAAACCAAATATTCAAAAACCAAATTCCTTAGAACTTCCGAGCAACAGCACGACCGAGACCGCCATTCGAACGGCCAGGAGGATCCCCGTCGACAATGAGCCCCCCAGAATCGAAATCGCCAACACCCACGCGGCGACCATCGGACGTCGTGTCGCTACACCATGCGTATTTTGAGTTAAGCATTTCTCCTGTGTGTAAGTAATGAAGAAATTGCTTTGACATTTCCTGCAATGCAGATGGCGTAAAGTAATCTGGATAATTATTTAACCCGTATTGTGGGTTATTTTCTTGTTCTGCATAATTCTTGCTCGTTGAATTAGGTAACATATTTTTTGGCATTAAACACCACTGCATATCATCTACTGTTGCTTTTGCAAATTCTTCATTTTTATACCATATATCTTCGTCACCATAAACTTTTACACCTATATGCGCACCTTTTGCTTGCTTAATTAAGCTTCTCCATTCCCATACAGTTAACTGTTTTTTTATCCTCTGATCTGTGCCATTTATATTTTGAGTTTCAGTGTATTCTTTTGGTAGAAGGAATAAGGCATGTGTTTCGGCAATAGTTTTTCCAGATTCAAATGGACAAAGCTTAAGAAGAGTTTCTCTACCCCATGGAATTGGAGGGATTTCTCCTTCAATATCAATACCAAGATTTTGTTTCCATTCAACTGGTCCTGTAAAGTTATTTCCCATAATTTCTTTTACATTCTCAAACGAAGTTGACTCAGGCGTATTTTCAGTATTATCGTCTTCATCATCTTCCTCAAGCGGGTCAGCCTCCTCTCCCCCTTCACCTGACGTCTCAAACTGAGAAGGTAAAATATAGTCTTGCCCCTGTTTCTTGCTCAGTTTTACACGAACATTGTTTCAATCTTTTAATACTGAGCAGAGCTCTAATATTTTTCTCATGAGTTGTTTCTCCTCGGAAACAGTAGTTTTTGGATCATCTAAAAATTCAGAGAGCCTCTCTTCTAAATGTTTTTTTAAGTCACCTGACTTTGCTCGGGTAAAATCAAAATCTGAAAACATAGAAAATAATGTCCCAGGATCAAGAAAATGTTTATCGAGTCGTGCATCTTCAATATTTCCTCCAAAAATGCCCTTAAGGGTTGTAAATTCATGCGAAGTGCTTCCAAGTGAATTAGTAATCTCAGCAAACTCTCTATTATGAAACATATGCATCAATTCTGCTGCATTACAAAGTTTTTTAATTATTTCTACTTCTTCTCGGCTCAGTTTTAAAACTCCATTATCTTCTATTAAATTTGCGAGAATAACATCGTTCATCTCACTTGCTGGCATGTAATCAATTTTTAGTCCTGTGAGCATACGCAAAATTGCAGGATCCATATCTTCACGAGCTTGTGTTTTTTCATCTTTTGGATTTCCTGTAAATATTTCTGCAAAATTTTCACTCACTTCAAATACATCTCCATTAAATCCTGGTATATGAATTTCTTGCCCTTTTTTTGCATTCATAAATGCTTTAGCCGCAATTTGTGACCTCGTTGTTCCTGCAGTATATTCATCATGAATCACTGTGGCACCTCCTGTTTGTGTGTCCACTGCTTTTGTTACGGGACCAGCTTTTGTTCCACTCACGGTATTTCCATCTTTATCTGTCCAAAGCTCTCTGTAACCAAAAAGGTCTCGTGGTGTTGTTCCTTCATGCCATGAAACCATCTCATGTTTTCCTGATACCGTATCGGAAACATACAATGCAAGTTCCGTTTTCCCTGTTCCTGTTGAACCAACTAAAAATACCTTTCTTCCTGCAAGTACATGTTCAGAAATTTGTGCTACGAGTTGTTTTCTTGTATGAGTAAGTGCAAATCCTTTTTCTTTTATCTGATGCTTAAATTGTAAAAGTTTTTGCACCTCTAAAAACCCCCGCTCTTGCTCATTCGCACTTTGTCTTTCTGACTTTTCTTTTTCTTCGGCTTTTTTTCGCATTGCTTCTAATTTTGCAATATTATCTGACGCACTTTGTACGAGTTTTCCATATGTCCGTTTGCTTTGCAGATAAAGCTGTATCATTTTTCTGAGTGCTCCATTTTGGGCGAATTCCATTTTTGCAACCTTCCTCAACTTTGGTCTTGCTTGTCCATATTTTTTAGCTTCTTCTCTTAAGTTTTCTAAAAAGAACTCTCGTACTTGCTTATAAGAAAAAAGTTCTCGAATCTGTTTTGTTATATATATTCTTTGTGAGTCGGCTTTTGTTTTAGGTGAATCAGGTGCTTCTATCTCCCGACCTTCTACTGCTTCAATATTTAACTCTTCTTCCTGCATTCCTTCATCAAGAAGAAGAGCAAGTAAATCATCCTCTGTTTCCATGCCTTGAATAACTTTGTTTTCTTCGGCAGCATTAGCTTGAGGATTATTAACGACACGTTGAAATTCTTCTAAATACCCAAGTACTTGAAAACATTTCTCTCGTACTTCTTGTTTTGTTAATTCTGCATCTTTATCTTCAACACCTTCTAAAAACCTTTTTTGGTATACTTTTTCTGTAAATAAAGGGGCGTGTGAATACCTGATGTTTCCCACACCTTCTATATTTTGTTTAAACGTTAATTTATTTTCTTTGAAGTCCATAGATAAATTGATATTAATCAGTAAATTATAACAAATTTTTATATATTTTTCAAGTGCTTTACGAGAAGATTATGCCTTGCAATTGTTGCTCCTTTTATATTATCAGGAGTGGCTGTAGCCTGCGGATCATTTGGATTATGACAAATAACACGAATGCTTTCTGATCCATCTCCGAACCCTATTCCTTGTACAATAATACCAAGCTCTCGTAATTCTGACACAAGAGAAACAATACCTGATTGATTATTTACTTCTCCGTCAGAAATAATGGTAAGAACTTTTTTCAGTTTTCCTTGTTTTATTTTTTTGCTTAGTTTAGATGTAATACTAGCCCTGTACTGCACTAAGGCACCATGCAAATTCCCCATTCCTGTTTCTGTATCATCAAAAGCATCATATAGCTCGCAGAGTTTTTTTTCATTCATTTGATCATCCCTTGTGTGATGAAGTTGAGTTGTATTTGAACCTTTGAATGAAGCAATATGTGTTTTTACGCTCAAAGGAGCCTTCATGCTATTTTTATTGTAGGAAAGGTTAAGCCTGCGATTGAGCCCCATAATATTTGCAGAATTTGCCAGTACCATTTTCTTTTGTTCTAAGTATGCTCCTGATGACTTCATTGATCCTGTGAGATCAAGTACAACATCATCCTCAAACTCTGTTACTTCTAGTACTTCTTTTTTCTTTTCAGCTTCTTTTTTATAACCCATAGGGTCAGTTTCTCCTGCTTTTGTATCAATATAGGCATCCACCACATCATCAAGATAATCTCCTTCACTTTGGCGAACAGGACCACGAAAAGACCTTTGTGAAACTTCTCTTCGCCGATAAATAAGATCAAAAAGTGCTCGCCATTCTTCGTAAAGAGTTGTTGGTTTTTTGCTGATACTCATTTCCGCAGGAATAGGTGTTGAGTTTACCTGATTAATAAATCGCTCAACTTCCTGCCATTTTGTAAATGGAACACCTTCAAACATTTTTGGTTTTTCAGGTTCTGGGATTTCTTCGTCTTGTTGCCCCAAAAGCTCTTTAAAGAGTTCATCAATTTCTTCAAGACTTAATTCCTCTTGTTCTTCGGTGTCACTTGAGTCCCCATAATCTCCTTCATTTTCTTCTTGTTCATCTTCTGATTCCTCTTGTTCGTCATTTTCTTTTGGAGGAGTAGCATCAAATCGCTTCCATTCTTCTCCATTCTATACCTCACTCCACGCATGCCCAGTTCCTGCAAGTGCTGCAAAATCAAACCGTGGATCTTTTTGCACGTAAAAGCCTGCTGGGATCCTTTGAGCTACTCCAAGCCTTTTTATGAGTTCTCCAGCAAAAATATTACTCCAATGGCAATCAGCAATCCCATGAGAGCAAATCGTCTGCATAATATTTGCTCCACTTTCAGCGTACAAACTGTTCATTTCGTTCATAACATTTTGATCTTCTGGGTATTTGAACTTCTTCCGTACAAATTGCACAACTTTTTGTGCCACCTGCTCAGGAAACAAGTGAGACTGCAACTGTGTTTCTGCTAAAAAGGTATTTGTCTCATCATCAATGTTTCCCCCCAACGCTTCAAGGTCTGTTGCAACAGGATTATCATTCAAACGGTTATCTTCTGCTTGATGAAGCACAAATTCAAAAGAAAAAGGGGTTTTTGTAGAAACGATGTTTGGAGATTCTAAAGAAAATACCCCTCTAGCATCTCTCATTATTTGCCATTTTCCTTTTTGTCCTCCAAATACTCGTGTTTTTAGTGATTTAATTACCCCCTCTGCCTCTTGTTGATCTTCTTGGATATTAAGGCTTTCGGGTAGAGGTAGGGCTTTGTAAGGCAGGTGTAAAATATTTTCCCTGTTTGGATCAAAAACACCTGTAAAAGTGTATTTTTTAAGATTTTCAATATCTTCGCCAATTTCAGGAGAAAATGTTTGTTTTGAAGTTGAATCTTCGACAATTTGTAATTGTCGTGGATCATATCTATAAGCTCTTCCTCGATAATAACCTCCATAAAATGGCTCTACTTTGTTTTCTATTTGCCCCTCATCCATTGCCTCACCTTCCTCAAGACCTGTTTGCGGTCGATACTCATCTCCACTAGTTTGCCCTTCTTCAATACTCAGTTTTTTTGCCTGTTCCAAGGCTGGCACAATATACTTTTCATACATATCCGCCATTCGTTTTAAGGAAAAATTTCCTGAAGCAATAAAATCTAAAGCATTTTTTCCTCCTTTTGATTTAAGCGATTTGAGTGATGCTTGTATCGCCTCTGATACATTATTTGGAATACTTCCTGTCAGCAAATACTGACTACAAGCATAATAAAACTCTTGTTTGACTGATGGAAAATTTGGATTTACTCTTTCAATCCTATTTGCCAGCTGAGGAGATTGCATTTTGATCTTCCCAATGCCTGCCAGTTTTAACGCCCCCAAAAGTCCTTTTTTATTTCGAGCTTGCAAATACGCTTTTGGATCTTTTTCTAAGACCTCTCTTGTTTTCTGTAAAAATCCAATCTCTTCTACCGCTGACCTTTCTGCCAATTCAGGTGATGCAAATCTTTCTTGATTAACTCTAACTTCTGTTTCTCCTGAATTGTTTTTAACTGTTTGTATAGCTTTCCCTGTGTTTGTGTAGTTTATGTTTATTCCTAATGCATGGTTCGTTTGTGGTACATCAATAGACTCCGTAATTTCTACGTTATTTTGAGATGGATTCAGATTTTCATCAAGTTTTTTCATAGAATTTATTTTAGCTAAAAATATTTCATATCATTTTAGCATAAAAATCAATCTAATTCAATGATAAATCCGTTTTTCTGTTTGAATTTTATCTTTTTATTTGATACCAGCCGTGCTGCAGGAAGGCTTGCATTTAGAAATTTCTGTAATATGGCGGTTTGGTATTCAGAAAATCTTTCAGAAGAAGTAACTACTAAAATGGAGGAACTTCTTTTAAAAGGTTATTATCCTGCACCAGCTCCAATTGGATATAAAATTGGCAAAAAGGGTGTTCATGATGACCCAAAAAAGAAATATCTCGATGAGGTCATAGCACCCTTTGTAAAAGAGTGTTTTGAGCTTTTTTCAACGGGAAATTATTCACTCAATACGCTGAGTGAATATATGAGAGATAAGGGGATGACAAATTCGGCAGGAGGTAGAGTGAGAGCAAACAGTTTTCAGAAAATACTGAGAAATCCATTTTATCATGGTCTTATTCGGTGGAAACGAAGAAGCACTCAACAATTCCATTTTTATGAAGGAAACCACGAGCCGATAATTACAAAGAATCTCTTTGATAAAGTACAGGACATACTTGATGGACGAACCCAAAAAATTACAGCAAGGCACAATTATACGTATTCAAAAATGATTAGATGCGAGTGTGGTCATTACCTTGTTTCAGAAAACCATAAAGGAAACATCTATCTTGCTTGCCACAATAAAGAATGTGAATTTACTTCAATCAGGGAAGATCGTCTTGAGGATCAGATCATCGCTCATTTTTCAAAATATGAACTGGCTGATGAATTTCTTGCATACTCAAAAGAAGCTATTAAAAGACTTTCCTCAAACCTGAGGAGTAATAGTAAGGATAAACGAAAGATTCTTAACTTAGAGCTGGGGAAGCTCGATAAACAACTTGAGAAGCTCAACAGGGCAGTCTTAGACGGCTTCTTTGATCCTGAGGAGGGTATAGAGCAGAAAAACAATATAATCAAACGTCGGCAAAGTTTACGCGGAGAATTGGCAGACTTTGAAGACTCAGGCGAAGATGCACTTTGGAAACTTACAACCGAGGTAATTGGAGTGTTCAATCATCTCCCATATAAATACAAAGATCTCAATTCTGTGATCAAAATTAAGCTCATCAACTTATTATTCTTGAACCGCGAGCTAAAAGGTCAAAAACTGCATTTACAAGCCATTCCCACTTTTGAAAAACTGAGAAATGCCAATTATCTACTACAAGGCAGAAAACTGCTCTTGAACCGCGAGCAACAAGGTCAAAAACCGCTAGAAAAAGCCCTTCCAATAATGGAAAGGGAGCTTATTTCTATGAATTGTCCTAATGGTGGGCGGGACTTACCGCCCCTTGAAGTTCTCTTTGAGGAGCTTTATCAAGACATCCGCCTTCGTAGGACGCTCTACAAGCTAGACCAATACCGAGAACTCAAACAGATGTTCTGCGCCCCGACAGACACGAAGAAAGAAGTTTGTCTTACTTAGCCAGTAGTTGCTTGAATCAAGAAGTGTTTCTTTTTAAGGAAAATTTGACAAAATGAATTTATTTTGTTAATAATACATCGTCTTAATTAAAGAAAATGGAAGCAAAAGAAGGAGCAAATTACCTGATGCTAGAAGATATTCAAAACATGGAACTTGAGCAGCTTTTAGTTTTAGCTGCATTGGAGGTTCATCCCGACGATCGACATTATGTAATTGCTAAACTTGTGAAACTGAAGCTTGGGGCTAAAGATGGCTCAATGGTTGATGAAGAAATTAGTAAAATTGATGCAAAAATTGCAGAATTTTCAAAGTAAAAACATGAAAAGTTCTGGAGCATGAAAAACAAAACTCGGAAGAGTTTCTTTAGTCTATGACAGCTTATTGTAATGGTGGGCAATCGAGGACTTGAACCTCGGACCTCGTCCTTATCAGAGACGCGCTCTAACCAGCTGAGCTAATTGCCCGTCGGCGGCGTCAGCCGGCGCTCACTCCGTTTCGACAAGTCGAAACTTCGCTGGCTTGGCTGCACCTCCTCTTCCTCGCAAAACACATTTTAACTTTCATTTTAGAATTTTGCTCGGGAAAACACAATTTTTGAAAATTTGAAAAATCAAAAAGAGCGCGGAGATTTTAGAAAAAATGCGGGTGGTGTCAAATTTTTTAAGCAACGAGTGATTCGGGAGATTTATTTTGTTGTGCGATTGTTAACATTGTATTGTTGGAAGGTCGAATAATGGAGGTTATTTCCGCTTTTCCTGGTAAAAAACCATCATATCGTTTTTTTCCATGATTCTGATCGATTTTTTCTTTTGAATTGAAGAATGGTGTCTCAACAGTTCCTTGATAATTGGAATGTATTATTGTCAGTGGCATTCCGTTATTATCGATTTTGGTTACAATTCCAATATGACGAGACCCAGTTTCCAGATTCGTGGTGGTAAGAATATCGCCCTTTTGTACTTGAATACTTTTCGAGAGTTTTTTCTTTGGAAACACACATTGTGTTTTTGGATGTTGTACGAAGAAGTCTTTTGATTTTTCTGCAAAATTTTCAAAATTTGTTGTTCGACGATAATAAAACTGGTGTGGTGAATTTTTGAGTGCGCTGCCCAAGCTTGGAATATTTCCGGATTTTTGAAGTGATTCCAAGATGAGATCAATACACACGAGTGGTTTTTTTTCAGAGATAAGCTTTTTTCCGGTGAAATTATCGAGGACGTGATATTTTCCATTGTGTTTTTCAAGACTTGCAAATCCATCTACGTCGTCCCAGCTGGTGTCGTATGGATGTCCTAAGAAATTGCGAGCATTTTCGATTAAGACTGAGGCATATTTTTCTTTTGAGGTAAGAGTTTTTTTGAGTAATTTTTCTCGTGGTTCATTTTTTATCGCAATCTTCTTTTTTTCGATGCTTTCTATCGGTTCTTTTTTCTGTTTTGAGATGGGGATCTGTGTATTTCTTTTTGTATTTTGTGTGAAGATTGACCTAGGACAAAGTATTTTTTTCTTTTCTGTTGTCTTGGAAAGTTCTACTTGTCCTGACTTTGTGGGTTCTTTTTTTGCTGGTTTTTTGGTTGTGACTACTACTTCGTTGAGTTTTGTCGGGGCATTACTTGGTTTTTGATGGAGTTTTGAAGTTTTTTCTCGATAAATCATTCATTGAATTCATATCCACACCAAATTTATCGCCCAACGAATTATCTTTTAAAACTTCGTTTGCAAGCGTCCAAGCGTCGTCTGCAGTTCCTTTTTTAATGCGATAAAATTCATTTACCGCTTTTTGTGCTTCTGCGGATGAAAGATTTCCATCGGCGATGATTTTATCGATGAAGTTTTTCGATTGTTCTTGTGGCGAATTTGAAGGTGCGTTGGGTGTCATTTTTATGGAAAATCAAGGAATCTTTTGATTTTACCATGTTCTATAAAAAATATCAATTTAAATTTTGGGTCAAGACAACTTAACGGGTCAATTAAAACCTGTTAACCTTTTCTATGACAATGCAAAACAAATACGCAAACCGTTCCCGAATTTCTGAGAAAAAATTCAGAGAAATTGTGAAGTATTTTTCGATGGATTTGGAGGCAACAAAAATTGCCGAATTATCAGGCGTTAGTCGGCAAACTATCAATAAATATTTGAATGCAATGAGAGAACGAATTGCTGATTTTTGTGCAAAAGAATCACCATTTTCTGGAGAAATTGAAGTCGACGAAAGTTACTTCGGGGCGCGCCGAGTTCGCGGAAAAAGAGGGCGCGGAGCCGCCGGAAAAACGATCGTTTTTGGGCTTTTGAAACGCGCCGGAAAAGTGTACACAGAAATTGTTCCCGATTGCTCGAGAGACACGTTGCAATCGATAATTCGAGGAAAAATAGATGCGGAAAGCGTCATCCATTCTGACGGTTGGCGAGGCTACAATGGGCTCGTTGATTTAGGGTATAAAAAACATTTTCGAGT
>Ga0209774_1001841_pt1 | contig 10891 bp, 10 predicted proteins | sample SaaInlV_150m_DNA_2_FD_184648 | JGI IMG/M metagenome (GOLD analysis project Ga0209774, IMG submission 184648) | Marine microbial communities from expanding oxygen minimum zones in the Saanich Inlet - SI037_S2LV_150m_DNA (SPAdes) (version 2) | ecosystem: Environmental > Aquatic > Marine >... | reverse complement strand
CTATACCCATGCCGATAATCGTAAGTAGAGAACCTATCATCATTATCATAATCAACAAAACTAGTTCTAGAAAAAACAACATTATCCCGAGGGTAATACTTCGTCTCCAAGAATTGCTCTTTATAATAAATATCATGAGCACTAACCAATCCAATAAGAAACACAAAAAACAACACAAAGGCAAATTTCTTCATCCCTCAAAAAACCAAAACAACTTTTTAAGAATTATCGTGATAGAATCATTATAATTAACTCCTAAAAAATAAATAAGCAACAATCAGCATCAAAAACAGCCCAATCCAAAACCCATATTTCTTCATAAACTCATTAGCCTTAATAAAACTCATAAAATAACAACACATCCAATCTTTAAATATTTACGCTCCCACTAGGATTTGGACCAAGCAAAGCAAAGGTTACACTTCGTGGACCCGCCGGGTTCGATAACGATAGTAAAATTTCAGAAAAATTATACGCTCCCACCGCCGACCGAGCTCTTGGAGCATCGTCGAGGAGTCACTAAATTTTTTGCTTATGAATTTTATTTAGTTTAATTTGTTGACGCTGTTGGACTATTTAAGGATTGTCGAGATGGAGTGGATAGGTTGGGATTTTGAGGCGGATAAATGTTTTTGAGTAGAGGTGATTTGGGTAAAAGTTAAAAAGATTGTATTGGTTTAGTATGTATGGATTATAAGAAGATTTTTGGATGTTTTTTAATTGTTATTGGGGTTGTTTTAATTTTGGAGTCTTTTGTTGGGATTACTGGATTTGTTGTTGGTGGCGTAGGTGGGGTTGATTTTGTTTCTGTTTTGGGATTTGTTTTTGTTGTTGGAGGGGTCGGGTTGATGGTAGCTACGACGTTGGAACAAAAAACCTTGGGGAAAATTTATTCTCCTAGGGATGAAAATTTTCCAGTAATTTTAGATACTAATTATCTTATTGAAGCTACTAGGGATAATAATAATAAAGATGGTAAAGATGCGTATAATGGGTTACTGGCAAAAATAAGTGAGTATAAAGAAGAGAGCACTTTGATAGTTCCCAAAGGTGTTCTTTCTGAATTTAGAGCAAAGGGATCTCCAAGAGAAAAGGAGCGAGTGAGAGACCTTAAGGAAGTGTTAGATAAAGATACTCTTACTTTGGAAGTCTTGAGAGAGAAATGGAAGATGGATTCAGGGCTAAGAAAGAAATATAATGAGATTGCTATGGGTATATTAGAGAAGACTCCTAAGGCTATAGCTTATAATTTTTTGACTCATATTGGAAAAAAGGGGAATTTGAATTTTCATGCGGAAGATTTTTTATTGTTTCCTTCTTATAAGGAATTTTCATATAATAAAGAGTTTGAAAATGTTTTAGAAAAAGCAAAAAGAGAGTATAATAAGTCTGTTGGGCCGAAAGGGAAGTGGGAGGTTATGCATGGATACAAGGTAAGTAATGAAGACGTTGAAATTCTTGCTCCCTTATGACTACCTAGCGAAATATTAATTCCAAGCTCCATATCATTGAGATATCTTAAAATTATGTCCGAGTTTTGTCTCGAGATGTCAGGGATGCCGCCTAGTTTTCGCACCTTATCCTTCCATCGAATCCACGTTCCCTTATGATTATATGGATCTATTTTCATTGCGTCTCCTTGCCAACCCAAACAGATTATATAATAATTGTCGAGAAGCAATGGACATATTAGAGTGGGTATAATTCCTTAAAATTCTAGCTTTTTTCTTCATTTTTTACATATTTTAAAGCAAAAAATCAGTCCCCTTTTTTGGTCAAAAAGGTATCACGCTCCCACCGGCGAGCGAGCTCTTGGAGCATCGTCGAGGAGTCACTAAATTTTTTGCTTATGGGTTTTATTTAGTTTAATTTGTTGACGCTGTTGGACTATTTAAGGATTGTCGAGGTAGAGTGGATAGGTTGGGATTTTGATGTTGTTTTGAATCCTTTTTTTTTAATTAATATATTTGTTTTACATTAATGAATTATATAAATTTTATTAAGATGGAGCATTGGTAATGTTTATAATTGGAGAACACTTCTTGATTTGTGGGTGGTTAAATGAAAGATAAAAAAAAGGTAAATCCCGTATGGAATGTTATTAAGGCAGAATGGGAACACTTGGGCAGTAGAAAAAAGGTTTTTTTGGGTTATGCATTTTTATTTGTTATGGCTGGAATTATCAGTTTGATGAGTCCTCTTGTTATTGGTCTAATTTTTAATTCTATTCAAGAAAATATTACATCGGAGGCAGAATTAAATAGGTTACTCTTATTAATTTTTTCACTTCTGGGTCTTACTATTGGATTTTGGATTTTTCATGGAACTGGGAGAATTCTTGAGGGATTAACGGGTTTTCAAGTTCAAAGAAATTATACTAATTCAAAAATAGGAAAAGTCTTGGAGTTGCCTGTAAGTTGGCATAAGGATCATCATTCTGGAGATACTATTGATAAGGTTAATAGAGGAAGAGGTTCTATCGGGAATTTTTCCGAATATGGCATTGTTCAAATTATTTATGCTATTATTAACATATTTGGTTCTGTAGTAATTTTATTTTTTATAGACAAGGTTGTTTCTGTTTTTGCTTTAGTCTTTTCAATTAGCATCTTAATTGTGATTATGAATATTGATAAGAAACTTGGAAGATACTATAGAGAATTAAATAAATATAGCAATAAACTGTCTTCGTCTATTTTTGATTATCTTAGTAATATTATGACTGTTATTACTTTGCGTCTAAAAAAGACGGTTTCTCAAGAAGTAGACGAAAAATTTATGGCTGCTTATCCTATTAATAAAAAAGCTAAGATTTTGAATGAGTTTAAGTGGGGTTTTGCTAGTGTTGCTATAACTTTTATGACGGTTCTTGCTTTGAGTTATAGGTCGTATACTGATTATCATACAGATGGTATAATTATGATTGGGACACTGTATATGCTTTATGGTTATTTGAGGGCAGTTGGTAATACCTTTTACGATTTTGCTTCTATGTATGGGGATATTATGAAATATGATGCTAGGATCCAAGGAGCCTATCCCATTGATGATGCCTTTGATGAAATAAGGAGTAAAGTTGGTGGTGGTATTCCATACAATTGGAAAGAAATTGAACTCAAAGGAGTTGAGTTTGCTTATGATTCGGACGTTAAAAAATATAATTTAAAAGATGTTGATATCAAATTTAAACGTGGGGAAAAAATTGCCTTAGTTGGAGAGAGTGGCTCGGGGAAGAGTACTATTTTATCATTGATTCGTGGGCTTTATTATTTGGACAAAGGAGATGTTAATGTAGATAATATAAAGATTAGTAATGGTGTTGAGAGATTGAAGCGACATGTTACTTTGATACCACAAGATCCGGAAATTTTCAATAATACTTTAAAATATAATATTACTATGAATTTGAGAACCAAAAAAGAAGATTTAAAGAAAGCTATTAAAATGGCGCAATTCGAAGATGTTGTTAAGAGATTAGAGAAGGGGCTTGATACAAATGTCCTTGAGAAGGGAGTTTCTTTGAGTGGCGGAGAGAAGCAAAGACTCGCATTGGTTAGGGGTTTGCTTGCTGCGAAAAGGAGTGATATTGTTTTATTGGATGAGCCTACGAGTAGTGTTGATAGTATGAACGAGATGAAGATTCATGATAATATATTTAGGGAATTTAAGGATAAGACGATTATTTCTTCGATACATCGGTTGCATCTTTTGGATAAGTTTGATTATATTTATATGTTTGATAAGGGGAAAATTATTGCTCATGGGAGCTTGAGTGAGATTATGAGAAATGCGAAATTTAGGCGTATTTGGAAGAAATATAAGAATGGTGGGAAATAGGATAAGGATTAAAAAGATTGTATGAGTTTTTATTGTATGAAGTATAGGAAGTTTCTTGGCGGGTTGTTGATTGTTGGGGGGGTTGGTTTGACTTTGGAGTCCTTTGTTGGGATTACTGGGTTTGTTGTTGGGCCTAGCGGAGGGATCGACTTTGGTTTTGTTTTGGGGTTTGTTTTTGTTGCAGGGGGGGTTGGGTTGATGATGAGTGGAGACTCTGGTTACTTTAAGAGAAGAGCTGATGAACTGGTTAAAAATTCAGAAGATGCATATGTTTCTCAATGGGAATTAAATGGTATTGTCAAGGAGCTGGACAAAGGTGGATTTATTTTGGCACATGGGAACGGATATATAGCCGAATCTCATGGGTCTTTTCCTAGGCACACAAATGTTGAAGGTTATAATAAAAATGGGGTTTATCTGAGGAAGCATTTGGTTATATTGAAAAATCCAAGAGACAAAAGGTTATTTAGAAATGGAGATTTGGTTTCAAAAGTTTATCATCCGAAGCATCAAAGGGATGTTGAGCTTCCAGATGGATTTAGAAGAAAAGGGAAATATGTTTGATTATATATGGGATAAATTCTTAAGAGTTCCTATTCTTGTAATATACTCATCTAACGCTGGGAAAATTTCTTCAAGAGATCTATAGCAATGAGGTGCTTCTGTTTTTATAAAATCGTCTGCTATAAAGTTTGGAATATGTATTTTCCCCCTTAATTCTTTTGAGTCAAAAAACCTTTTTTTAGCTTCGCTTCTAGATATTTTTCTTCCAGTCCCATGACATAAAGAATTTTTTAGTTTTTTTAACGAAGATTTTGGTGTGACTATTATGGCTTTGGATCCCATACGCGAGGAAATAATCCCTATTTTATTTTCTTTCATATTAACTGCGCCTTTTCTATAAATAATTTTATCATTTTCGATCTCAATAGAATTATGGATATTATCAAAGACCAGATCTAACTCATTTTCTGAATTTTTTTCTACAATTTCTGCTAATTTTGATCTATTTTTTTCTCCGAATTCTACAGCTTTTTTATATTCTTGAAGATATTCTTCTCCTTTTAATTTTTTATCGAAAATATCTTTTCCTTTCAATCTACTTCCACTATGAATTAAAACCAATTGGTCTCCATTCTTTAGAGATATTTCATCGCAAGGACCCATAGCTTCATAAAAATCTATAAAGTGATTTCCTCCTCCGAGGCTTCCTAATTCACTTCCAGATGCTCTTAGTTCGCTTGCAATCTTGTAATTGCTATATTCTAAATCTTTTATTGGTTTTTTAAATTTAGCCAATAACATTCCACATCCTATATCTGGTCCAAGCATTTGGGCATTTGGAGTATGCTTACTTGAAGAATAAATTGCTACGCTTCCTGTAGGTAATTTTCCTCTTCCCGGAGAATAATCTGGAAGCATAATTAATTCTTTTAATCCTTTTTTATCTAAATAAGGAGCTATTAAGTTTTGAGTTGAAAGATTTGTTAATTTTAATTTTTCTTTACTTTCTCTTCTATTTCTTCCTAGTAAGTTGTTTTCTTTAGTAAATTCATATTTTCCTCTACTTTCTCCGTAGTCTATGCTAGATAGATGTTCATATCCGGGAGAAAATTTATCGCTTGTCATACTTGAATCTAAAGTATTCAAACTAAATAAATTTTGCCGTAGTTTAGTTTCTTTCATTATTTCTTATATCCTTTTTTACTTTATAAGGTTTTCTGTTTTGTATAACTATAGAGTGGTTACAAATAGGAAGATTTAAAAGCTTGATTTTGATTTTGAATATATGGAATTAGGACTTAATTTAATGATGCGTCAGGAGCTTGCTCTGGTTGGGCCTGGGCTAGGTGAGGCTCCGTGGTTATCTGGAGATCCGAAAGATCTTGAGGCTCTTTTAACTGATTGTCCTCAGAAGAATAAAGACGGAAAAATTGATTATCTTTTATCTGGAGGGTGGGCTGTTGAAATGTTGACAGGTGAAAAGAGAGAGCATCATGATTTAGATATAGTAAATTTGTCTAGAGTTCCTTTAACTTGGCAGGTTGACGAGCAGATGTCTGAAAATTATTTTGATATTTTTTCGATGAAGTCTCAAAATTTGTTGGAGAATCATTCTCAAAAAGTGGATTGGGATATGGGTGAATCTTATCCGGAAATATCTGACAAGGAATTTGAGGTTTATATGCCTAGTAATGAGTATTTGTTTTTATCTAAGGTTGCTGGTTTTTTAATGAAGCCTAGAGATAAAGATCATGATGATTTGAAGAATTTGTCTAAGGTAATGAATGAGAGAGGTTCTGGCCCTAGGTTTGAAAGTTTGTTGGGTTATATTCCTGGAATGCATAAGGAATTTGATAAAAATAAGCAGTTGTTTTTAGATCTCTTTGAAGAAGATAGGGATGGTGATGGAAGCTCTAAGAGATTGGCTGGAGAGTATTTAAGTGATATTGTTAAAAATTTTAAAATGGGAAATAATGATTTTGCTAAGAATCAGGCTTCTAGGTTTCACAATACATTGAAAAAAGTTTATGAGAATGGTTTGGCTAGCTGTGTTTCCTTGAGAAGCGAGGGAGTTGATTCGGATCTTTTTGAGAGAGAGTGGGTTGGTGACAAGTTGTCTGGATTTTGGATTAAGAAAGATGGCGTTGTTGATTTGATGGTTCCTGAGACGCAAGTGAATTTGAAGTATCTTGATCATCTTAAGTTTTGGAGTGATATTGAAAAGAAGAATGATTTGAAGTTGGAATCTCTTGAGAGGATTGCTAATTATTCTAGAGTTTTTGTAGGCAAAGAAGAAAAGGGAGATAGGTTTTTACTTGCCAAGGAAGAGGATTCATCCGTAACTATCCTGTATGATGATTTGGAATTTGTTTCTTCTCCTGGGCCTGATAAGGAGAATAAGATTAATGGTGTTATTGAGGGTGTCACGATTATTGACAAAGATGATTTTAATAATGGTGTTCGTAAAGATATTTATGATTCGAAGGGGAATTTTGCGTTTTCGTTTAGAAGTGGGTTTTCATCAATTAGTGGGAATACTGAAGTGATACATAAAAATCTTGTACATAATCTTGATATTGAGAGTCTTGATAAGATGGAAAAATTGTCTCGAAAAAAGGGTTGGGGTTTTTGGAATCGTGACCATGAAAATAGTTTTTATGAAGAGTTATTAGGTGAGAAGAATTATGATGATGCTTTGAAATTAAGGGGGAAGGTTGAAGATTGGAATAGGGGCCGAAATGAAAAAAAGCATTATGCCCGTCTTTTAAAGAGAGGAGAGTATTCTGAGGCTGGAGATTTTGAAAGAGAGTTTGGTCGTGATTTTGAGAAAAGTAGAACTGATTTTGTTAGGGGGATGTTTAGTGAAATTTTTGTAGATCAAGGATATTATAGCGATACTCCTGAGTTTAAGGGTGATGTTTTAGAAAAAATGATTGTTGCTCAGAAAAAATTGGGTGTGGAGATTCCTGGTGAGATGATTGGTGAAATGGATGTTGAATTAATGAATGCTGGCAAGTATTGTTTTGCGGATAAATTTTCTAAAGTTTTTGGTTTGGATCAGGAACTGCAGGATAAGAATAGAAAAGCTATGTTTGAAAATACTCATAATTTTACGGCAAAGAAAAAACTTTCTTCTCATTATGGTTATGTGATAGATAGTGAATTTATAGAAGAGGCTATAGAGAGGAATCCTAATAATAGTAATGCTTATTTGCTTGCTGATGTTGGAGGATTGTCTTTTGAACATGCTGTGAAGGCATATGAGTTGCTGCTCAAAGAAAAACGTGTTGGGCCTGCTGATAAGATAAAGAAGGGTTATGGGCTTGATGCTTCTGTTGATAAGGAGTTGTTTTGTAAGGATCCTTTTATTTTTGGTGGGCATTTGGGTACGCTGAAATCTCTTGAGATTGTTGTGGATGATGATGTTCGTGGGGCGGCTTTGGATTTGGCAGAAGAGTATATGTTCGGGAAGGGACATAAGAAGAGAGGTAAGGCTGGCGTTGTTATTGATAAATTTGATTTGGATTATTATGATGTTCTTGATGTTGCGTATAGGCATTTTGATCAGCAGGTTTCTAAAGGGCATTATAAGACTCTTAAGAAGCAGTGTTCTAAATTAGTTAGTAATGGTATTTTGAATAAGTCTGATGTTGTTGATTATGTTGACAGGAAGGTTTTTGAATTGAAGAAGAAAGGGAAGGATGTGGATGCGGAGAAGGTGGATTTGATATTTTCTTATTCGAGGCATGGTTAGGTTGAATAGAGTGGGAAAATAAATTGAACATCTTAGATTTAAGAAGTTTTATAAATTTATCATTTTTGTTAGACATATGCCGCACACAATAGCTATTTTTCCAAAGTTTGATGGATTAGATAAGGTAAGTTCTATTATGAAAAAGTATAATTCTAGTTGTAATGATTTGAAGCCTCATATTGCTTTGGTTTATTACTTCGATAAAAAATCTACGAGAAAGGAAGTAAATGAAGTGGTTATGGGTTTTTCTTCATTTGAAATAAGGTTGGATAAAATTAGAGCTTCTTTTAAAAATAATTATATTTTTTTAGACGTGACTAGGGGGAAGGAGAAGATTGCTAAACTTAAGGATATGTTATACAAGGGATTGGGTTTGGAATGGAAGGGGGATTTTTTGTATAAACCGCATATTACTCTTGGGAATTTTAAGACGAAGAAGGCGCAGAAGGTTGCACTTGGGGAGATTAAAGACCAGAAGCTTGATTTTTCTTGTAAGATTGATTCTTTTGTTTTGATGGGTTTGATAAAGTGAATCAATTCTTTTAATTTTGAGAAATTATTAAAAAGAGGAAGATTAAAGAAGTAGTCATTACAAATTATTAATATAAAGATGGCAAGTTCAAAATCGTGGGAAAAAATCTTCCTGGACCATAAAATACTGGAACATAACTTTTCCAAGGAGCCGTTTATCTTAGATTCAAAGATGATTAAAGAGTCAGTACAAGATTTTAAAGTAACAACCGAAAAAGAAGTTCGTTGTTTATGTAAACAAGATTCTCGTGAACAAGTTCCTGCAATAATGAAAGAAAATGGACTTTTTCTATTACCTATAAAAAATGGCATCTATGCAATAATCAAGGGTGAGGGATATATGGATATATCTGAAATAGAATCAAATCCAGAAAAATACATTACTAAAATGGATTTTAATTTAGAAACTTCTAAAATAGGAAATTCTGAAATGCAACATTTAGATTTTGCTTATGCTTCCAGTATAATTAGAACCTTTATGGAAGATGATACTCTAGTTCTTACTATCCGGGGCAGAAAATATACTCCTGAATTTAGTTTTAAAGTTGGAAAATAAGAGCTTAATACAAAAAGTGTGCAAACGGAAGTTGATGCCGGATATGAGGGGGAAAAGCAAGTAGTTCTAATTGAGGCAAAAAATTCACAAACGAAAAATACAATAATTAGACAATTATTTTATCCATTTAGGCAATGGTCCTCACATACTGATAAAAAAATAAGTTTATTATTTTTCGAAAAGAGGGAAGATATTTTTCATATCTGGCAATATCAGTTTACAGATAAAAATGATTATAATTCTATAAAATTAGTGAAGGCAAAAAAGTATCTTATGGAAAAATATTAGCTCATATCATTTTCCTACAATACTTGAATGTTGCCACTCACCAACCGGGTTCTAATGGGCACCAATTCAAAATGGTATAGTGCCCTAACTACAAAAAAATCCCAAATTTGTAAGGGCATCGAACCAAAATGGTATACTGCCCTAATAGAATTCAGAAAAATTTAGAAAATTAGAAAAATTTAGGGTCACTGCCCTAAAAAATATGGCCTTTATAAAGACCTAAAAAATGATTTTTATCGTCGATAAAAAACTCACGCTCCCACCGGGATTTGAACCCGGGTCACTGCCGTGAAAGGGCAGCATCCTTGGCCACTAGACTATAGGAGCATATCTTTAATGACCACTTTTAATTTTTAAAGGTTGTTGTTGGAGTTTAAACCCCAGGTCACTGCTGATTGAAAGGGTGAACATTTAGAGTGAATTGCGAAGAGGCATCCTTGGCCACTAGACTAGAGGAGCATACATCTTATCACCACTTTTAATTTTTAAAGGTTATCATTAGGAACTGCAACGCTCTAATCTGCAACCTCTCTAAGCGGGTAACAGCGAATACAAAGAAATAAAAACAACAAACACCTATCAGAACCATGGAAAACGAAATATCAAAATTCGAAGTAGCAGTATTAGGCCTTATCTTTGATTCTACAAAAAAGAAAATATTAATAGTAAAAAGAGAAGATGATGACAAAGATGCCGAGTTATTAAGATGGTGTTTCCCAGGTGGCAGACTAACTCCAGGAGAAGATATTGATAAAGCCCTAAAAAAACACATAAAAAATAAAACAGGGTATGTAGTAAAAAACGTAGGGACATTCTTCTCAAGAACCTACGAAGAAAAACCAGAAGTAGTCTCTATTTCTTTCTTAACAAAAGTCTTTGAAGGAGAAGAAGAGCCCGGAAATGGTATAGCCGAATTAAAATGGGTAAAAATCGATGAAATAGAGAGCCATTTCAAGATACCCATACACAAAAAGTTAAAAGAATTTCTTCTAGAACTAGTATAAGTGATCAAGCACCGAATGTTTTTATTATCTCTACAAAATTACTACATAAAATGCAAACACATAAAAACCAAAAAACCTCCCTTAAAATTATGGCAGAAAAAGAAAGCCAAAAAATAAACGACCTAATTTTCAAAGAACTAATCAAGCGCGGCTATTCTCTCGAAGGCAACACTAGAATTTGGAACATCGCAGATTCAAAACTATGGTATTTAACTCCAAAACAATCACAAGCCTATCTAGATTTAGAAAATTCTCAAGAATACGTAAAAGCCGTAAATGAAGATGAGGGCCAAAAACTAATTGAAGGAAGAGCAGCAGAAATATTAGACTGGGCCAATGGAGACCCAATAAATGTTATAGACCTAGGATGCGGAGACGGGAAAAAGGCAGCAGGGCTAATAAAAGCATTCAAAGGAA
>Ga0209774_1001814_pt1 | contig 11019 bp, 8 predicted proteins | sample SaaInlV_150m_DNA_2_FD_184648 | JGI IMG/M metagenome (GOLD analysis project Ga0209774, IMG submission 184648) | Marine microbial communities from expanding oxygen minimum zones in the Saanich Inlet - SI037_S2LV_150m_DNA (SPAdes) (version 2) | ecosystem: Environmental > Aquatic > Marine >... | reverse complement strand
TTTGCCCTCTTTATTAAACAGGTAGTTGAAAGCATCTTTTTCAAATTCAGTTTTCAACCCTTTGTCTTTGTTTATATTCCACTTACTAAGTAGATCATAACTATAGACGCCCTTTTCATTTATTCTACTTGATACTTCCTGTACAAATGTAGCCGGAAGAGGTATACCACCATCAATTTTTGCATACTCCCTATTAGGATGTACATCGACGATACCATCTTTTTTAAGCTTTATAATTACGTTCTTTGTGAACTGTTTGCGATCCTCCACAATCTGGAGAGTTGCTATCTCTGCAGCCTTTGTCGTACTGTGACGCACCTGTAAAGGAATTAACTCATTAATGTATTCCTTAAAGTACTTCTGTGTTAGCATGCGCTGTCTACCTGCAAGATTAACGACTGCCTTCTCATCCTGCTGATTTCTTATTGTCTTGAAGACAAAGAACGCTCCTGACAATACTGCTATGAAAAAAATTGAAAAAACAAGAATAAACTTATTGCCTATAGTCACTGTCTCTCTCCTCACTAATAAATGTAAAATTAAAATCCATATATAAGAACTGATTCTTCAATCCATGATTGACTAACTGTTTTTTATCATTTTGCCATCTGTTCAACCATCTCTAGCTCTTCGGCGGATAGCACTGTCTCAATATCCAGCAGAATAATGATTTTTTCCTTAACCTTACCAAGGCCCATGATGAAGCTTGTATCTATACCCTGACCGAAGCTTGGCGCTTCTTCAATATCCTTACCACCGATGTCAGACACCTCTGACACACTATCAACTATGATCCCGATTGAAGTGCCTTCAACTTCTACAACTATTACACATGTCTCCTGTGTATGCTCCTCTTCCTGCATTGTAAACTTCAACCTCAGATCTATTACGGGTATAACCTTACCTCTCAGATTAATCACACCTTTCATATACTCCGGTGTCTGCGGTACATTTGTGATATCCATAAGACCGATGATCTCTCTTACCTTGAGTATCTCGATACCATAGATCTCTTCACCTAGAATAAAGGTTAGATATTTACCCTCCAGAGTCATAACTTCTTTTTTCCCCTCACCTGCTACCATTCAATCTCTCCTCCATATTAGTTATAAAATGCCTTGCTTTTTGTATTTCCTTAAAATCAATTACTACTTATCGCTAAGCTCAATGCTTCATATATATCATCGTTGTTAAATGGCTTATGAATAACTGAGACCACACCGTACTTCTTGTAATTTATCATTATAGGATTATCGATCCTGCCGCTACACCATATCACTTTGGTTTCAGGATCAATTTCTAACAGCTTTTCTGTCGCCTCCGCTCCTCCCATGCCTCCAGGCACATTCAGATCCAGTATTATGGCATCAAAAAGTCTCTCTTCTTCTATTGAGCGATTGAATAGTTCTATTGCCTTATTCCCGTCTTCGGCAACTTCCACCTCATAATTACTGCGATTCAGCAGTATTGAAAAAATATATCTTATGTCCTTATGATCATCCATCACGAGGATTCTACCGTTTCTCATATTTTTATCTCACCTTGACGACATCTAAGTTATTTTATCTCTGCGTATATATTTCCATTCAACGTTTTGACAAATTCCATATAAAGTTTTCCAGATTTCATCACTATCTCTTCCTATCATAATTACTTCATGTAATCGCTGATTCCAACTGTATTTTGATCTTCACTAAACCCAGCAGTACCAAAAACAGAAAACACATGTAGCTAAACATGTCATCTCAAACTTTGTCATAACAGATACTTCCCTTTCGTATTAAAATGGCAACAGTAGCCCTTCGTTTGATCCAGAGCCTGCCTGAGTTACACCTCTGACACTATATGTCTTCTCCGATGTTCTCTCGTTTACCACAGTACATCTATCACATATACAGTTGTGCGGCCCCTTATTGAAAAAAGACTCTCCACATCTCAAGCATGCTCTTTTCTTCTTTCTAATTATGCTTTTCTTTATAGATAGCCCTCTCTTCATGATACATAATCCCTTCATTTACAAAATTTGTACGAACAAAAAACAATGTCTTGTTTCAATAACTTAACAAAAGAGATGCCAACTTATTTCCGTATCATATTTATGGCCTTCAGGAATGTAGTATTGCATAATACTTTAATGCATAACGGGGGCTTGGTCAGATATATACATGATCATTGGTAATGTGAAATATAACTGTTTACGATGATTGAAACTGGTTAGTTTGCGATGTATAAAGATTTGTATATTAACAACTTATAATTTGTAGATCTGTTTTTGTGGAATAGAAGTGGTGTGAGAACTGGATGAATACTATCAGCTTTTCTGATGTAAGCTTTTTATTTAATTATGTGATATTTAATCTGAAAAAAAGAGTAAGATAACTTTTTGGAATGTATTTATGAGGAGAAATAGTAGCTATTACAGACTATAAAAGTGTTCTAAAGCACATATGTGTTCGGTGGCACATATATGTTCGGCAGAACACTTTTATCCAGTGTGATCTTCAGTGATTTGATACTCCTCAATCTTTACGTAGAGTGTAGTTCGGCCTATTCCCAGCAGACGGGCCGCTTTAGCTTTATTCCAACCGGTATCAACTAATGCCTGTACTATCGAGTCTCTTCCATAATCTTCTTTTTTATGATGCTTTTTGATACCGACAGCACCGCCAAACTCAGACGGAAGATCTTCTAAAGTGATAATGGCCTTCTTGGAAATGACGAAAGCGTGTTCCAGCGTATGCTGTAATTCCCGTACATTTCCCGGCCAATCATAATCCATAAAAACCTTCAGTACGTCCTCAGATACCGAATTTATATTTTTATCCAGTTTATCATTCAGCATCTTCACAAAATGATCTACAAGGATTGGTATGTCTTCCCTTCTCTCCCTGACAGGAGGGACAGCCAGCTCGACAACCTTCAACCGGTGATAGAGATCTTGACGATAACTTTTATTACTGACCTTCTTACGAAGGTCCTGATTTGTTGCTGCTATAACCCTGACATTTACGCTGACAGGTGTTGAATCACCCACACGTTCAAACTGTCTCTCCTGAAGTACTCTCAACAAGCGCAATTGCATTGAGTTAGATATATCTCCTATCTCGTCAAGAAAGATAGTACCCCCATCAGCTTTCTGAAATCGTCCGACTCTATCAGAAACGGCACCGGTGAATGCGCCTTTCACATGCCCGAACAGTTCGCTCTCAAGCAGATTGTCAGATAAGGACGCGCATCCCACTACGACAAAAGGCTTTTTACTGTTCTTTCTATAGTAGTGCAACGCCTCCGCCACAAGCCCCTTTCCGGTTCCATTCTCACCGGTAATCAGTACAGTAGATTGCGTCTCTGACAAAGTATCAATCAGGGAAAATATTTTTTCCATCTTCACGCTCTTCCCTATAATATTATGAAACTGCCAGTGTTTGTTCAGATTGCTTTCAAGTTCTGCCAGACGAGTTTCGTCCTTTACAACCATGACACATCCATTAAAGTGCCCGGCGGAATCAATAAGTGGAGAAGTGGTTGCGCTGACAACTTTCCGTGATTGATCTGCACCTCCACATTCAAAACGAATTCTTTCTGCCGGAAGCTTCGTGTTAATTGTCTCGGTAATTAATTCAAGATAATGCTTACTGCACTCGTCCATAAAGGAGTCACACTTCTTCCCTTTGATCTCATCCTTACCCGGAAAGCCACAAATCTCTTCTGCCAACTCATTGACCTCAAGCACTATTAAATCTCTGTCTACAGTAATGATTGCATCACGTACACTCCTGAAGATTGCTTCGAGATTTGACTGATATCTGTTTTTCTCCTGAACTACAGACTTGTACTTCAGTGCCAGATTGGTAACACGTGTCAATGTTGTTATTTTTACCGGCTTAAAGATATAATCATGAGCTCCCAACCGAATGGCATCTGTTGCCGTATCGAGATTAGGATTCCCGGTAATCATAATTACCGGACATGCCATCTTTCTCTTCTTTACTTCCCTCAGGAGATCAATCCCTGATCTGTCCCCCAGGTTAATATCCGTAAAGACAAGGTCAAAGTCAGTCAGAAACAGCTTATCCATTGCCTCATTATAGTCAACAGCAGTAGACACTTCATGACCACCCTGCATAAGAAATCTCTTAATGACATAACTGATTCCTTCATCATCATCAACTACCAGTATATTTGCTTTCATAATTTACTCATGTTTTTCAATCGTGAGACTTAACAACAGTTCCCTTCGAAAGCCAGCAATATTTAAATTTTCGCAGACAGAAAACAGAACCAAATTCTGATTTGAGATTATAACTAATAACTAACCCGTTGACCATAAGCAAGGATTATTAATTGTAATATTATAAAGAGATGACAATAACATCATATTTGAATATGGCGTTATCAGGTTGTGCCATGTAACTACGAGAAGTAGTATTTTATTGCGATGAGTAAGCCAATACCTCGTTCTTAAAAAAACTGAACAGATAACTGCAAGGTTTTTAGTAATTTACAAAATAATCAATCACCGTTATTCACTATCACTCATTTATACAACCAATCATGAAGACGAGGTTAAGCGAAACAATTACAATGTAAAACCTGCAGACCAAAACTTACAATTTAAATAACAGGTCAGCGTATGTCGGAACAGGCCACAATTTTCGGGGAATCAATGTTTCCAGAATATCAATATCTTTTCTCAAATCAGCCATTACAACCTGTACCTTATCACGAAATATCTCGGCGCATTTTAAGCTATCAGAGATTTTGAGTGCCTTCTCACGTTCAGATTCCAGTTTCCGGGTATTACGATATGCTGATTTCAAATGTGTCGAGACTTTTGATAACAGATCTCTCTGGACATCCGCAGATGCATTTACTGCTTCCAGTTTTTCAATACCCTCAGCAAGCTCTTTTGTGTAATGAATAATCGCTGGAATATATAAACTTTTAACCATATCAAGAGACGCATTTGCTTCAATGTTAATCTGCTTTGAATACTGTCCAAGATAAATTTCATATCTAGCTAGTACTTCTTCTTTTGAAAGTACTTTATATTTTTGAAACAAACCGGTAGATTTTTTACCCGGAAAAGTTTTCAACGCTTTCACAGTCGAATCAATATTTGGCAACCCACGCTTCTTTGCCTCTTTTTCCCAGTCTCCGCCATAGTTGTTACCATTGAAGACAATTTTCCCGTGTTCTTCCATCGTATCTTTTATAATCGATGCTGTCTCTTTGTGAATATCTTTTGCCTTCTCAAGCCTGGTTGCAATATCATCAAGTGCCTCCGCGACAATAGTATTAAGAACAATACACGGCCTTGAAATTGAACCGGATGATGGAACCATGCGAAACTCAAATTTATTGCCCGTAAACGCAAATGGTGATGTCCGGTTTCTGTCCGCATTATCCATTGGCAGTGCAGGTAAAGTATCAACACCCACTTTGAGAGTAGTAAATGCTTTTGATTTTGCCTTCTTCCCCTTTGCAATAGCTTCCAGGATCTCTGTCAATTCTTCTCCCATAAATATAGAGATAATTGCCGGAGGAGCTTCGTGCCCACCGAGGCGATGATCATTACCTGAATTTGCCGCAGATCTTCGTATAATATCTGCATGTAGGTCAACAGCACTAATAAGCGCGCAGATAAATAGGAGAAACTGTGCATTCGCATGCGGTGTGCTTCCCGGTTCAAGCAAATTGTCACCTTCATCAGTACTCAAAGACCAGTTCGTATGCTTACCTGAACCGTTCACTCGTGCATAAGGTTTTTCATGTAGAAGACAAACCAGGCCACGTCTGATAGCAACTTTCTGTAATGTCTCCATTACAAGTTGATTATGGTCTGCCGCGATGTTTGCTGTTGTGAAGATTGGTGCCATCTCAAATTGCGATGGTGCAACTTCATTATGTTTTGTTGTAGCAGCGATCCCCAGCTTCCATAACTCTTTGTCCAGATCTTTCATAAAATCAGCAACACGATCCTTAATCTGTCCAAAATAGTGATCCTCCATCTCTTGCCCCTTTGGTGCTGGTGCACCAAAAAGTGTTCTCCCTGCAACAATCAAATCTAATCTTTGCTCAAAGAATTTTTTATCTACAAGAAAGTACTCCTGCTCTGCACCAATGTTTGCGGTGACTTTATTAACCTTTTTATTACCAAGCGCACGTAATACACGAAGCGATTGTTGTGAAACCGCAGACATTGAACGCAGTAACGGAGTCTTCTTATCTAATGCTTCACTCGTATATGAACAAAATGCGGTTGGTATACAGAGTGTTACATCACCGGCAGCATCTTCCTTGAGGAAAGCAGGAGAGGTACAGTCCCAAGCAGTATATCCACGTGCTTCAAAAGTAGCCCTAAGCCCTCCACTTGGAAAACTTGATGCATCGGGCTCTCCCTTAACAAGCTGCTTACCGGAAAACTCCATAACTACTCCACCTTGTGCTGTAGGCGATATAAAGGAGTCGTGTTTTTCTGCCGTACTCCCCGTCAGTGGTTGAAACCAATGGGTATAATGTGTTGCGCCTTTTTCAATTGCCCAATCCTTCATTGCATTTGCAACAACATCTGCAACCTCAGGCGGTAAATGATTTTCATTTTCGATAGTCTTCTTGAGTGCTTTATAGGTATCCCTGGGCAGCCATTTCCTCATTACCTCATCATTAAATACATTCGTACCAAATATTTTAGTAACATCCATTTTTTAGCCTCTTTAGATTGCTCTCTGTTAGAAATATTTTATTATTATATATCTACATCTATTCTTGTCTGTCACAGCCTTGTGATGAGATAAAAACTCTAAGAAATCCATAGTTGCTAAGCAATTATTTCGGTATTGATATGAGGCCAAGCGAAAACTTTTCGATATTCAACAGAAATCCGTCTATCATTGCTCAGAACACTGTTACATCAACTTAGAAAACTAGCAAGGAAATCACAGTAATTAAAACACCAACAACTATCTTGCAACATTACAGTTACAACTATTTATAAATAACTTAATTCTCAAAAAAACTAGATTTAAAATCTTTCTGTCGAGAATTTTCTTTTATCTTTGTCTACTAGTTGAGCAAAAAGCTTACCGAATAACACCAAATTCTTATAATAGACTCCTGTTTTTTAATATCAAGGAGAAAAAGCCTATTTTTTCGCTCTTCCATGAAGATGGATGAGATAATGAAAACCAGATGATTTGGGAAATATTGATGTAAGTAAGATGTGTCTCTTACGTACCGGATAGTGATTGTGACGGGTTGAGAAAACAGAACTACATACAAAGCCCTATCTCTTTATTTAGAATCTCAATAGCATCAACTGCTGCCATTGCATAATCAGATATATCTTTTTCAATATAGGCATAATTGATTCCACTTGAACTGTTAATTCTGTGGATAAGGATATCATTGTCTGTCTTGTTCAAGACTTCAACTACCTCTCCGGCACTAGCCCCCTGCGAGCCTACTCCCGGTATCAATAGAGGAATCTCTTTCTCTGATCCGACAAAGAATCTGCTGATTTCCTCTAACTCTTCAAGATAAGTTGCACCAACAACAGCACCCACACCCGGCTTGTGCCACTGTAAAATACTCTCTGCAAGCTTCATATACACGGGAACACCATCAACCTTAAGATCCTGCAGGTCAACAGCTCCCTTGTTTGAAGTCCGGCATAGTATATAAACACCCTTTCCTTCTTCACACCATTCAATGAACGGTTCAACAGAATCACAACCCATATATGGAGCTATAGTCACAGCATCTGAATTCCAGAATTCAAATACAGACTTTGCATATGCCGTTGATGTCTTTCCTATATCGCCACGTTTTGCGTCAAGAAGCACTGGAATGCCTGATGATTTGTATTGAGTGATAATTGTCTTTAACGCATTTAATCCGTCAAAGCCATATTGTTCAAAATACGCAATATTTGGTTTAATTACAGCCGGATACGAATCCCTTTGATTCATCTCCTTCAGGATATCAAGATAGAACTCCTCAATAATTTGACGCGGTTCACCCTTTATTGGTATCTTTTCAACAATCGGGTCCATTCCCATGCAGACAATACTCTTTACCGCCTTTGCCCGTTCTCTTAAATCATTGAGATAACTCATATATTATCCTTTTTCCGCATTGGGAAAGCCGTGATTCGGCCCCCACTTTTGAGGATCTTTATTCCAGCTTAGCACAAGGACTAGTTCCTTATCAGTTAAAAAACCATCATTTTTTGCAATATTTACAAGGGTAGAAAAATTAGTAATTGTCAACAGCTGGCAACCACCTTCTTTAAATATCTTTCCTGCTTTCTCAAAGTTATAGGTAAATATTGCAACTACGGCCACACAACTACCTCCGGCCTCCCGTACCGCCTCAACGGCACTGAAACTGCTTCCACCAGTACTGATAAGGTCTTCAATAATAAGTACCTTTTTCCCGTCCACATCTGCACCTTCAATCTGATTACCAGCACCATGTTCTTTTTTTGTACCCCTGATATATGCCATTGGCCTATTCAATTTGTCACTTATCCAGGATGCCCACGGAATCCCAGCTGTTGATGTGCCCGCTATAATATCAAAACTACAATTTTGAGATTCATTGATAAAGGCGTCAACAATATTATCCCTCTCTTCCGGATATGCAATCATCTGCCTGTTATCGCAATAAACAGGACTTCTGATTCCCGATACAAATGTAAACGGCTCCTTCGCGTTTAACACAACCGCCTTTTTCTCAAGCAACATTCTTGCTATATCTTCATTCATAATAATTGATCTGTATTTCTGATAAGTTGGCCGATAGTATCACTTTTGTAATAGCGTGTCAAGAAAGAGCTGACAATCGTTCTAAACCTGCTCCTAACTGTAACTTAAATGTATAATCAGCAGTCAAAATTTGATGATATTTATGCCTATAGGTAGACATGGAAACAGATTGTTTTACGCACCTTACTACCGTTTACTTAGTCAAAAATTGTGACGAAGACACAAAAGTGTGCCGTCACAAATATGTGCCATGACTCACATTATAAGGCTGATCCATACTGCCTTTAGACCTACTTTGACAGAAATAACTAAAAAAATGTCTAACCTCTCAGTCCTATACGAAGTTGTGAATAGCGCTGAAGAGCACATACATTATATAACACGTATTTTGGCCTGTCCTGACCTTGCTGGTTTGTCCTGCTCCAATATCCTGGCTCCTTCTTTGGCATAAGGTTTGTACTAGTGTGAGGTATGAATATTACAGATAAATATTATACCGAAAAAGTACTAAGCATATTACACAGCAATGATAATGAGGCAATAAAACAGTTGGAGCAGACTATTGAGCTTCTGCACATTTACCTAGAACCAAAAATAGCCCTGTACAAGACATCACTGACGAAGCAGCATAATCTAAAATTTTGTGAGCCTGAGCAACCATGTAGCCCTAGCTCCCGGACCGGTAGTAGGAACGATGACGACCACCCGAGACAGCTCCATCACTACCCAATACGAAAGTTAAATATATGAGTAAAATATTAATTGTGGATGATAATGTCAACGCGTGCTTCCTACTTAAAAGTTTCCTGGAAGAGATGGACCACAATATATTTGTATCTCATAGCGGATCGGACGCACTGGAAAAAGTGATGAGTCTGAAACCAGACGTCATGCTTCTCGATATTATAATGGAGGGAATAGGCGGCATAGAGGTCTTGAGAAAGGTAAGGCAGTTTGACAAAAATATAGGTATTATTATGGTCTCTGCCCTAATAGACGAAGCCACCTGTAAAGAAGCCATGGAAAATGGCGCCGACGAGTACCTGACCAAACCTATAGACTATTACCATCTACACAAATGCATACTTGTTGATCTGATAGCAAGAAACAAAAAATGGGACTGATGAGAATCAAGGCTACCTCTACACAACATAAAACAGAAAAATATGGGCAAGATATTAATTGTAGATGATAACGACAATGCATGCTACATGCTTAAAAGCTACCTGGAAGAGATGGGCCACGATGTCACAGATTCACAAAGCGGAGCAGACGCACTCGAAAAGGTAAAGAGCCTAAAACCTGACATCATGCTCCTTGATATTATAATGGAAGGAATGGACGGCATGGAAATCCTAAGACGTGTAAGATTGTCCAATAAAAATATTGGAATTATAATGGTATCAGGCGTTAGTGATGAAAAGATTTGCAATGAAGCCCTGGATAAAGGTGCAGATGAGTATATAACCAAACCTATAGACTTTAAGCATCTGAACGAGTGCATACTTGTTGATCTTATAATGAGAAACAAGGATTAAACCGCACGAACGGGAACAGTCCTCACGCCATTAAGAGTGATCTTCTATGATTCTCATATTGTGATTAGTAAATTCTTAATCTTCCCCCTTTACACCCTTTTCCGCTTGATTTAACAAATCATCCAAACTATCATACCTCAATAATCATAATTGTAGATTAGCGTTAAAAATAGCATCAAATAACACAAAATTTTTACAGTCATTATTTCAAACGGATAATTACAAAATAGAAATTCGTAAGAGGAGCGTATGCTATGGGACGGAAGATCAGTATTGCTGATCTACGTGAGATCCACGAAGATCATAAAGTCTGGCTCAAAACTGTTGGGGCAGAAGGAAGTTGTGCTGACCTGAGTGAAGCAAAGCTGAGTGGAGTTAAACTGAGCAAGGTCAATCTGAGTAAGGCCGATCTGAGCGGTATCGATTTTAGCAGCGCCAACCTGTGGGGCATAATACTAAAGAGTACCAACCTCAAAGGCGCCAACCTGAGAGGCACCTACCTGCTGCATGGAGCTAATCTGACAGGAGCAGACTTGAGCAATGCAGATCTGACTAAAGCCAATCTGAGCAAGGCAGAACTTGGTGGTGTCAAACTAATTAAAGCCAATCTATATAAAGCCAAACTGAGCGAGGCTAACCTGAGTGGCGCGGATCTGAGTGAAGCAGACCTGAGCAAAACAAAACTTAATAAAGCAAAGCTCAGTAAAGTCAAT
>Ga0209774_1001805_pt1 | contig 11067 bp, 12 predicted proteins | sample SaaInlV_150m_DNA_2_FD_184648 | JGI IMG/M metagenome (GOLD analysis project Ga0209774, IMG submission 184648) | Marine microbial communities from expanding oxygen minimum zones in the Saanich Inlet - SI037_S2LV_150m_DNA (SPAdes) (version 2) | ecosystem: Environmental > Aquatic > Marine >... | reverse complement strand
AAGGCAGAAGAGAGAATCAGACTGATTATAATCGACCTCAAGATAGAAAAAGTAGAAGGAATGGAGATCCTTAAGTCTATAAAGAAGAATTCAAGATACAACAAAATACCCGCGATCATATTTTCAACAGCCTCTGACAAAGAGACGATTGACGAAGCGTACAAGCACGGAGCCAACGGCTACTTCGTCAAACCTATAGAACAGAAAGACTTTATTACAAAGATGGAAATCCTGAAAAAATACTGCTAAACCTAGCTGCATCGCAACCCAAAGCCCCTCTTAACCCGCAACTCGTAACTTGTCATTAAGCATTAGTGTCAATTCGTGAAATTCGTGTCTTGCTTCTTTTCTTTGCTTCTAACTACTTGCCTCTATCTTTTCTTCCTGTCCTCGGCGCTTTCCAGTCCGGGGAGCGCCCTTAGCGCCTTCGCGAGAAACTTGTTTCTTTTCTTTCTCTTGCTTCTAGTTTTTCATCTGTGTTTTATCTGCGTTAATCCGCGTCCAATAGTCTGTTTTTCCTCTGCGCCCTTTGCGCCTTCGCGAGAAACCTGTTTCTTTTCGTTGCTTCTGACTTCTTTAGTTTTTAACATCAGTGTTCGTCAGTGAAAAATCTGTGGTCAATGTCTTTTGTTTTTTTCTCGCCTCTAGCTTCTGTTTTCATCTGTGTTTTATCTGCGTTAATCCGCGTCCAATAGTCTGTTTTTTCCTAGCGCCCTTTGCGCCTTCGCGAGAAACTTGTTTTTTTGTCTTTATCATCAGTGATTTTCCGTGTTCATCCGTGGTTAAATATCTTTCCCGTTTACAACCACATCATCTATCAAGAAAGTAAATGTATAATTGGATATCTGCCCATCAAAGTCAATCGGTAAAACCAGATTAAAGGTAGAACCCTTTAAATCTTCACCCTCTCCTTCAAAGCTGAACCTTGGAAAGAACGGCTCCATTCGATTGTGAATATTAGGTGTTGATATGGGGTCATTTCCCGGCCCTTGCCCCAGATGGAAATCCGGCCAGTTATTGAGCCATACATACCCTGTAATCTCAGAACCCGGGTCTATCCGCCATAACGGAACGATCGAGCTTGTGTTAACTGCAAAGTGCTTTACTTCCTGCTCGTAATCATTACCATAATGTATCCTGCGAGACTTACCGGCAGAATCTATATATTCTGCCTTATCCCTGACTACATTTATTTCATGGTCTGTTTTGTTCCTGATCGACACACGGATACTTTCGGAAGCAGGAACAAATCTGAACTCGACATCACTATCCTCAAAACCCATTACCTGCCCGGTAACATCAATCTGGCGTGTTTCATTTTGTGGTTCAATAAGTGAAAAACTGTAACGGTATGGTGCGTATGATGAACAACCAACAAAAACCAGACACAAATATCCAAGGGCTATTAAACGAATATTTTCATATAATTTACACATCCTTCCCTCCTGAATGTTAATATTGTTAACCAGGCATCTCTCTCCCTTCACTTTTAAACAAACATTCTGATGAAATCGTTCCTGAATTAGCCAATGGTCACTTGCAACGTGAAACATCTTGTTTCCTGCCTCTTGCCTCTGTTTTTCTCTGCGTTCTTAGCGCCTTTGCGAGAGTAATCTCTTTTGCCTTGCAAAACACCCCCACTCTTTTATAATAACCCCCAGTAGGTCCTGGTCGCAATATATACCTGCTTTATACTCATTTTTCTGCAAAAGGAGATGTATTACCTTTAACGATAACGTCCCAAATAAATCAATTTGATTCCTAAATTCCAATAACGCATTTATTTTGTATTTGTAGAAAATAATAGTGTTTGCGTTATTTCAAAGTCTAACATTGTGAATATTATATTCGTGAGATCTTGTTAAGAGAAAGGAGGTTTGTTTAAACACAGGCTTATATGGAAGTAAGCTGGCGTGCTTTTTCAATAATTTGTATGGAATGATTCCGTTGTTGTTCATACAAGAATAAGAAAAAAAGGAGACGAAAATGGAGAATGTTCGCAAATGTAGCACATTAATCAGTACAGCTTTTATGGCAACACAGGTAAACGCGGGAGCAAGGAGGGTTATAGGCAAGTCAATATTAATTTTAACTCTCTTTCTAATATTAGGTAATATAACAGCTGCCCGGCTGCATGCTCAAACTGCCCCGGAGGAAACGGACTTCGGGCTTTGTGCGACCTACACGAACCCTGAGATTCTGGAGGGCCCCTTGTCCTTTGGCCTCAGCGCACTGCCGAGCGAGGTCAATTCATGCTTTCAATTCACGGCTCCCGAGCCTGTATCCGGAGTGATAGTAGCGCCCACTATTTCATCTGCTTCATTGTCATTCGGTAACACTGACCTGACTGTAGCAAATCTATACACAGGCGACGATGATGTCTACCCGATCTACATGTTCAGGCTCGATACGGCGGGCGATATTGATTTACTGCAATACGGTTTTCTTTTCACTAATGGAGTGGTGGCGGAAGGCATAGTATTAAATAGTTCATTCGAGATGAATATCAAGGGAACGGATATCGCTACTGGTATATATTTCCACTATAGATATACGACGTCATCTCAAACACTGGCCGAAGTCAATTTATCGCCAATCCCCGATGCAGGAGGCAATATAACGATTGACTCGTCAGAACGGACCAGCACTACTTTGAATGGAACAGCTACAGATACTGATAGTGATTCACTTACATACAAATGGCTGGAAGGAACAACTGAATTGCAGGCGTCTACAGCCGTCGTAGGCGGAGCCGCACCATTATCATCATTGTCGCAATTAAGCTTAGGTGCGCACACCCTTACTTTGGAGGTAGATGACGGTCAATCCATAGCTACTAATGATATGATACTGACCATCAACAACTCACCTCCGGATGTAGCACCAGGTGGAGGAGGAACCTTTCAGTTAGGGGATTATATTACTTTGAGTGGTAGTGTATCCGACTTTGATGGAGATGGACTTGATTATCGTTGGTTTGAAGAATTGACAGATTTTAGTATAAGTTTCATCGGTACTACTGCCGGCGGAGATCCGGCTGTGTTACCAGACGTCTCTATCATTGGAGGTTTATCACTCGGTAACCATACAATTACACTAGAGGCAGACGATGGGACCAATGCACCGGTAACTGCAAGCATCACAGTTGACATGATAGACACAACGGATCCAACTATAAGTGCAACGGCCAGCCCGGGTATTCTCTGGCCGCCAAACCACAAGATGGTAGATGTTGTGATTCAGGCAAATGCCAACGACAACAGTGGCTCAGTTACCCTGACAGCTTTTGTAGAGAGTAGCGAGCTACCGGATTCAGATGGTGACGGCAACACGATTCCTGACTATACCACTCCTGTGATAGACCAGCTTACTGGAGAAATCACACTACAACTTAGATCGGAACGTAAAGGCAAGGGCACTGGTAGAACTTATACGATAACGGCCACAGCTACTGATGGGGAAGGTAACAGTTCAGATGCTATAGTCGAGGTAAAAGCCCCACATGATAAAGGAAAGGAATAGGATGATGGAACAGCTCCTGTTCCTTGTCTGTCTAACTGTCAAATTTAATGAATTCTTTTAACTTAATATGACGGACACTTCGCCTAATGATGGCGGAGTGTCCGTCACTAGTCAATCGCAAATCCCAAAGGCCTCTTCTTTCTTTATTAGTCTGTGAAAATCCGTGGGCAAATTCCCTCTTTTTATTCGTGATTTTTCGTGTATTTCGTGGTTAAATCTATCAGTTCTACAACATTCTAATTATCTACATATGAAGAGACCATATCTATTAATAATGACGGCAACCTTGTGTCTGGTATTGTCAGGCGGTATGTCTCTGGCAAAGGACTCTAGCGCTCCCCGGGCAAAAGGCGCCGAGGACAAGGAGATGTTAGAGGCATGTAAGCAGGCAGCAATTAAGAATCCTGATGATGCAAATACTCATTTTAATCTCGGAATTGCTTATCTTAAATCAGGCATGTATAAAGAAGCGATTGAGTCATTAAAGCAGGCAGCAAAGATCAACCCTGATGATGCAAAGTCTCATAAAACTCTCGGTTATCTCTATATGAATTTATACATGTATGAAGAGGCGATTGAGTCGTTAAAGGTTGTAATAAAGAGAGATCCGGACTATGCAATGTCTTATTATAATCTTGGTTTTGTTTATAATGTATCAAACGATAAAGACTCTGCTTTAGAGCAGTATGAAATACTGAAAAGCCTTGATTCTGAACTGGCAGATAAAATGTTTAAATTAATTAATAAATAATTCAGATATCCCTATTTTTCCAAACCGTAAATTCCCTTTTCCTTTATGTCTACTGCCTGTTGTAAATGGTAAACTTCATTCCTTTTTTTAACCTCAGCATTTAGTCTGTGGAAGTCCTTGTCCTCGGCGCTTTCCAGTCCGGGGAGTGGCTAAAATCCGTGCCTTGTTTCTTTTCAATCCCTGAATTCTTAAATCCCTTAATCTGTATTAATCCGTGTCCAATTTTTTCCTCTTTCCTTTGCGCTCTTCGCGCCTTCGCGGCGAACATTCTGTTTTCCTTTTTTCCGTGATTTTTCGTCTCTTTCGTGGTTAAATTTCTTCTAAAAGATAGTATTTCTTTTCAAATAAAGGTTTTGCCGTCAAGGGTGATTTGACTTGGAAAGGAGAATTTAATATGAAGAGGCGTTTCCAACTCTATATGTTTCTTACAGTATCACTCATCATTACTCTGCAGATTATCTCAGGCTACACGGTAACGGCTGCAGAGAAGGAGGTATCAGAGATAGAGAAGCTCTACAGATATAAATGTTCACTCTGTCACCCGGTGCCGGACATAGAAGCCGCTGGTTATACCTATCAAGAGTGGCTGAACGTAATGAATGCCATGCACCAACCCGGGAGATACAGTGAGTCTGTAAATGCAGAAGATGATGCCCTGCTAAAGGAGTACCTCCGGACAATGAGTCAGAAATGATAACTTATGATTAATCTGAATAAATAATTTGATATGGAAAGAATAGTTGAGAAAGAATTAATGGACGATCCCAAACATGCCATTGCCTATGCAAATGCAGATTTTGAAAAAATTAACAACCGGGTAATTGAGATATTTGATATTGAATTTCCGGATACTGAGATAAAAGGCACGATACTGGATTTAGGTTGTGGGCCTGGAGATATTACTTTCAGATTTGCAAAGCGTTTTCCTGATTCTACAGTTATAGGAATTGATGGAGCGGCTATTATGATTGAATTAGCAAACCAGCGAAAATGCAGAGAGGTTGAGCTTCTTAGCAATATCACGTTTATTGAGGCCGAAATACCTGTGGCTCCAATACCCGGGATTCCATATGATTTGATTGTTAGTAATAGTTTGTATCACCATCTGCATGATCCGGAAGTTTTATGGAAAACCATTCTTGATTATGGTTCTTCAGGAACAAAAATATTCATTGTTGATCTTTTTCGACCTGATAGTAAAGAGAGGGCTGATTGGCTTGTTAATGAATACTCTGGTAACGAGCCTGAAATACTTAAAAAAGACTTTTATAATTCGTTATGCGCTTCATTTGAAACTGCTGAAGTCGAACAGCAACTAAGTAACATAGGTCTTTCAGGCCTTTCGGTAAAAATTGTAAGCGATCGTCACTTGGTTGTATACGGCGAAGTTGAGTAACAAATCGTAGAATTATATGTTTTTAATGTAAGATTGTTTATCTGTTACTTTCCTATGTATCCTGATGTTTAATTTCCTCTTTTTTCATTTCGTTTTTAACTTCAGCGTTTAGTCTGTGTAAGTCTGTGGCTAAGTGTCTTTTGTCTTGCAAAACACCCCCACTCTTTTATAATAACGATCAATAAGCAGTTGTTGCAATTCGTTTTACCACATTTTAATTATCTTCAAATAGATAGTTTTATTTGTTTTTAAATAAGTAGGATTTTTAATTTACATTTAAAGCTGTATCTATTTTTTTTAAAGGCTTAATCACAAATCAAGGTTTGACCCTACTCTCTAGAAACATTAACTGGATTGGATTTCTATCCAGAACTAGACAATTCCGTTGAGAACAAAGTAGAGTCACAGCATGAAGTAAGAAAGTGGGATATTTAAGAGCGTAGAAATATGCAAGGGAGATTGAGGAATGGTTGAAAGCGGATAAGAAGGAGTTGTCGCGAAGCTAGGTATCCCATAGTATCAAAAGCAGAAGATAGTAATATTAATTTATCTTTAGTACGTCCTTATTCATTCGGATCTAAATGGCAGATTTAACTCGGAAAGAAGTAATAGAGAAAGTAAGGAAAGGTGAGAGTTTCAAAAGTGTGGTCTTGAAACATATTGATCTCAGCAGCGCCGATCTCAGTGATGCTAATTTCAGTGGTGCCAATTTGAGTGGTGCCAATCTCAGTGGTGTCAATCTTAGTAATGCCAATCTCGTTGATGCCGTTGTCGAGTGTGCCGATCTCAGCAATGCCAATCTCAGCGGTGCTTTACTCTGCAGTGCTGGTTTACAATTTGCTACACTAACTAGTGCCGATATCCGCAAAACCGATCTCAGCACTGCTGATCTTAATGGTGCCAACCTCAGTGGTGCCAATCTTTTTCGTGCTAATCTCCGTAAGGCCAATCTTAGCGAAGCCGATCTTAATGGTGCCAATCTCAGCAATGCTAAACTAATCAGTGCTGATCTCATCGAGGCAGAACTCAACGATGCCGATCTCAGCAATGCCGATTTTAGCTATGCCCTTCTTATCAGTACCGATCTCAGAGATGCCAATTTGAGCGGTACCAATCTTGGTGGTTCAATTCTCAGCGAGGCCCATCTTAATGATGCCAATCTCATCAGTGCCAATTTGAGGGATGCCGTTTTCAGCGGTGCCAATTTGAGTGGTGCCAATCTCAGTGGTGTCAATCTTAACTATGTCGATTTCAGCAGCGCCGATCTCAGCAATGCCAATCTCAGCGATGCTGATCTTCGCCATGCAAATCTCCGTAATGCTCACCTCTGTAATGCCAATCTCAGAGGCGCAATTCTCATAAGTGTAGACTTGGAGGATGCATATCTTACAAATGCTGATATATCTGGTGCAAATATTTTTCATTATAAGACACATGGATGGAAGATTGAGGGAATCAAATGCACACATGTTTATAATTGTCCATCGGGTACTTCTAAAAAAGATCGAGAAAAGAGCCGAATCAATTTTAGAAAAAGTGAGTTTGAAGCTAAGTACAAAGAAATGCCAACGATTGAGCTCGTGTTAAGTGGTGGATTACGAATATTGGACATATTAAAGATGAATAAGATAATCGAGAAAATGAATAAAATGTATAATGCCGGGCTTGAACTCAGCGAGATGAAAAGTGAACTGAATGGTATTGCCTACACACTGAAGGCTAAGAGTGATGATGGTCTTGAGGAAGTTGCTAATAATCTTCTTCTGGAATACAAAAACTGCGATATTGACGGCAAACTTCTGAAAATATTCAGAAAAGAGAAATTGCTGAGCACCGGGGTTGAAGGAATAGATATTAATAGCCCTGATATAGATGTTTCTAAAGTGTTTGGCAAACTTTCAGGTGCCGCAGTGCACCTGAGTATTGGAACTGTTAATATTATTCATGGAGGCGTAAAAGGCAATGCTGTAGCCATAGGACAAGGAGCAACGGCAACAACTATTATAGATAACTATGCCAAAAACAAAAAACAAATAGACCAAACACTCAAAGAGTTCAAAAAAGAGGTATCAGAGGAAATTCAAAAACAGATTGAAGAGCTAACAGGTGCTTTAAAGAAGAAAAGCGAAAAGGAAGCATTGGGAGCATGGGATAAAATTAAAAAATTATTTACCAAAGCCGATGAAGCTGTAGAAACCGTCGAGAAGGCGACTACATTGCCCCAAAGAGTTATTGGTCTGTATCAAACGTTAGAAGGATGGTTTGAAGCAGGGCTTAATTTGATGTAAAAACATGTTTTTAACAAAAGAATTAATAACAATAATAGTCAGAAAAATAAAACACAACCATGCCTACAGTAAAATGCGATAACTGCGGTAGCTCAATTGAAGTAGAAGATAGCACAAAGAAATATAAACTCCCTTTGTTCTTTCTTACCTTAATGGCTGCGATACTTGCATATGAAAATTTAACTAGTACTCCAAGTTTAATCATTACGCTTCTGGGATGTCAGTCGGCAGTTGTTGGACTTATCTGGTTGGTTGTGACGAGGCTTCGTTCTAGTAGGAATTAATAGATGTGGTTGTAGTGAGGTAAAATAAAAATGAGTGAAATAGTACCAAAAGGTAAGCAGCTTGATAAAACGTCTAAACTCCTTGATGATACATTGAATAGTTTAGTTGAGGGATTTACAGGGATTGTAGCTTCAGATCGAAAGGACTTAATTCTTTCTATTAGTCATATCTTTCAAAGGACACGTGTTGTTGGATTACTAAAGGCACTTTTCATAGAGTGGAATCAATGTAGAGAGAAAGGGCGAATAAAAGATGAATATATGAACTCAGAACAACATCAAGAGTGCTTACAGGAAATGCTTGATTTTCTTGACAAAGATTCGCCAGATGAAAGACGGTTTTCTATACTCAAGGCAATTTTTCTAGGTGCAGCCCAAGAAACATCATTAACCAAGGATAGCGTTCTTCCTCAGCAGTACATGAGTTTGTGTCGGACTCTTAGTTCTGGAGAAGTATTGGTACTACAGACAACATTTGCGATTGCAGATAGTGGGTCGTGGTCTACAACAAAGTATGCTCGCGATTGGCTCAGCAAAGTGGCAGAAGAATCTGGATTACATACTAGTGAATTGGTAGAGATACATGAGCGAAAGTTAATTGAGAAAAACCTTTTAACAGATCGTGTAACTCATGACCTGGGTCAAAAATACGCTGACAAAGGAGTAGATATTGGCGTTAACTATCGTCTCACACCGCTTGCAATACAAATGTGCAAGTTCATAAAAGAGTATGATCCCGAATGTGCCATAGGAAAGAAAGAAGATTAAATTAATATCTTGATCTGACTAATACGACAACACATAAATCTTCAAAAACTATATAATAGAAATAAAAAGTAATATTCGGTGGTACGTAATGAGTGATTTTGGAATATGGAATGATTGGATGGTTCGATATCAACGATTTATTGATGTACTTATATCACCATGGAAGAGGCTAAAGCGAGTCGGTGAGTCAAGGGTTGTAAATAGTTCATTTGTATGGATTTTTATACTGCCTACGATTACGAAGTGGAAAGAAAAGGAGACAGAAAAAATATAGGGTCAGGTCTTTAATATTGACAAATGATTCAACCATTCAAAGAAGCTATAGAATAACTTTATTCTAAGGAAAGATTTGAACGTCTTAAACTTCAGGCAGATATTGTTAGAAGCGAAGCAGAGAAGAAGAAAATTGAGTTATAAAGGAAGGAATTAGAGAGAAAATCTACATTATGAAAAGTAATATGTGGTTAAAAGATAAAAGGTGTCGGTACCTCTCCGCTTTGGTGGCTGCTTTCCTGATTTTTGGTTTGCCTTTGCAGGAAAATGGAGAGTCCGTTGCTTCTCTTCCGAGAGAAAAAGAATCAGTAAGTACGAGTTACACATACATTATTTCCCACCAAACCGTTTATTATCTTAGTGGGCCTCAACAAAGCATGCCGCCGGAAGGAAAATTTAAGGCGGGACAAAGGGTTCGTTTACTTCAGGATGCGGGCAGTTATTCCCTTGTGGAGAGCGAGGATGGCATTACAGCCTATGTTTCGTCAGACAGTTTCAAGGAGGAGGTTGCACCACAAGTAGTACCTGTAGCACTATTGCTAAAATCCATTAAGGAAGGCGACTCGGCGCTTCTTCAATTAGTCTATTCAAATAGGATGAAGGATGATTTTGCAAAGGAAGATGCTTTTAAGGGGGATTGGGAAAAGATTCTTAAATACTATTCAAAGGTGCTTCATGATAGTGGATTTGGTGATTATAGACTTGAGGATTTTAATTTGTCCTATACCGGTTCTGCCACAAAAGGGGAGGTCTCGTTAGTTTATAAAGGAAAAGATAGCGGTGAACTCACGGTTATTAATGAAGGCGATGTATGGAAGATTGATGAAAAGTAATATTTGGAATAAGAGGCCCTCGATAGAGGGCAGGAAATCAATGGTGGTGGGCCGATATGAATGATAATGAGTGGTTGTTAAATTCAACAAAAAAACGAAAGGAGGAGAGAGCGGCAGCATTCAGTCAGGCAAAACAGAGGGCCAAGGAATCTGGAAAAGAGTCTTATGACTTTGAGAAGCTGTCTGATCTCTATGATATCAGATCTGACTTCGCCCGGAGGGGCACTCCGCCTTCCGAAGAAACCAAACAGCGCTACGAACAGAAATACTACCTTGATTATCCGGATGTGATGTCAATCAAGAAATTTGCCGAGCGCCTAAACCAGCTTGACGCCTACATACCATGAAATATTCAGAGTGTCCTAAATGCGGTGGTAAATTAATCATAGAAAAGAGTACTTTTTCCGGGGAGGCCATCCGCGAATATACATGTATAAAATGTGGCTGGTGCGATGAAGAGAGTCTCGGAACCGCGATGTGGGAAACACTTTCTGATTTAGAAGAAGAACTGGAAGATGAATGAGGATGCGTGTCACTGACAATTCGGGTCACTGGGCAATAAGAACATCATGTGGTGCCAGGAGTAGACTTGATTACGTGATTTCTTTTATCCATAATGGAATAAAATATCACTCACTAATATGCTTAGGTTGTCATGAGTTTAAGCTTGTCAGTCCATCAGATGAGTCAAGGTACGATATCAGCAATAAAGCATATAAAATATTTAGTAAACACTTAAAACATTACAGAAAGAATCGACCAAATACGAGATATTAGTCTGTTATTCCGAACAAATCGTTGTTGAAGACCCACTAAGTACGGACTGCAAAACTTATACATTAGGCTGATATGAATCTATTAAGGAGTAATGATGTCAAATCCAGGTCCAGGCGAATGCAGTGACAACTTGGTCGTAAATGCGACTTTCCATTGTCATGAATGTAGTGAGGTC
>Ga0209774_1001755_pt1 | contig 11377 bp, 10 predicted proteins | sample SaaInlV_150m_DNA_2_FD_184648 | JGI IMG/M metagenome (GOLD analysis project Ga0209774, IMG submission 184648) | Marine microbial communities from expanding oxygen minimum zones in the Saanich Inlet - SI037_S2LV_150m_DNA (SPAdes) (version 2) | ecosystem: Environmental > Aquatic > Marine >... | reverse complement strand
TCCAGGATATAAACATCTTTAAACTCCAGACCTTTACTGGCATGTACAGTTAAGAGGTTAACTCCCTCGCCCTTTGTAAGCTCATTTGAACCGAGTATCATGGCATTGAGAAATCGTTGATTATCGGTATAACCCTTTGTAAGCTCTTTAATAAGGGCAACCTTTCTTTTAATATTTAGAAGGGCTCTCTCTTTTACCTCCTCATTTATTTTCTTGTTTCTGTCTAACGCCCTTTGATCAGCTAAAATATCGGTGATGTATTTGTAGATTTTTGATTCACTTATTGCTTCGACCATAGAGATTGGTTTTTTGATCCTTACTATTCTTTTATATAACAGATAAAAATCATTAAAGAATCTGGCACTTTCATCTGTAAACTTTGGATGTTTGAGTATTGAACTGTTTGAAATCTTATCGTCCAGCTCCAGGTGTGAAAATTTAGATTCACTTTCTAAATGGACAAAATCATCAAAAAGGGCTAGTTGGAAATTTACTTTTCGCTGTTCAAATGGATTTCTAATACTAGTGTCCGGATGCAAAATACCCTCATAAGCGGAACCACGGCCCAACCTTTTCAACGCTTCAAAAATATCCTTTGCTGTTGCACTACCGATGCCTTTCGAGTATTCGAAAATATGAATAAAGGCCATCATGTCCTTTGGGTTTACAAAAAACGAGTACATATCGAAAAGTATTTTTACCTCTTTAGCATCAAAAAAGCTTTTCCCACCTTTCCTTTTACACGGTATGCCAAGCTCTCTCAGACTTGCCTCTATCCCATCTGCTGAAGAGTTATTCCTGAATATCACAGCTACATCTTCGTAATTTGAGGAGTTTGCTTTTATCATGTATGAAACTTTACTATACTGCTCAAAAAGTTCATCAAATTCTAGTAGTGTCGGGCTTATGGGGTCATCTTTCCTGACAACAATCAACTCTTTTGGATATATCCTGTCATTGAATTTTATCACTCTATCTGCCAGTGAGAGGATTAAGGCGGTTGATCTATAATTTTTTTTGAGAGAGAACACTTTCGCACCGGGAAACTTTTTTGAAAAAGAACCGATGAGATTTATATTGGCGCCATTGAATGCAAAAATACTCTGGTCGTAATCACCAACACAAAACAGTGAAGAGGGATCCATCTTGTCTATCAGTGAACCTTGAAGGGAGTTTGTGTCCTGATACTCATCTACCAATACTTCTTTAAAGTTTACAAATATGTCAGAGCTTAAGAGGTTTCTTGTTTTTATAAGCAGGTCATTAAAATTAATGTAGCCGTAGCTCTCTTTCATCAACTCATATTCATTAGATATATCTTCATATATATCACAAAAGAAGTCATGCTCAGGGTAGTTTTCACTCATCCAGTCTCCAAAGCCAAGTTCCAATTCAGTGTTCTGATAAAATGAATAGACATCATAAAGATAATTTGCTGAGTATTCAGCTACCTTGTACGCAAGTTTTTTAAACTCACGTTTCTCATAAATGCTTCTAAAGAGTGTTTTAAGTTCTGTTTGCTGTTTCAGCAGAAGGCCTGGATTATGCTTTTTCAGAAGTTTGTAACAAATTGCGTGAAAGGTACCGGCTTCTATTCTTGAGGTAACATCGTTAGGAAAAAAGCGCGTGAGTCTTTCCACCATTTCAGTTGCTGCTTTGTTGGTAAAAGTGAGTAGTAAAATTTCTTGCGGTGCGACATTTGAATTAAGAAGATGTGCAATCCGTCCAACTATTGTAGACGTTTTTCCTGTTCCGGCAGACGCAATAACGATGTTGCGTCCGGATTCAGCAGTAGCTGCGTTTAACTGTTCTTCGTTTAAGAGGCTTAATGGCATTATTATCTTTAGGGTTCAGATTTGGAGTTTTTGTTTCATTGAGAAATAAAGCGTCTGGATGAAAGATGATTATTTTCAAGAGGGAGAATGGTAAGGCAATAAACGATAAAATGCAACTTGTATTTGCAAAACAGTAAATTACAAATAAGAAAAGACACTCATTAGATAAATCAGTGATTGCACAATGGGTTAAAATCCTGAGATTTTACGTGCATAAGTGCATGTTAGGTCAGAAAAAAGCTAGACATTCAGAGTCATAAGTTGTAAATTCTGCATACTTAATGAAAATTACAACATGTTTGAAGTGCAACCCTTAGCCTTATAAAAATATTTTTTGGTTTGAGGAGAAGAGCTAATGTATGTTTCGATAAAAACTCATGTCATTGTATTACTGATTTTTGCCACGATGCTTCCTTTCGTATTACTAAGGATTTTTGCATACCCAATAATACAATCTGATCTCAAGACTGTGATTATGGACAACCTTGAAGCCATTGGACATAAGCAGGCTGAATTGGTAACGACTTGGATGCGCGAAAGGATGAAAGACGTAATTGTGGTTGCAAGCAATTCTAACGTAATCCATAGCGCAAAAATTACAGCAGATGAAATGGAGCGAAAAGATACTGTTAGTTATCTGGAAACACTTGTGAGTGAGTATGGTTATAAGGGAGCATTTATAACTGACTATAACGGAACAATCATACTTGCTACATCTGAAGAACAGGTTGGTAATGATGTTTCTAAAATGAGTTTTTTTACACAGGCAATTGATGGAAAAACCTGTGCATCAAATATCTTTCCATCAAAAGTTTCGCTCATAAATGAGTTTGATGAGAATGAATTGGGAGTGCCAACTATGTTTGTCGCATCACCTCTGCAGGATGAGAACGATAACATAATTGGCGTTGTCGCATTAAGGATTCATGTAGGTATTCTTAGTAATCTAATGCATAGTTATGCATATGGAAAAACCGGAGAAACATATCTTGTTAACAGAAATGCATACATGCTTACAGAATCTAGGTTTAATAAACATTTAAAGAAAACAGGTGTGGTTCACAGAAGAAGTGCTTTGGAAGTAAAGTTGTTAGACCCGGAAACAGGAAAATTAACCCTGAGTGCTAAGCATTGTATTGCGGGCAAAGACGGCTCTAATTCAGTCGGTTACAACGACTATGGTGGCATTCCTGTATTGGGGGTCTGGGACTGGATACCTGAGTTCAACTGGGGCGTTATTACTGAAATTGATAGAGTTGAAGCCTATGGACCCGTTTTTAATCTTCAGCACATTGTACTTGCGTTGATACTGGCAATTGCATTTCCATTCTTAGTGGTGGCCTATTTAATTGGCAGACGATTTGCCCATCCTATCATCCGACTTAAAGAAGTAGCTGAAGAGATAACTTCAGGAGACTTAACTAAAAAAGTTGAAATAGAAAGTCATAATGAGATCGGTGACTTATCCACTGCCTTCAATATTATGACAAACTCCCTGCATGAGAAGACAAAGGAGACTGTTGAATCTGAGGAACGCTACAGAAAAATGTTTGATTCACTCAAAGAAGGTGTATACCAATGTCAACCCGGTGTTGAAGGAAAGTTTACATGGGTAAATCAGTCATGTGCAGAAATGTTTGGTCATAATACTCCTGAGGAGATGGTAGGTACAAAAGTCAAAGATATCTACGTGGACCCGGGAGATAGATGGCGGCTTCTGGAGATACTGGAAAAACATGGAATATGGAGAGACTTTGTGTCTGTTTGTAAGAAAAAAGATGGAGAACCTCTTTATACCGAACGCACTACAAATATGATTAGAACCGAAAATAACAAACCTCTTCTTATTGAAGGAATAATCAGGAATATTACCGGACGAAAGAGGCTTGAGGATGAGTTACATGAATCTGTACAGCGCGACAGAGAATTATTTAACTCACTTACGGAAGGTGTATATCAGTGCGAGCCTGGATCCGAAGGGTCCTTCACATGGGTAAATTTGGCCTGTGCAAAGATGTTTGGTTATAAATCCCCTGAAGAGATGATGGGCGTGAAGACTAAGAATATTTATGCAGACCCTGAAGATAGATGGAATCATCTTGAGAAACTGGAAAAATATGGAGTCTTGAGAGATTTTGTATCTAATTGTAAAAAGAAAGGCGGCAAAACCTTTTATACCGAACGCACTGCCAATTTAATCAGAAATGAGGATGGTGATCATGTCACTATTGAAGGAATAATCAGAGATATTTCTGAGCAGAAGAACATGAAAGCAAAGCTAAAGAAATCTGAGAAATATCAAAAGAGTAAAGGTTGATATTTCTCTAATACGCTCTTTTTCTTCGCCCTTATTTTCTATTGACTTTAAAAGTTTAAATACTAAAATTTATTCACCTGTAAGTTTATTCTAAATTGACTTTTTTTGAAAGGGTGTAAACGTGAAGCGAATTACAAATATTGCTGTAATTACTGTTTTTGCTAGTTTGATGATTGCGTTTTGTGTAGGTAGTGTAACTACCTTTGCTGCTGATGAACATGATGCCGGTTTGTGTGCACAATGTGGCGAATCTAATGACGGTCATGTCGGTGCGGTAACAGTTGAGCATAATGGCGAGCATCAGACTTTCTGCTGCCCTAGCTGTGCTACCAAGTACGCAAATACTCATCACGAAGGATCTCACCATGAAGACAAGGGACATCACGAGCACGAAGACCATGGTAAGCATAAAGGCCATGATGAACACAAGGGCCATGATCATTAAGAAAGATTAGTAATAATAGTAAAATATTAAGAGGCATTCTTGCTTTGGAGAAAAGCAGGAATGTCTTTTTTTGTAAAGAGAAGAGGATAAAATGATCCACAAGACTGCTATCATTGATTCGAATGTAAAGCTGGGTAATGATGTTGAGGTAGGCCCATTTACTGTCATTGAATCAGATGTCACTATCGGTGATGGAACTGTCATTGGCCCCAACGTCAGTATCAGACCATACACTTCTATCGGACCACGCTGCAACATTCACGCCGGGGCTGTTCTGGGCGGTATACCTCAGGATGTTAACTTCGAAGGGGGAAAATCCTTTGTCTCTATCGGTGCAAATTGTCAGATACGTGAATGTGTAACTATTAATCGTGGAACTCAGACTGATTCCGTAACGGAGATTGGTGACGATTGCTTTCTGATGGCGTTATCGCACTTAGGACACAATGTTAAACTTGGCCGTAATGTTATAATCGCGAACGGTGCATTGTTAGCAGGTTATGTAGATGTCGGTGATAATGTTTTCATTAGCGGCAATTGCGTCGTGCATCAGTTTGTAACGATAGGACGACTTGCTATGCTTGGTGGCACCTGCGGTGTTTCCAAAGATATACCTCCATTCTGCCTGGTGAAACCGTTAGAGGGCAACAAGATCCTGGGCCTTAACTCGGTCGGACTGCGGAGATCAACATTATCTAAAGAAGAACGGCAGGAAATAAAAGAGGCATTTAAGTTGCTTTACCTATCAGGCCTGAATATAAGTCATGCTCTTGAAAAAATCAAATCTGCCTTTCCATCTGGCCCTGCCTCCGAGTTCTCATACTTTATAGAAAAATCTGAACGTGGTATCTGTACAATGTAAAACCACTAATCTTGTAATCCGAAGAGTTATTAATTCCATCACGTTAAACCATTATCAATAAAGAACAACCTCCTATTGCAGAAAGAGGTTATTCTTGCATGATAAGGCTTCGTAATTTTCCAGAATTAAGTGATACATCACCAATACGTGGTGGACCGTTTTCTTCCTGATCCCGCATTCTTCCATGTAATAAATCTGGAGCATACCCGCCCCTATCCAGCACATATTTGCCAATGTCAAAGAGACTCCATCTCCTGTCCCCTCCCAGATGGAATAGTCCTCTCAATTCAAGAGTAAGGGCAGCAATCGAGATCCTGCCAATCTCCTCACAATCAACACAGCTTCGGTATTCATCGTAAAATAGTGTTACAGGCAGATTCCTCTTGAAACGGCTCTCTATCCAATCAATCGCGCCCTTTGTACCGCCAATAGAATCACCAAGTGGCAGCCCAAGTCTGATAATACAATAATCTCTGCATTTCTGAATATATGTTTCTGCGCAGGCAAAGGTCTCTCCTACAACATTAATGGGATTTGGCTTGTCATCTTCTGAATACCCCCCTGCAGGTGCATTAAAACCGGAGAACACAAGATCGGTACTCATGTACAGGACGGGTATATCATCACCAAAGACATCTACCACCGCCTTAGTACCTTTTACGTTTAGCGAATGCGCCCATTCCGGCCGTTCTTCACATACATCCAGATCACATACTCCGGCGCAATGTATTACATGGGTGGGGTTGAATTCAACTTTGATTTTTTCCAGTTTCTGCTGTTCGGTAATACAGAATGATGAGACGTTGCCAGCTTCAGGAATATTGGATTTAGGCGGTCTCAAACCATACAAAAGAGCTTCCGGTAACAGTTTGTGTAATTGCGTGAATATAGGCCATCCATGTATTGATGTGATCCCTGTTACCAATATCCTGAACGAATCTGGAATTTGCATTTGATAAGTATCCAATAGAAATTACTTAAAAGATGTCTACTGCCCCTCTAGACGAGTAAAGCTTAAAATGTAATAATTTACTCCTACTGCTATGATCAGTAATAATAACAAAAAAAATTCTGACTTGAAATCACCAATTTGTCACTGGCAAACGCGAGGCATAGACGTGAGGCAATATACAAAAGATTTACCACAAAGATGATGAGTATAGACCTTGAAAGAAATTTTATGACATTAATTACTGAAAATGGTAAATGGATTTATAATATAGATCTCAAATCTAAAACTGCCATAAGGACGTATAATAAAAGGTTCAAAGCGTTACAAGGGAATTCCGGTAGTAACATGGATGTTGCAATTGGAGCAGTGAAAATTGGTACTGAAGAGATCCTCGGAAAGACCTGTGATGTGTGGGAAAAAAGTAATCCTAACAGTATGACCTGGATGTGGAAAGGAATTGCATTAAAAAAGGATCAGGTGTTGCCGCAACGAGAGTAGTTACCGAAGCGACAGAGATCCAGAAAATTGTCTCTATCCCTGAAGACAAACTTATAATCCCTTCAGATGTGAAGGTTAAAGTACTGGACGCACGCGCATTAAGCGGCATGTGAATAAAAGGGTCTAAAAAAATAGACAGACACTTTGAAATCGTGTCTGTCTATTTTGTAAATCTGTGTCCAATTTGATTTAGTTTGAAACCTGACCAAACTCAACAATCGCATTATATTTGTAGCCACTTCCAAAGTCTTTATCAGAAAACAAGACTCCCTTTATGGTAACGGTATCTCCAACTGAAGGCAGGTCCATTGTAGTAACAACCATATCATGGTTTCCATCCTGTGCACTTCCAGACCCGTCCTGGATATGTAACCAGTTTTTGTTCATAATCCGGGCAGTAACCTTGACAACCTTCCCCTTCAGAATTACATCTTGATTGTCCAGCTCTTTTCTTTTTTTGAAAAGCTCTGCTACCGTGTAAGCATTACCTCCGCCAGCCTTTTCAACCTTTACATTCTCCTGTGTTGAAGGCTTGGCCCCACTACTGCCATATGTTTTCTTTTTAGGTTTTGGAGCAGCTTTCCCTCCCTGCGAAATCATTCCTTCAGAAAAAATAATTGAATCAAAAGTACGGTCCAGAGACTTGCTGTGAAACTCAAGCATTTCCATACCAGACGCCAGAACAACTTCCTCTCCAACAGCAACCGTACTTTCAGCTATCGCTACCCAAAACATCTTTGCCTTAGTTTGAAGAAGAATATAAGTATACCCCCCACTGTTCATCGTCTCTGCGACAGTACCAACAAGAGGATCCTTTGACATAGCCTGAGGCGATACAGCCTGAGGGCTGTTATGTGTATCCTCATTGGACAGTGAATATTCTGAAGCATTTGTATAATTAACAAAAGCGGTAACAATAAATAGTAGAATAAGAGACAAAATAGCTGATGATCTTTTCATTTTTAATACACCTTTCTGATTTTTTATGGCTTATTACAAAATAAATTTATCAGGGTTTACAATAATCTAACAAAAAAAGAGTTATTGTTTGTTCCCATCATATAATTAAATTAAAATATATTTCATTTATATAAAATGAGACCGATTATTCAAAGTAAATTATTTTAATACAGGGTATTATCTACAAGATGAAAACATTCCTTATCTGTCATCGCGGTGCACTTGGAGATTTTATACTTACCTGGCCGGCCCTCTACTGCCTTACAAAGGTGTTACCACATTGTAAATTCCTTGGTATCGGACGACCTGAACATATGCAACTGGCCATAAGATACGGTTTATTAGACACTTACCTTGATAACGAGTCCGCAGGCTTACTTGATCTTTTTTGTGGTGAGCGTATTCCAGATGAAGTTGGATCCCCGCAAGGAGCTATCCTCTGGCTGACAGACGGACAGGATACAGTAGATATACTGAGACAATCTGCTTCATTACCGGTCGTCTGTATACCCCCCTTTCCGCAAACAGAGATACACCTGGCACAATATTACTGTTCAGTCATACAATCACATTATGCCATATCAATTCCAGAAGATCTTTCTGATTGTTTTCCAGCCAGAATAGCTGAAGGGCTAAACGCACTGATTCATCCCGGAAGTGGGAGTTTCAAAAAAAACTATAATCCACTCTTTTATCGAGAGCTAGCGAATGTATTGAGACGATCGGGTTATCATAAAGTAGGTTTTATTTTCGGGCCGGTTGAAGAGGAGAAAATGAATAGAGCAGATTTCACAGGAGAGTGGATAGAGCGCCCAAAAGATGTAAAGGCGTTAGCATATCTATTATCACATGCGTCACTTTACATAGGAAATGACTCCGGAGTAAGCCATCTTGCAGGGTTTGTGGGCACACAAACAATAGTTCTCTATAAAGCCACAGATCCAAAGATATGGGGAGCCTTAGGCAGAAATGTTACTCATATCTCAACGGATGAAGAGGAATCAGCCTTGCGCATGATACAGGAATGCCTGAAGGATTTATGATCGACGATTGCATTTATGAGTCAGAAAAGAATTGCTGTAACAAAGATGGCACAGCAAGAACTGATCCTATTTCCCTGCTTCTTTAGATATAGACTCTACAAATACGGAGATACAATATCCGTCCGAAGCCCTGCACTTGGATCGACGTTACAGAAGAATTGCCATTCATCAGATGTATTAGGTTGATTAACTTCCTGTTCTAACCAGGCAATACTCTCATTGCCAATACGACCAAAACTAAACACCCTCTTATCTTTCTTGCTTATATAAAAATCCCTCTCATCTTTTGTGTAATTATTATCTTCCAGAATTTTATACTTATTCAGCTCTACGAAATCGTACTCTATCACGTCAAGTTCTCCTTTTAAATATTCATTTTGTATGAATGTGTTTTCAATACGACAGATTACCCTTCAGTAACTTTATATCCTAGCTTCTTTACTGCTTCAATGAGTACATGTGTATCAGTTCCATCTTCAACATGTACAGAAGCTTTACTCTCCTCGAAGCTTACCTGAACTTCTGTAACACCTTTGCATGCAGACAAAGCAGCCTTTACCTTACCGGCGCATCCACCGCAATGCATACCATTTATGTTTAACACGACCTCTTCTGTTTTAACAGGCTCGGCAGTGGATACGTTTATCAGCATTGATGAGAAAGAAAATGCAATGGCAAGCATTACAACGATAAGAACAGTGCCGCTTAACCTTAAAGACTTAGACATTTGTAACTCCTTTCACTAAATAAAACTAAAATAAATATCTTTCATGAAGATAAGGATGTTATCAACATCCCTCTTCTAAAATACCTGATAGTCTCTTCAAATCATTATTCGAAATCTCCCAACCAACAGCACCCATATTTTGTTCAACCTGATCAGGAGTTTTTACACCGACAATTGCCGTGGACACTCCTTGTTGATGAAGCAACCAATTAATGGCCAGCTGAGCCAACGTCTTTTCATATTTTTGTGCGATCTCCGCAATTTTTTTTACTTTTTTGATATGAGAAACGTATACCTCACCTGTAAAATTTCCGATTATACCCTGCCCACGCCAGTCCTTAAATTTTGTATTTTCATCGTACTTACCGGTCAACACTCCAGATGCAAGCGGACTGTAGCAGATTATACCAATTTCATTTTCGAGGCAATATGGAAGTCTGTCTTGTTCTACATCTCTTTCCAGCATACTATACATTGGTTGAAGAGATACAATCTGACCGAATTTAAGACTCTCATCAATTTGAGCAACAGAATAATTGCTCACTCCTATATATCGAATCTTCCCTTCTTTCTGTGCCTGTAGGAGAGTATTCATCGTCTCTTCAATTGGTGTATCTTCGTCCGGCCAGTGAACCTGATACAAATCAATGTAATCTGTACACAGTCTTTTCAAGCTCAGCTCTATCTCTTCTAATATGGATTCTCTGGTAGCCCTCTTTCTTATTGCCTTTAACTCTTCTTTTTTCCATACCAATCCGCATTTTGTTGCGATTATGACATCTTTACGTTTTGATTGCAGAGCCTTACCTAACAACTCTTCTGAATAGCCAAATCCGTAAACCGGAGCAGTATCATAAAAATTAATGCCCAGATCAATTGCCTTTTCAATAGAACGAATAGAGCTAGTTTCTCCCTCGGTACTCCAGAACGGTTCTCCCCCTATTCCCCATGCACCGTAACCGATTACAGATACATTTAAATCACTTTTCCCGAGTTGTCGATATTCCATTATATGTTTATAAGTATTTTCTTATTAGTGGCAAGGCTTACTCATGCCCTGTGACGCAGATATTCAGTACATTAATTCTAGTGAAAATATATTTCAAATAAAAGTAAAATCTGAACAAGACCCAAATGTCTTATTCTGTAACCTTCCTGCCCTTAACAAGAGGAACAAATCGTACAGGAATAGTACTTTTTGTTTTAATGTTTCCGGCTTCATCTTTTTCCACAATCAGCAGGTCTTGACTACTAGAATTATTATCAACAGGAATTACCATCCTTCCTCCCGGTTTAAGTTGTTCTATTAAGGAAGCAGGAATCTCTGGTGCGGCGGCTGTGACTATTATGGCATCGAATGGTGCTTTTTCCGGAAAGCCGAGTCCACCATCTGATATCTTTACTTCTACATTACCGTATTTCAGTTTTTTCAACAGTTCAGCTGCCTGAATCCCTAGCTCTTCAATTATTTCAATAGAATATAACTTCTTAACAATAGTAGACAGGACAGCAGCCTGATAGCCTGAACCGGTTCCAATTTCCAGTACGATATCATCATTGTCAACATCAAGCATTTCAGTCATCAGGGCCACTATGTATGGCTGTGAGATAGTCTGTCCTGATCCGATCGGTAATGGCTGATCAAAGTAACTGCCTCGTCTGTATCCTACCGGGACAAACAGATGCCTCGGCACATTATTCATCGCATCGAGAACTCTTTTGCTTTTTACGCCTCGTG
>Ga0209774_1001731_pt1 | contig 11500 bp, 6 predicted proteins | sample SaaInlV_150m_DNA_2_FD_184648 | JGI IMG/M metagenome (GOLD analysis project Ga0209774, IMG submission 184648) | Marine microbial communities from expanding oxygen minimum zones in the Saanich Inlet - SI037_S2LV_150m_DNA (SPAdes) (version 2) | ecosystem: Environmental > Aquatic > Marine >... | reverse complement strand
TTCGCCTGTCGGCTGGTAATATCAGCACACGCACTGATGAGGGAATGGTCGCTATCACCCCAAGCGATGTCAGTTATCGCAATATGACTATTGATGATATTTCTATTATTGATCTTGATGGAAATTTGGTGGAAGGCTTGAAGCCATCTTCTGAGACTCCTATGCATATTGCCATCTACCAGAACTTACCCGATGTTGGTGCTATCTGCCACACTCATTCCATTTTTGCCATTACCTTTGCCATGCTTGATGAGGCTATTCCCATGGTCAATATAGAACTGATGGTATGCGGTGCACCAATCCCAGTTGCACCGTGGGCTTCGCCAGCTACTTACAAAGCTGGTGAAGTTGCTGTTGATATCTTTAAAAAAAGACCGGAGCTGAAAACTATCTTGTTACGCAAGCACGGTCTGGTAGCCATCGGCTCTGACCTGAATAATGCATTCAATACAGCTTTCAATGCCGAAGTGGGTTTCCAGAGCTACTATCAGGCACTTCAGCTTGGCAAACCAGAACCGATAACAGATGAAGAGTTTGCTGAAATCAAAGCAGCTTATCGTTCCTGATATTATTTGACAATTCAAGGGTGAAAAACTGTTGTCTAGATGATAGAAGTCCCGCGTGTGGATTTTGAGAAATTATCTGATAAACGCAGAGGGGAAGGCTCAGATGAGATTCGCGCTAGAGTGGAGGTAGCACGCCAAAAACAAAGAGAAAGATTTACAGAGCTAAAAAATGGCGTAATGACCAACGCTGATATGCGCGTTGCAGAAATCCGTCAATTTTGCGAGTTGGATGCTGAGGGACAGCAACTAGTCAAGGTTGCAATGACCCAGCTCCAACTCTCCGCGCGGGCTTATTATCGCATTTTGAAGCTGGCGTGGACTATTGCTGATTTGGCTGGGGAAGAGAATATCCAGTCTACTCATCTGGCAGAGGCGTTGCACACTTTGCGTAGACCGAAGGGGATGATGGTTTAAGGGGGAGAAGGTGGGGCAAGATGATCTTGAGGGAGGGGAAACAAATTGGAAACGCGCGAAGCGAAAATCTATCAAAGTAGCATAGCTTAAACACAAAAGAGCTTTTCGTAGGGAGACGGACTCAAAACGTCATATTCCATATGAGTTAGAAATACAGGTCTAAACGAAAGCCCTGCCCGTGCTAGTAATCACGGACAAGGCTTTTTTATCTAACGGTTTGCGTTATTAGAATGTCCTTGTTTGGGACATGGCAAACGCGTATCCTTGGGGTGATTTCATTGCCAGGGACGCGTTTGGGGTAGGAGCGTCTGGGTAGTCCGGCTGCCGGTATGGGACAGAGATAAAAAGACTGAGCCCGTTGCGTTATTTGGACACCTGGCGAAAACTAATCTGGGACTGGCGCCCGACGCCAAGAGCCCGTATCGGTAACTGCAGCTCCTTACCCAAAAATCCATGTCCCAAACATATAAGGAGTCTAGCATGAAACAAAGCCAAAATACAAGAGGTTACACGCGGTATCTTGCCTTCGACATCCACCGGGAATATCTTCTGGTAGGCGGGCAGGATGAAGATCAAAAATGGGTCCTGGCGCCGCGCCGGGTTCGTCTCGAGAAATTCCCTGAATGGGCGCAGAAGAATCTTTGCGAAGGAGACATCGCTGTATTGGAAACAACAACGAATGTGTGGGAGACGTATGACGTTGTCGCGCCGTTGGTGAGCCGCGCACTGGTGGCAAATGCCGCAGCAGTGGGGGAGATCGCCGGAGCACGGGTGAAGACGGACAAGGAAGACATCAAACGTCTTCTGCGATTGTTGTTTGGTGGGATCGTGCCGGAAGTCTGGGTGCCGCCTGCTCATGTTCGAGAGTTGCGCGGTTTTATTTCCTATCGTAATCGCTTGGTAAAGATGAGCACAATGATCCGTAATCGTCTGAAGAGCCTGTTGCACAAACATAACCTGATCCTTCCAAAAGAAGGCATTCTGGACCAGAACTGGTGGGAAGCGCAAACTTCGATCAGCGCACTGGAGAAAATGCAAATTCGTCAGGAACTGGCACTTCTGGATGAGATCGGGAAACACAAAGCGGCGGTGAATGAAGAGCTTGGCAAGCAAAGTACGGGAAAAATGTGGGGTAAGCAAGCGCTGCAACTAATGCAACTTCCCGGTGTTGGCGTGATCGTTGCAATGACCGTGTTATCCGCGATCGGAGACATCACCCGCTTTGAAAGTGCAAAGCGCTTGGTTGGATACGCGGGACTGGGTGCAGGTGTACACGCCAGCGGCAAGACGTACAAGGAAAAACGGATCACGAAGAAGGGTCGCAAGGAACTACGCTGGATCATGGTAGAAGCCGCCTGGCGTGCGATACGGATGTCGCCATATTGGAAAGCAGAGTATGAAAAATATCTGAGACGGATGCGGAAACCATGTCAGGCGATCGTGGTGATTGCGCGCAAGCTGTTGGTCGCGATCTGGCATGTGCTGAGTAAAGAAGAGACCGATGTCCGAGCGAGTGAAGAAGATCTGGCATACAAGATGTTGCTGCTCTCATGGAGTCTAAATGAGAACGTGCGCAAGGGCTTAACGTACAAAGAGTTTGCCAAATACGCGCTGATGAAGTTGGGTGTTGAGAATGACATCACCCGCTTTGTGCGCAGAGACGTCCCTAGAAGGTTAGCGCCGAAAGATGAAGTGTTGGCGCGAATGGCTGAGCTAGGCTTGACGTTCTAGTTTTTGTTGAAAAATGAGTGGTTGTAGAACCCCGGCAAAAGGAAATGCTGACGGGGGTGGCGAAGCCTGCCTTAAAAGAGAAAATAGGCTCTTCCAAAAGCAGAAAATCTGCCAGGAGACCAGAGTCTCGCTCGGCAGATTTTATTTTTGGATCCACAGGCATAGATTAGAAGAGATTCTTCACTGCTCTTGACAAGTGCAGTAATCGGTACTTGCTGGTGGGGTTAGACTCTGTTTGAGATCAAGAAAAACTCAAAGCCAGAAAATATTCGTAAATCGCGCAGAATCCCCACCATCCGCTGCACGCTTGGTTAGCCCGTTTTCTCAAGGAGATGAAGCTCCTTTGAAGTACAGGATAACCGGATAATCTTTAACAAGAAAGTCATGAATAACCAAATTTCCATTTTCGTTGCTAGAAATCAAATTCTGTTCAAAACCATATAAAACATCAATACCTACCACTTCTCCACCTGACAATCCTGGAAAAGTCAGAGTAGCGCTTATTGAAGGATCGACATCACTGGCTGCACCATGCGTCCATAATGCAAACAGCCTGTCACCGTTCGGAAGCGAAAAGGCATAGTTCATAATATCCGTCGCCTGGCTTTCGATTTCTACCAGCAAAATCTCCGGTTGAGCTCCTCCCATGATCGTTGCCAGGTTCCTAACCGTACTAAATGTTACTTCTCGGTCTGATTCGGTCCGACCAGGTAGTATATTAACATCCATTCCCAGGTGCATAATGATGAATCGAGCATAATATTTGGCTGATTTCTTTTCACTATATGGATAATATTCATTTGGAGGAGCAGTTTCTTCCGTCCACCAAACCATTTCGTCGGCAGTGTACTCTCCCTGAAAACCGTGTGCAGTGGCGACATCTTTAATCTCCTGGACAATGGATGGGTAATTTTCGTAGATCTCTCGCCAGTGATCATACTCAGGCGATAATCCATAACCAGGGTGCCAGGCAACAACATCTACTAAAGGCATGATATCCGAACTCAGGATGCTGAGCAGGTATTCGCGTGATCCTGACTCCACCCAGGACATCGTGCTGCCGACCACGATCTTTGCGTCCGGATATACTTCACGGATCACAGGAGTCACTCTTCTGACAAGGCTGATGTAGTCCTCAATTGCTATCGACTGAATACTACAAGGTTCGAAAAACTCTCCATTCCAATAGCCAGAATCCGGTTCACCCCAGATCTCGTAATACTGAATACGATCCTTGAAATGACCTACAATAAAACGCACAAAATCAAGATAGCGTTGGATCTCTTCTTCATTTTTGAATCTGGGACATTCTGCGCCTTCTCCGTTGGGCCAGATTGCTTTATCCCAGAAAGTCATTACATACGTGATCGTGATACCGTTCTCTGCTAAGCGAGTGAAAACTTGATCATCTTCCGGGTCTATAAAGAATTCGGGTTTTTCCCAGTTTACAGTATCGGGAGATTTGCCATTGACGGTCACTTGTACTCGTTTTAGACCAGCGGGCAGGATTTCCCTATCAATGAGCTGCTGCATATCTGCTGCGGTGGCATTAAACCAATCCCATTGAGAACCGATGCGATTATCTTGTAGTTCATTCGATGGTTTGGTCTGGAAGCGGATTTTTGACAGATCATTTCCTTCTTGGATATTTACATGCTTACTGATGCCTGACGTAGGGGCTGAAAAGACACTTGTATTCTTGTCTGGGGAATGAGCAGTAGCCGTGAGGCCGGGCCCTGAAAACATCATATCGTTGTTGAAGCTAAAGTAACCACTGTCATCAGCAATAACCTGGCCTTCAAATATCTCCCCATCCTTTGAACTGGTGCTGAAGATTTCAACATTGCACTGGGGACAAGAAATCCCTTCCGCCAATCCAGCTGATATATCGAAGCCTAGGATAATAGGAGGGGGTGTCGAAGTTGATATGTCATTGCAAATACCGGCAAACGAATTATCGTGAATTGAGTTTCCTGTTACCTCGTTTTCCTGGGGATTTTCACTGCGTATTTCGATTCCACACCCGCCATCAACGCCATTAAAAGCAATTATATTATTTGGGCCAAGAATATTGTGACTTGCATTGCCTTCTAAGGCAATACCCGGAGCACGATTGCCCATATTTTTCAGACCCGTAATATCCGTTCCAATATAGTTGCCCATTATCGTATTATCCGAAGCACTATTGAGAATAATACCATCGCTATTTTTGCTACTGAGATTTCCCTGACCGATGGGTCCAGAACCAATATCTCGGTCACCACCAATGATATTGTGCTTGGCTCCCTCCTGTGCAATCCCTGCACCTGAAAAGTTGACAATCTGCAATCCACGGATCGTGTTGCCATCAGATGTAATTGATAACCCGGGTATCCACTCTCCTTCCAAAATATTACTGCCATCCAGGATCAAGCCAGCATCGCTGGCATCAATGGTTAGATTGCCCTGAGAAATATGTGGCAAGCCGCTGGAAAGATAGATGGTGGCCGGAGCGTTTGGTGGAAAGGCGGCAGTGTCGTAGGTGATTGTGTCGCCACTTTGTGCGTCCAGAAGTGCCTGACGAAATGTGCCAGGACCGCTATCATCAGCGCTGGTGACTATTAGGGTCTCTTTCTGTGGCGGATGCGTCTGGGGAGTGTCGGTGGCAGTAGAAGACGAACTTGGGCTACAGCCACTCAAAATAAAAAATAAGGAGATTGCAAGAAAAAACTTGTTATTGAGATTACTCATCAATTTCTCCAAAAAAATGGGCTAACGATGGCGTAAGCTGTCCCGCCGACTTTGTGAACGCAACCCAATTTTACTCTGAAAAAACTAAGCAAAAACCGCGTCGCATACCCAGAGCCGAAGGCGGGTCAGCTTAACCCAAGAAGAAGGGGCATTCATTTTATCGGAGAGAAACCCGCGTGTTTGCAAAAAAAGTATACTCTAAAAAGGCAAGCACGCAAGCCGTACACCGCAGTGGAGGCGTCCCGACTTTGTTGGAGGATAGCCCCGTGCTTAACCTTAGTTTCCGGTCAAATTGATTTGAAAACTGGTGGCGAGGGGGGTGACCCCGATGAGAAAGCTAAATACCCCAAGAGACCGGGCTTGCCAATTTATCCAATGAGGTAAAAGGAGAAAAAAATGGCAAGAACAGGCAAAGGGACAAAGGGGATCGAAAAGGAACAGCCCTTCGAGGGGATCAGCCGGGTCAACCCGAATGCAGCGGGGATGGACATCGGCTCAGTAGAAATTGTTGCCAGCGTGAATGGGGCGGAGAATACACAACTAGTGAGAGCCTTCGGAAATTACACAGCGGATCTGGAAAATATCGGCGACTGGTTATCAGAACACGGCGTGAAAAGGGTGGCGATGGAGAGCACGGGCGTGTACTGGATTCCGATTTTTGAAACCTTGGAAAATCGTGGTTTTGAATGTCTATTGATCAGCTCGCGCTCGCTGCGGCGTGTGGCGGGCAGAAAAAGCGATATTGCGGACGCGCAGTGGATTCAGACCTTGCATAGCTATGGTCTGCTGGAAAATTCCTTCCGCCCGCAGGCAGACTTGATTGCGCTGCGCACTATACTGCGTCATCGCGGTCAGTTGATCGAGCATCGCTCGCCGCATATCCAGCACATGCAGAAGGCACTATTGCAAATGAACGTGCAGCTATCGCAGGCAGTCAGCGACATCACAGGCGTTAGCGGACTGCGGATCATCACCGCGATTCTGAACGGGGAACGGGAACCGGCTAAATTAGGCGCGTTGCGTGAGCCTGGTTGTAAAAAGAGTGCCGAGGAAATCGGTCGCGCTCTGACGGGGACGTGGCGCGAGGACCATCTCTTCGTTCTGAAACAATCTTTTGAGATGTTTGTCTACTACAGTGAGCAGATCGTCGACTGTGATGAAGAGGTTGAGCGAACGTATGCAGGGTTGCGCGTGGATAATGATCCCGGTGATTTGCCGCCGATGAGCCGCCGCAAGCGGGGTTCGCACAGCAAAAACAAACCGAAGCAGGCGGAGGAGATCCGTGCACATTTGAAGCGGATCAGCGGCGTGGATTTGAGCTTGGTCGATGGTTTTGGCGTCTCTCTGTCTCAGACGGTGCTTAGCGAAGTTGGGACGGATATGAGCAAGTTTCCGAGCGAGAAGCATTTTTGCTCGTGGCTGGGTTTGGCGCCAAAACACGCGATATCGGGGGGGAAGGTCTTGAAAAACAGGACGCTAAAAACGAAGAACCGTGCGGGTCAAGCTTTTCGGATGGCGGCGCAATCGGTGAAGCGATCGGAGACGGTCTTTGGGGTGAAGTACCGTCGAATGCGGGCGCGGCTGGGCCCGGCACAGGCGACAGTGGCGGTGGCGCACGCGATTGCGCGGGTGGCCTATCGGATGTTGAAGTACAAGGTTGAGTATGAGACGATTAGTGTGGAAGAGTATGAGAAGAAGTACAAGGCACAGCAACTGAAATATGTGAAGAAGAAGGCTGCCGGGCTGGGCTTCGCTCTCGTCCCGGCTTAAGCCTGTCCTCTTCGGGATAAAAAAGCGTCCTCCGGGTGGAGAACGCTCGCTTTGCGTTTAATTGAGTTCAAGAAAAACAGGGTTTTGGTGGGTTTTCGCTCGAAGGCTATTCTTTTTCTTTGCGCAGGGAAGTGCAGAAGTCTTCTTTTATGGGTGGGTTTCTGAGAACTAATAAATACGGACGCGCTGTCATTTTACACCGAGGAAACCTGTGCTATAGTAGAAGAGGCATGAATGGCCAAAGCCCGTACTCCGCAATGGAGGTGACCCTGATGTGGTCCCCCGCTGAGAACTCTGGGATGCGGCTAAACGATTTACTCACTGGTGGCGAGGGAGGGCGACCCCGATTAGGAAGCTGTAAGTACCTGAAGAGCCGTGCCATTCATGTTCTGTCCACAAAGTGTTTTTTTCGAAGAGCTGTTAATTTTGTAACGCAGCAGCTCTTTTTTAGGTTAAGGAATGTATGAAAAAACACCCTTTTTGGGATATTTTTCGGTTTCTTAGGACGCGGGGTTATTAGAATAAAGAGCAGTGGGGCGTGGCAGGATTGTGCTACCCTTTGTTTGATCGACGCTGGGAGCGCAAATCTGGGGCATGAGTGCTTGGGTCGGCCGACGCTGCCTATGGGACACTCTTCGGTTTCACTCTGAGTGAGCCCGTCGGGTTATTTGGCCGCCCAGCGAACTTTCTAGTCTGGGACCCCACTTGGGTGTGGGAGAACCCGTATCGGTAGATGTATCTCTTGACCCAAAATTCCACGCCCCACAACTAGACAAGGAGTGTAGCATGAAAATCGTTCCTGAATCAATCCCCTTTGGGCGTTTCGTTGCGCTTGACATTCATAAACACTATGTTTTGGTAGGTGGGATGAACTCCCTCAAGGAGTGGGTTCTGCGCCCACGTAAAGTGCGCATGTCGCGCTTTCCTGAGTGGGTTCAGAAAAATCTGAAGTCAACAGATGTCGTGGTGCTTGAATCCACATCTAATGCTTGGGATGTTTATGATCTGGTCTCTCCACTGGTCGCCAAGGCCCTTGTTGCTAATCCTTTGAAAGTTGGGCAAATCGCTGGAGCCAAGGTCAAGACCGACAAACTCGACATTGAAAGGTTGCTCATTCTGCTCATCGCTGACATCGTTCCCGAAGTTTGGGTGCCACCTGATCATGTTCGAGACTTGCGAGCTTTGATTTCTCATCGTTGGCGTATCCATAAACAGATTGCAATGACGAAGAACCGCCTGCACAGTTTCATTCATCGCTTCAATTTAATTCCTCCAGAAGGCCCGCTTTTCTCAGAAAAGAATCTTGCTTGGTGGCAGGAGCAGGAATTCTCGTCTATGGTATCTCTTCAAATTGAACAGGATCTTCTCATCCTTGAACATCTCACTGCTCATAAAGAAGCCATTCACCAGGAACTGGCTTGCTTGAGCAATCGTGATCCTTGGTCTAAGGATATGGTCTTTCTGATGCAGATACCTGGTCTGGGAGTAGTTCTCTCGATGACGGTTCTCTCTGCCATCGGCGACATCTCTCGCTTCGAAAACGCAAAAAAACTAGTTGGCTATGCCGGTCTGGGCGCTGGTGTTCACGATAGTGGATTGAAGCATCAGGGCAAGGGCATCACCAAGTCTGGACGTAAAGAACTTCGCTGGGCTATGGTTGAAGCCGCGTGGGGAGCGGTTCGTAGTGACACTCATTGGAAAGCTCAATTTGAGCATCTCAAGGATCGCGGCAAACATTCCAATGCAGCTATTGTCGCTATTGCTCGTAAACTGCTGGTGTCTATTTGGCACATGCTTTCTAAATCTGAACCCCATCGCTACTCCACTGAGGAAGATTTAGCCTACAAGATCTTGATTTGGTCTCAGCGTATGGATGAAGAGGCTCTTCGAGGCATGACGCGCCAGCAGTTTGCCAAGTACGGTCTCTTGCGTTTGGGCAAAGGTCTTGAGCTTACCCGCATAGTTCGTAATGGTTTACCCAGACATATTGCTCCAACTAACGAAGTTCTAGCTCTCTTACCCGAACTGAATTTGCTTGAATAGTCTTTTCCTACCGCTCTCTTTATATCGCTTTTTAGCCCCGTTTTCTTCAATGGGGATTTTGTGGTTGGGATGGCGTTGAATTACCCTCTCGCTTTTCTCTTTTTGGCTCTGAATGGTCTATGGAAAAGTGGACAAGAAATGCTTCTTGTCCACTTTTCCATAGACTCTACTGCTGGTACGGCGTTTTTTCTATCGTTTCTTCTTGTTCTTGACAACTGCACTCATCGGTAGTGCGCTTTTTAATTTTAATATGCTCTGACACCATATTTCAATAGCATTCTTGGCAATACATCATCTAAATTTTGAACTTCTTTATCTGTCAATTCTATCAGGTTGAATCCATATTTCTTGTATAAATTAATCTTCTTCTTTTTCCGATTTTGATATTTTATATCGTTATCATAACCCCAATACTCAATATAAATCTTTCCTGCTGGAATATAAAAATCTGAATATACGGCTTCTTCTATTGGTAATTTTCTTTCGTACGCGTGAACAATTTCTGCCATATATAGCCAATTATCTATCAACATTTCAGCTTTTGAACGTACAAAATGACCATCGGTTGTACGATGCTTTGCTTCAAATTTTTTCCGAAAGTTCATTTCTTCTGTATTAATGCTTTCTTTTGCGTTTTCGCTTTTCCTACCCTGAAAGTGTTCAATCGTTTCTCTCAAAACTTTTGACTGCCGTATTTGGTCTGGCCAACGAACATACGGAACTCCTGATTTTCGCTCTTCTGCCTGTATACCGCCTTGTTTTTTTCCTTGCTCTGACAAAATCCAACCCTTTACGCCCCCTTTTGATATCCATCCAATTTCTGACAAAATGTGATTGATTTTAACGGCAGATAAGCCAAATTCTTTGCCAATTGCCGTTGCTGTAATTAATTGAGCATTCTTTACGGTTTTCTGTCCACCCACGACTAGATTTTCTGGCCAAACAATGTATTTTCCGTATTGCTTGCTTTCTTTATATTCTCCACCCCGTTTTTTTCCTGAATCTGTCAATTCCCAGCCATTATCAGTTTTTACAATCAAACCCGTTTCCATCAATTTTACAAACATTTCACTTGTTTGTTGTTGATTCTTTTTTGATAATGCTGTCGTTGACATTAATTTCATTTTTCTATTCTCCTACCTCTTCAAAGTTAAGCGCACTAATTAGGTGATAGGCAGAGAAAACCTCCGCCTAATACTATGTATACGGCAAAAAACGAATCTAAATCTTTGATTCTTAGTATTAGACAGCGCAAAGTGCTGCATAATGTTAAAAGTGCAGTATTATGCGGCACTTTTTACCACCTAAATGACTATCTACGTCAAAAGGAAGCTATCTCAGATAGATCGGATTGCTAAAGATCCAGCCGCGTTTCCTGCCTAAATAGCGTTTATAGGCTTCAATGCGATATACACCCGGTTCGCTGGTGATATGGGTGCAGATCTTTTTCTTTTTCCATTCTTTAATTACTTCACCATCTTTGATCAGGCGAATATCTGCTAATGAAGGGAGGTGGGCTTGGAGGGTCACGCCGCCTTTGGCGGGGAGCTCGTCACCTATCGAAACGGAATCAAGTTTACCCTGCGCAGTGAATCGGAATCCTTTTGTCGGGGCGGGGATATCGTAGCCGATGAAATTATGTCCAGAGCGGAGGGCGGTCAGGGTCATCCTTTTATCCAAAACAGGATCACCGCTTAGTTCTTCAGGAAGCATAAGGTGGTTATTGATGCCCTTGAAATGGGTTTCATAGGGGAAAAGAGTGCGTTTGAGTGGCCCCATGCTGGCGTGTATCGCGTGAGCGTCTGAGCCACAAACCGCAACGATGCGCTTGCCTGTGCTGAGAAGTTCATCCCATTTTTGGAGGGTTTCTTGACGAGGAGCGAGGGTGGTAAAGTTAGGGAGGTAGGCAAAGAAAAGCGCCTGGAGTTTTGTATGGATGCGCCCTTTGAATTCACTTAGCCCATTCCAGATTTCGAGACCTGTGAAGCCGTTTATTTCCCAGTCTACCCATTCATAGCCTAGGTCGTTAATGAAAGGTTGCGGGGGGTCGTTGGGATGCGCGATAAAAGAGAGACCTTCGGCTTTGTTGACTGCGTTGATAAGCTTTTGTGGCTCATCTGCATACTGTGCGAGTTCCTGATCTGCGCCCATAACAAGAAGGTGGTTTTTTTGTGGTTCTCTATCTTGGTCGTGAATCTCTTCGCCGATGATGACGAGCACGCGTTTCTTCCCCTCCTTATAATAGC
>Ga0209774_1001728_pt1 | contig 11521 bp, 12 predicted proteins | sample SaaInlV_150m_DNA_2_FD_184648 | JGI IMG/M metagenome (GOLD analysis project Ga0209774, IMG submission 184648) | Marine microbial communities from expanding oxygen minimum zones in the Saanich Inlet - SI037_S2LV_150m_DNA (SPAdes) (version 2) | ecosystem: Environmental > Aquatic > Marine >... | reverse complement strand
TGGCCGCTGAAATCTGCATGTTTAGCTTGTCGCATTGTGAAGCTCCTTCTTGCGTTGATTGTTAGTTGCCCAACAATTTAAGGAGCTTTACTCTCTACCCGTTTAAACATAGGAACTTTTTAGCAACTTTTACCTTTCACTTTGAAGCACCAATTATGGGAAATCATTTTCCTCTTGCCATTGTTATCATATATGATAACTTGCGTACATGGATTGGCATTTATCATTTTTCAATAAGAAAGTAGAATCAGAGACCTTGTCATTCCCAGCAGGAATATTGGCCAACTTCGTACACATTGCTGAGATGATTGAAGAATTTGGTCCTGCGTTAGGAGCACCTTATACCAAAGCAATGGGACAAGGGCTTTTTGAGATTAGAGCCAAAGGCAAAGAAGGAATCGGGAGATCATTCTTCTGCATGGTGCAAGGGAAAGAGGTTATCATTCTACACTCTTTTATTAAAAAATCCCAAAAGACACCAGCGAAAGAATTGAAGATAGCCCGCAAGAGATTAAAAGAGGTGAAATCATGAGACCATCATTACAAGATTTTAAAAAGAAAGCTTTAGCTAACCCTGAAGTTGAACAAGAATATATGGATCTTTCACCTGCCTATGCTTTAAGAAAGCAACTCATTGAAATCCGTAAGAATGCTGGTTTTACTCAGGAGGAATTAGCAGAGATACTACACACTAAAAAGAGCAATATTTCTAGACTTGAAAATGTAAACTCGAAGATATCTCCCACACTCTCGACTATTGAAGAATATGCTAAGGCAGTTGGGTATAAGCTCCAACTACAGTTTGTTCCTCAACACTAGAAATCAGCCACTGCTTATACTATACAATACTTTTTCAAAAGTAGTGACGATTTAGTGACTCGTCCCCGTAAGTGACTGATACATAGATCATAGCAAGGTACTGAAAATCCCCGTGTCGGCGGTTCAAACGAACCTTGGCACGAGGTAATAGATTAGCACAGGACTGAGTAAGGCGAGCGGAGCCGAAGCCAATTCCGTCCCTGGCCACAGAAATAAAGAAACCCACATCAGTGGGTTTTTTGGTTTCTATTGCTATAGGCTAGGATTGGACCAAACCAGCGAAGCACCGGTTCAATGGAGTTTATCCCGACAAGCCTGTCGGGATCCCTGGCCACAAAATGAAACAGCCCGCCATTTGGTGGGCTGTTTTGCTTTTTTGGGGAGTGCGAATTTATCTAGCTAGCCCTTCGACAAACTCAGGACAGGCTCATCGAGCGCGGTTCAAATGGAGGGAGAAATTGCGAAAGGTGAATACCTGCCGTAACATCATTAATACTAATATTTCATGTAATGCTTGATAATATACTATCCTAGGAAATGCTCAATGTTTTCTTTAGGTTACCAGTAATATCATTATTTCTTGGAGGGCACTATTGTTAAAAAACCTTTTAAAATCATAGCTGAAGTTGGCAGCTCACTAATATTTTCGATTCTTGTAATCATTGTATTTGAGCATTATTGGTATAAAATTGATATTCAATCTTTGAGAGATGATGTGGCTGAGCGAGTCAATTATCTTGAATCTGAAATCCAGCTTACCATGTCTGAAATCAGCGCAATCAGGAATTTTTATATCGCGTCAGAATCGGTTTCAGAACAACATTTTGAAGCTTTTTCATCGCCCGCTGTTGAAAAACATTCGGGTATTATAGCTCTGTCATACATTGAAAGTGTTCCCGACTCTAATAGAACTGCATATGAAAATAAGATGCGTAGCTTGTATGATCCTGGTTTTGAGATTACTGTAAAAGATGATTCTGGAGCATTAGTTAGATCCCCAAAGAAGGATTTTTATTATGTAGTCACTCACATAACACCGCTAGATGCTAACAGGTCCGCCTTGGGTTTTGATATTGGCTCGAATGCGGTGCGATACGCTGCTCTGGAAACAGCTTCCAGAACCGGTCTACCGGTTGGCTCGGATGTAATTTCTCTGGTTCAGCTTGATGAGTCGCAACTAGGTTTTCTGGTCGTGCTGCCCATTATCCCCGATTCTAGTTCTCTGGACCCGTCAATATCGTTCCATAACAAGTCACATGCATTTGTATCTGCAGTCTATCAGGTCCAGCCCTTAGTTGAGACTACAATGAAAAGAATTGGCTGGTCAAAGTTACAACTTGAGATCTTTGATGTAGCACATGGTGACACTGTGCTAATCTTTAAAAATGGGACAAAAAGCTTATCCTATCCTAGCCTTGCAAGAAAAGAACCCCTGCAGAATACTCATAAAATATCTTTTGCAGAGAAGGAGTGGATAGTCATATTTTCACCGACTCCTGATTGGCATTTGTCCCATAATCTGGTTCCAAAGTCCCAGCTTTATCTGATTATATTTCTAGTTGTAGTGATTTCACAGACGATTGTGATCAGGCTCTATAACAATAAAAAGCTTGTCCAAAACACGGCCCAAGAGCTCCGCCAGTTTATCGAGACAGCCAACGCACCGATCTTTGGTATTGATGCCAATGGCAAGGTCAATGAGTGGAATGATACTGCCGCCAAGATTACTGGTTTCACCAAAGATGAAGTGCTGGGACGGGACCTGGTCAAAGAATTTATCACAGATGATTATCAGAAGAATGTCAAAGCGGTTCTTGATGATGCCTTGCAGGGCAAAGAAGCCTCTAACTATGAGTTCCCGCTTTTTACCAAAGACCAACGACGTCTCATGGTGCTCCTCAATGCCAGCACGAGACGAAATATTGATGGCAACATCACGGGTGTTTTGGGGGTGGGTCAGGATATTACAGAATTGGAAAGATTTCGAGAAAAAGCTGAAGTTGATCGGATGAAAACCGATTTTCTGTCCATGGCTGCCCATGAATTACGCACTCCCCTAACCTCTATTCAAGGTTTCTCAGAGATTATGCTCTCCCGTCAAAATATTGACACCAAGCAAAGGCAGCGGTATCTTGGGCTGATTAACAAACAAGCGTTACGCCTTGGTGAGATTATTAATGATCTTCTGGATATATCACGCATTGAAGCTGGCAAAAGTTTTACTATTGAAAAAGAATCCTGTATAATCGGTGAATCAATAGAACTTGTTGCTGAGCCCTTTATTGTTCAAAGTAAAATTCATAAGTTTGAAATCATGCTTCCTGATAAATCGATTGAGCTTAATGTTGACAAAGAGAAAATGGACCAAGTTCTAAGAAATTTACTTAGCAATGCTGTTAAATATTCCCCTGATGGTGGAAAAATTCAAATCAAGGGGAAATTAGAAAAAGATAGCTACCATGTTTCTGTTCAGGACGAAGGCTTAGGAATGAGCCCGGAGCAGGTTGATAAAATATTTGATAAGTTTTACCGTGCAGATACGGGCAATACTGCCATTGAGGGTACCGGTCTGGGAATGAACATTGTTAAGCATATAATAGAAGCTCACGATGGAGAAATTCGTGTAGAGAGTGAGCCAAAAATAGGGACCAAAGTCACTTTTATTCTGCCTCTAAAGCAAACTTAAGGTATATTGGACCAATATTTTCAATACAATAGATGAAACTGAGAAGGACAAGTATCTCAATACGATTTACGTGACTCAAAATTAAGTACGGAGATTTGAAAAATGAAAAAAATATTAATTGTTGATGATCAAGCTGATGTTCGGGAACTCGTCGAAGTCACCCTGGATATTGGAGATTATGAATTATTTCAAGCCAGCACTGGACCCCAGGCCCTTGATCTATGCAGACAACATGTACCTGATCTTGTATTTTTGGATGTTATGATGCCCGAAGGAGGCATGGATGGTTTTCAGGTCTGTGAAGTCATAAAGAATGAGACCGAGTTGAAACATATCGTTGTGATCATGCTGAGCGCAAAAGGTCAGGAAATGGATAAAAAGCAGGGAACTGAAGCAGGTGCTAATGATTACTTCACCAAACCATTTAGTCCTCTGGCGCTGCTTAATAAAGTTGAAGAAGTACTATCCTAAGGTTCTCTTAGTACCGCAACAGGAGCAATGAATATGTCTGATTTCGATGCCAGCATGAGTGTTGATCAACTCAAAATGTATGCGCAGGATATTTCTGAGGTTTACAAGCAGGAGAAGCAGAAACGTAAAGACCTTGAGATAAGCAACCTCAAGCTCAGGAGCCTGCTGGATACCGTCAATATTGGCATCGTAAGCTTGGATCCGCATTTAAATATTATTGATGTAAATAATGAGTTCAGCGAAATTATCAATGAACCTCCTGAGAATATTCGAGGAATGCCATTACTTACCTTGCTGACAGGTGAGGTTTGGGAAAATATTTTTGAGGGACTTAAGAGCAAGGACGAGCCACCGGTAGAGTTGGTGAATGTAAATGGAGATGGCTCATTTTTCCTTAATGTTTCCCGCGTTCGGTTGCTGAATTCTACTCAACAATTGATTGGGTGGACGTTTCTGTTCAGAGATGAAACCAAATTAAGGCGATCAAACCTTCTCAAGGAAGAGTTCTTCGCCATTTCCTCCCACGAAATACGTACGCCTGTCTCTATCATTACAGGATATATCCAGTTAATCCGGTCCATGCTTGGAGAAAAGCTCGAGGAGAAGGATCGAGGCTTTATTGACGCGATTATTACTGCTGGGGATCGTCTGGCACGTACTACCTCTGAAATGTTGGATATCTCCAACCAAATGCTTGACCAACCCAAATTCGAGATGCAAATACTAGATTTTGATAAAATCGTTGCTGATGTTGCCGATGGCTTTGAGCTAGTCTTTCGTCCCAAGGATGTAACGGTCAACTACCATGTAAAGCCTGGTAAATTTCAGGTATATGGTGACGAGAATGCTTTGAGTCATGCTGTTCGTCACCTTGTTGAAAATGCTGTGGAGTTTAGTGAGGTAGGATCATCCGTTGAAGTGCTCCTGGAACCCCATGATGGTAACTGTAAGCTGTCCATAACAGACGAGGGAGAAGGGATTCCAAAGCAGGAAATGGATATGATCTTTGAGCCCAATTATCAAGTGGATGAGCACATGACACGTGGCCATGAAGGTATCGGTTTGGGATTGACCATTGTCAAGCGTACTGCTCGGCTCCATGGCGGTTCTATTAAACTTGATTCTACTTTAGGCAAGGGCACTCAAGCCGTTCTCCAAATTCCTTTTTATGATCCCAATAGACACGATATGGACCTACCTGAAATAACGACCAAGTTGGACCTGGCTAAGCAGGAGGCCACCTCGTTACGCGGACAATTAAATACCTATGCCAAGGATATTAATGCGCTTTATCTGCAAGAGAAGGGCAAGCGTAAGGAATTGGTGGACAAGAATCAACAATTAAAGATCTATGCTAAGGAACTCAACACCACCGTCCGCGATCTCAATAGAACCCAAGGCCAGCTGCAAGATGCATATCTTGATACAATTTACAGACTGGCTCTGATTGCTGAACACAAGGACGAGGACACAGCCGAACATATTATACGCATGAGTAGTTATAGCGCATTCATTGCCGAAGAGATGGGGTTGGATAAGGAACTTGTACAGAATATTAAATATGCAGCCCCCATGCATGATTTGGGCAAAGTGGGGATCCCTGACAATATTTTGACAAAACCAGCGAAGTTGACTGAAGAAGAATTCAAAGTCATGATGGAGCACCCGGTATTGGGGCAAAGAGTCTTCAGAGATACCAATTCTGATGTTTTAAAACTCGCTGAGGAAATTGCCGGAAGTCATCATGAGAAGTGGGATGGAAGTGGATATCCTAGAGGACTAGCTGGTGATCTGATTCCTCTTTCCGGACGAATTGTGGCTGTGGCTGACGTATTTGACGCCTTGGTTTCAAAACGACCTTATAAAAAGGCTTTCCCACTCGAAGAGGCTCTGACAATCATCCGAAACGGTTCGGGACAACATTTCGACCCTGAGGTGATCGCGGCTTTTGAAAGATGTCTTCCCAAAATCTTAGAGAAACGAGCCGAGATAGATGGTGCACCAACTACTGAGTAGGTATTCAACTGGACCCTAGCTTAGAAAGCCCCTAACCTCAAATATAGGGACTTTTCAAAAGTAGTGACGATTTAGTGACTCGTCCCCGTAACTCACTGATACATAGCACAAAGCATGGTACTGAAAATCCCCGTGTCGGCGGTTCAATTCCGTCCCTGGCCACCACATAATTCCCTTGTAATTCTTAGACTTACGAGGGTTTTTTGTTTCTGCCAGTTTTACGAGTAATCTATCCAATGTGGACAAAATGGGACATGGTGGGACACCAGATGGTGACGAAATGGTGACGAAAAAAGCCGTTCTGGATAGAATACATTAGCCAGTAAGGGTTTGCTGATAGTAGGCCAGGTATAGGCTTTTTAGATTTCGGGATGGACGTAAAAAAAGCCTGGACGAATCCAGGCTTTGTCGGGAATGCATGGCTGCACCTAAGTCCAGACTCCATTCAGTTTACTTGCAGCTCTATGTAGCTTTTCATTATTGATTTTTATATAATGATCAATGGTCACCTTTACATCCTGGTGGCCCATCATTTTAGATACATCAAGCAAATCAACACCACTTTCAATTAATTTTGATGCGTATGAGCGCCTAAGTGAATGTAAGCCGGTTGCTTTTACCTTTGCGGCTTTTAGGTAACGTAAGTACTTCTTGTATAGGTAATCATAATTGAAATTGAATGGAAACTCTCTATGTTCATCAAACTTACGTCGATGGAGGAGTTCAAATGCAACGTCATCTAACGGTACAATCCTTGGTACCCTCTTCTTCCCTATCAAGGTGATCTCTCGACGTTTAAAGTTCACGTTGTCCCATGTGAATGGTCGCCCCGGTAATATCTCACCGCGCCTTGCGCCAGTATGCAGATACATTAAGAATAGATCTCTATAGTCTGAGGAATCGACTTTACTGAGGAATTCTTTCACCTCATCGTCAGTCAATATGATTATCTCTTTGGGTAAATTTCGTGGAGCTTGAACAGCTAAGATTGGATTCTCTTGCAAATAATTATAGCGGACAAGCGTATTGAAGAAAGCCTTCAGAGTTCGGTGTTCTGTTGCAGCGGTGGCTGGACTAATATCACACTCTACCTGACGATATTCCAAATAATGCGTTAATTGTACTTTATTAATCGCTCTTATCTTGATGTTACCCAGGAAAACTTCCAGAGCATTGTAAATGGATGTTTCTCGACGAATCGTTTCAGGATCCTTCTGGTTAGCCATATATTTTTTATACTCTTTTACCATTTCAGGCAAAGGAAGATTGCTTTCCAGACTGACTTCGAGACCTGCATTAATGCGCATTTTCTTTACTTCAATTTCTTTGGCAAATCGCTCCGCCACTTTTTTATCCTTGAAGTTCTTCCTTCGACGAACGCCGTTCAGCCCATACCAATCGACTGAATATCGTAAGCCTGATTTTACTTGAAAAGTTTTTACTGTAGCCATATCCAATCCTTTCTATATGCTTAGGCGGTAGTCGTCTAGTGACAATTCTTCTGTTATTAGTTGTTTTAAATCTGATTCCCTGAGCCGGATATTATTACCAACACGGTAAACCTTGATTTGATGCAGATGCAATAGCCGGCGCACTGTTTTCACAGAGACCTCGAGCAGACTGGCTGCTGATTTCAGGCTATACATCTGTTCCATGATTAAGATCCTTTGGTGATTAATTTTAGTTATTGTTCTTATTCCAGAAAAGGGCACTCATTACGATGGTATGTAGCAGGTGCCCCATTTGTGAAGTAGTTAAGCTATTGATCTAGCTGGGTTTCTTCAACTTCATCGACCTCAGGTGCTGAAGAGAGAATCTTTACAAGATGGCTATGTAATCTCTCCATTATTAAAGGGTAATCTGTGATCGGAAATCTTATGGAGATCGAACTATCGATGTCTGAATCTCCATCATAGTAAACTTCGTTTTTCTCCTCATTGACCTTTTCGGCCCAGTCATGTGGATGTGTATTGTATTCCCAGCTGTGCTTTACATAAGGGTCCATCATCCTACCATATAGTGAGTTGTCAAAATCAACAATATCCTCTTCGCGATTAGATGCACAGATTGTGAGAAAAACATCTGCATCGAGACTATGAAAATCAATCCACATAATCCCTGAACGATTCTCTTGGCATGATAGATAAGTTGCAATATCTAACTTATGCAGCAGTTCTATCAAATCAGCAATACCCGCATCCACCTTGATGTTTCTTTCAAAGGCAGGAGAGTAGATTTCAACTTGTTTATGTTTTGTCATATTAATTCTCTGCTTTCTATAATTTGTGGGGCACCTCCGAAGAGATGCCCCGTTAGATTTATGCAGCATCAAAGTCGATGAACTCGACTGCTGCCTGAGCTTCACGCTCAGCTTCTTCAATCTCATTTTTAATTGAAGAAAGCGATTTGCTTGTTTTTGTAATTGCCTTGATCTGTGACTCTTTGGAGCCCTTCTCTTTAAGAAGCTTCGCACGGTCACTCACATCATCAGTAGCTTGGTACTTCTCTGCTATCACCTTGTACTCACTTATGAGGAATCCACGACGCTTTGCCAAACGCTCAACTGCATTGTCGTATGCAGTAATTGTCTTCACATGCTCTAAATCTGCAGTGATGCCATGAGCCTTACTTCCATCGTACGCATTTCTTGTTCTTTTCCCGGAGACTTCTGCGCTCTCGGTGTTATTGGGTGAATGCATTGTTTCTTCGGACATGATGTCCTCCTTGTTTTGTGGGGAGACTTCCCCGGTTATTGACACGTTGTATGTATTGTTTGTCATCATGACCTGCCTCAATGACAGAAACATGCCAAACCGTATATTGTGTTATAACAACGAGTTATGTTGTGTAGGATCAAAAAATGAACGTAAAAAAACTACACAGGGCTTGTGTAGTTTGAGTGTGGTTGAAGCTTTATTGGCTCCTCTTAAATGAGGATATTATTGACTTGAAGCGGGTTGTGTAGGCTGGGCTTTAAACTTTATTCAGAAATTCCCGTATTGTCTGTTCATCGACGGTATAAAGCTGTCTCTCAAGTGATTTATTTTCAGAAATTTTAGTTTTTAATGAATCTAGCACTGATTTTAACACTTCTTCAAAGGCTTGTGTATCTTGTGTGGAGTCAGATTTCTGGTTGGTTCAAATTAATGTAAATATATGGTTAATCCACCATTCAGGTCAGACATTCTTCATGTCATCTTTCCCAGTGATATCTTCGGGCTTGAAATCCCTGAAAAGTATCATAAATGTGCCTCAAAATGATATGAATCTCAAATTGAAACAGCTGGGGAGCTCATAATACCCCAATATCAATATGATATATATTATTATTATTTTTGAACTTATGTGTTGTTTCAAAAGTTGGCAAGGTCTTCGCCAATGTAAGTGTGAAAGATTTTTTAGAATTATTGAAAGGAATAAGATGAATATTAGAAATGCTTTACATAAACTCTCATTTTTGGTGACTGGGGCGATGATTATTGTGGCTTGTGATTCCAATCAAGTGGGGCCAGAGCAGGAACAACTTCCAATTCCTTTGGCCGAGAGAGTAATGCCACCGGATTTTAACTACACAACCAAGAAAGATGTTGAAGTAGATATTTTAGCAAGAAATTCCACTAGCAATGGACTTGGCGGCGTGAAACTCTCTTCCTTTTCGCTGGAGGAAGATGGGAAAGAAACTGAATTGTTCAGCGGTCTTACTAATAGTGATGGTATTTTCAAGCGCAGCGTTGAATTGTCAGCGTCATTAGACCCTTGTGCTTGGGATGGTACCCCCCCCCATTGGAAAAGTATAAAAAAGAATTTGGAAAGGAAATATTATGAGTACCCTTAAATGCACAAGGTTGGAACTGTGCCCAATAAAAACCTTTAAGTTCTTCCTATATGTGATCATGTTTCTGCTAACCGCTAATGTATTTGGTATTATATCAAATCATTTTTGGGGACATGGTCATCTGTATGGTCTGGTACCATTGTTTAATTTTGATACTGAAGCCAATATTCCAACCCTCTACTCATTCACGACAATCCTTTTTGCAGCATTGCTTTTGTTTTTTATTGGATTGGAAGAGAAAAAAGCGAAAAGAAAATGGTTAACCTGGATAGGACTCGGGATTATCTTTTTGTTCCTGGCCATTGATGAGGGATCGGCATTTCACGAAAAATTCATTGAAGGGCTTAGAACTCATCTTCATACTGATGGCGCTTTCTATTTCGCCTGGGTCATCCCTTATGGTCTTTTCTGCTTGATTCTATTGGCCTCTACTGCAAAATTTTTATTCGCACTCCGAACAAAAACACGTAATCTGTTTCTATTCTCTGGAACCATTTTTGTTATGGGAGCGATTGGCTTTGAAATGATTAGTGGTGTTTTTGCAGCAAGAGGGCAGACTGAGACGCTCCTTTATCACACTTTAACAACTTTTGAAGAAACTTTCGAAATGCTGGGAATAGGTATCTTTAACTATGCCCTCCTGGATCAAATCGTCACTTCCCATCAATCTGTGAGCCTCACTCTTTTGCCCGATGTAGAAGCCACCCAACCCGAAGAAGTGCATTTCCAGGTGTAGGATCAAATTCGCATCATCAACATAAACTGGCCATATCTATTGACACGTCTGATGATATGCGGAGGAGTCTTACTCCAGGCGAGGATTATTATCCTCGCCTGGAGAGCCCATAGATTCATTCCAAACTAAACTAACCAGCGTTTGTTTTCTTTTTCTTCCTTCATTCTCGTGAAGGGTAAATCCGAAACCAGTTCCAGTTTAATAGTCCTCAGTTCCCGCGTGGTGATCAAAGATTTTAGCTTCTCCACTATAGCTTTCCTCGGTTCCCAGATAGTCAATGAATCATAAAAGCGAATGGCATACTCAGCTATTTGAAGGCTATCTACTGCATCTGTCTTATGACCAGCAATCTTAAAATCACGTTTTACCTTGAGGGGGTGATCTACAGCTATTCTAAATTTATGATCATAGAGGTAATGACATAGAAGTTCTCCATAAACCCCGGTAGCCTCCATACAGAGGATCATATCGCAGGGCTTCAACTTCAGTGTTTTAAACCAAGTCATAAGTTGGCCAAAGCCCTCTATATTATTATCATAATCTTTTGACCCGTCTAAACTAATACCAGGTTGTGAGCTGATTGAGACAGTGAAATTTTCAGAAGAGATATCTATCCCTACATAATATTGAGGTTGTTTCATCTGGGGACTCCTTTGCTTAACTTCGAACCATATGATCCGCACATTGCAAAGGTGGACTGGGTTGTCTCCATTCTAATAATCATAATAGGTGGGATGGAATTACTATATAACCTTTGCTGTGTGGAGTCAGACCAATTCGGTTCATTTGATCTAAATAAATAAGAGATACTTTGGGCGGCTAACAACCCGAAAAAGGAGCCAATAATGAGCCCAAAGTCAGAAGTAGAGAGACGAGTAAAAGCGATCAAAAGAAACACCCGTAAGCAGTACTCAGCCGAAGAGAAAATCAGAATCATCCTTGAAGGTTTACGAGGAGA
>Ga0209774_1001724_pt1 | contig 11538 bp, 7 predicted proteins | sample SaaInlV_150m_DNA_2_FD_184648 | JGI IMG/M metagenome (GOLD analysis project Ga0209774, IMG submission 184648) | Marine microbial communities from expanding oxygen minimum zones in the Saanich Inlet - SI037_S2LV_150m_DNA (SPAdes) (version 2) | ecosystem: Environmental > Aquatic > Marine >... | reverse complement strand
CAACTGAGTTAAGCAGGAATGACGCATATTGATTTTCCTGGTCCTGAAATTTACGGGTGATAATCCAAGTATCATCATTGTTTTGGTGCTTTATCGCAAAAAGTTTTTCCTGTGCATCCCATGCAGCGTTTAAAAAAACATCCCTTTCAATTACCTCGCCCAAGCCATTGTCACCATTCATATCAACAATACTATACCATAGCCCGCACAAACCATTTACATTATGTGTACCCTGGCCTACAATAAAAACATAATGAATATTGTTCGACTGTGGTTTTTGTACAATTACAACTCGTTGTGTGGCAACATTAAGCCCACCTGCCAAATCTGCACCATTCATCATTATTACATGATCCTTATTCCAAATATGTTTTCCTTCAGAGTAAATAATTAAAGAACCGGAAGAGTCACAAACAGATGCTGTTCCGGTATGGTTAATCTGTTTGTAATCCGTGGTAACCAGAGGCTCACCTAAATTAAAATCAACCCCACATTGATCACCAAAATACCAAATGTTAGCTTGTTTTTGAGCCAACCCACTTAAGGTGAGAAACATAATAATAAAGACAATATAGCTCTTCATTCTGATATTTTGAAATTATTTTAAAAACATGATATAAAGCTTAGTTTTTAACTATCTATATCTTTATTGCGCCTTTCTATATAGTAGTACCAAAAATAAGTGTTTTTTCTATTTATTCTGGAATTATTTTACTTGCTCCCCCCCCAATTTATAAATATTCTAAATAAGGAAGGTTGTTCTTATTTCTGTGTTAGCAAATAATTTCTACTATATGGGTGACTTGGAAAAGAGATTGGTCTATGTATTGTTCTATTTGTGATTTTAAAAATATAATTCAGATAAGTCATGGTGGCTATGCAGTTTGGCTTGTGATTATGCTATTTGCTGATGCAGATGACTCAGATAATTTCGATTGTTCTATTCAGAAATATCTTATGTTATCTACAAGTCTTAAGTTATTCAATTTTGTATTTAAAGTCTGTTTTGTTTTATGAGCGGTGGCAAAAATTTAAGCTTTTTTGGTTTTTTGTGTCGGCTATGTGTGTAAGAGAAAAACCTAAAGTGCTTAAAGGTGCGGTGGCACTTCGCTTTGTTGCCAACGTATGGCGCTATGCTGCGTAGCGCATTGATATTACATATTTTTCTGCTTACAAATATATTAAATTAATAAGTGTAATGTTCATACTTACAACTAATAGCGCTATGCAGTATGAGCGCTTGTTGGCAGCTGGGCGTTTTTTTTCTGTGCGGTAGGGCGGGCAAACTTATTGACAAGTTTAGGTTTTGGCGGTGGGCGTTTTTGCGACTTGGCAATGTGCTTGACTGCGAAGCGTGGGCTTTTATTGTCCATAATGTCCGGTTAAATTTTACAGTTTTATTCTAAACTATTTCAGTCAAAGATATAATTAATTCAAGTCTGATACTAAACCTGCTCACCTCACCAGCATAACAGTCCCTTCCACAACATTGATTTCCATTGGCAGTTGTCCAAATTCCTCATAAACAATACGATAAACATATGCGCCTAATATACATTGGTTACCTTTGTATGTACCGTCCCAACCTTTATTGATATCGCTTGTTTCATATATCATCTGACCCCATCGGTTGAAAATGCTCATATGGAATTGGTTTACATAATCATATTTCTGGACTACACCAAATACATCATTAAGCCCATCGCCATTTGGTGTGAAGGCATTGGGCATGTAAAAGGGAGTACCTCCCCATAGTATTTGTACTGTGTCTGTTGATTTGCATCCTTCATATGAGGCAACTTCAACATTGTAGCTGCCTATGGTATCTATGATTATTGATTCTGTGGTTTCTCCGGTATTCCAAATGTATGAATCAGCACCAAAACCTGCTTCAAGTAGATATCCCGGATCTACCCAGAGTGTGTCATATGGAGCAAAGGCAATTGCTGGTTCCATATAAACAATTAGCTCCATACTTTTTGTTTCAATACAATTAATAGTATCGGTTACAGTAATTGTATATGTACCTGCCATACTTGATGTAACCTCACCGAACCATAATCCGTTGAAATTGCTTGTGAAGTTATCAGGCCCCGACCAGTACGAATCATACTCTCCAGTACTCCCACTTACAGAAGGGGTTATTAATACCATTTCTCCTTCACAGACTTCTTCTACTGATGGATTGAACATAATATCAGGTCGTGTATAGATTATAATTAGCCCTAGTTCAAAATCAGTATTTAGCACATCTCCATTCTCATTATAAAATTGACTTTCACCCTGTTCTGCTACCCAGTCTATCTGTGATAACCCTTCATCTATTCCGCTAAATACCAATTCTGCCATCAAAGAATTATAAGGTAAGCTTGTTGGGGATTGTCCTTGCCATGTTATATGTACCTCTCCAAGTGCAGGAACTACACTAACCTGAAATCCATCTTCTAATTCTGGGTGGACTTGAATATAACCATCACATTCAATTAAATCTTTGTCATATGAAAGTACAACAAAAAAGTTATAGACATCTGTAAAGTTGTTTAATAATAACGGGCTTGCTGTAGCATTGCCAATACAGGTATAACCATCACCTGCTATGGCATCGATTATTTGAGATATAATTCGTTCAATTTCTACAATAAATGTTGTATCACAACCAAACTCGTCTTTCACCATACAGTAATAAGTTCCTGCAATTAGATTCTCAAACAAACCATTATTAGTTTGAAAATTGTTTCCGGAATCAATGGAGTACAGGATGTTCCCATTGCCAACAAGTGCTTTAATATAAATACTGCCATCAGATGTATAATCATTTTCAGGTGTAACATTTATTGTGTTTACCTGAGGCCCTTCAATATTTTCAATAACAACCGGATTATTTTCGAATACTGTTTCACATCCGCTTTGATCTTTTACCCAGATAAAATAATCACCGGAGGTAAGATCTTCAAAAAGGCTGTCAGTTTGCCATGAAGTACCATTATCGATAGAATACTCAAAATCATTGCCACTACCTGAACTAGCTGTAATGCTTATGAATCCATTATTTTGCATACAATGTGTGGATGAATAGTCTACTGCTGTGATTAATATATCCCCTCCATCAATAACAGTGTATGAGTCTGATATAGTAATACATCCATTTCCATCTGTTACATGTAAAAAGTAGTTACCAACGGATAGATCAGTTATGTTGATATCAGTGCTTATAAGATAACCATTGCCATCATACCAATTAAAGCTGAACGGTTCAACCCCTTCTACCTGTAGGCCGATAATGCTGCCATTGTTTACACCACAAGAGGCTGGTGTAATAACCAAGGTGGTTTCATCAAAAATAGATTTATCAAGCCAGCCTATATGGATGCTGTCATTTCGGCTACAGCCTTCATCACTGTTTGCAGTTACCCAATACGTTCCTGTATCAGAAACAGTAATGCTAAATAAGTTTTGGCCAAAAGCACCTGTACTCCATACATATAAACCTGGGTCACTACCAGCGTTAAGAGTAAATGATGCTCCCTCACATACTAAAGTATCAGGTCCTAAATTTGGTAATGGGGCGTAGGCAACTTCTACTTCACGACTGGTATGCTCAAACCTTCCAGATGGATACCAAACATCTACTTCAACCTCATAGCTGCCTCCATAAGTAAATGTATGTTCAGGGTTGAGCTCGTAAGAAACATTGTTTAGGCCTGATGAAGGATCGTTAAAAAGCCATCGAATTGAATCAGGAATAGGATTAAAGTTAGAGGTAAACTGAAATGGTATTCCGGCACATAGACCTTCAAACTCAAAACGATAGAGATAGTCCATAAAAATATTTGGAACAGATATGCTTGTACTACTAGGATACATATTTATGGCTACTGAATCATACTGGCAATCTACTCCTATTTCCCAAGGTTTATTTATTACTCCAATGAAATATTCTGGACCAGGTAAATAAGCATCATTATCTATGCAGTAAATTTTACCATCTGTTGCCAATTGAAGCCCATAACCAATCCCTGTTCCGATATTAATAGCGGTTGTAATAAACAATGATACATCATCAACATAATCCATGTTATATTGTTTAATGGTGACTGGAGTAGACGTTCCAGATTGATAAGAAATATAGGCAAATTTTGAGTCAGGTGAAAATTCTATACCATCCGGATTAATTCCAGTATTCAATATATAAAGCAACTCTATTTCACCAGTCTCATTATTAAAATGGCACACCTCTACATCTTTTGATCCCCAGTAACTTGAAAAAAGAAACTTCTTGTCATAGGAGATCTTAATGAAACCTCTGTCTGTATGATCACCCATGTCAGATGCTGGGGATAAAATTGGAATTTCATTTATACCTTCATGAGTAATTAAAAATACAGCAAAATTATCATCACGAAACTTACGCGTAATTACCCAGATATCCCTCTTATTATTATGTAAGGCAGCTGTAACTTTATCACCAGCATCCCATGCATGATTCAATAATATATCCTTTTCAATAACAGCCCCAAGACCATTATTTAGGCTGATATCAATAATGCTGTAATACAAACCCATACTACCACCAAGATTTGGAGTTTGAAATAAAAAATACAATGAATCAGATTCAGGCCTCTGAACAATTAGATTAGTTTGCATACCACCACCAGAAACAAATCCTATACCATTTTCCATTGGTATATGCTGTGAAGTGAAGACGGTATCCCCTTCTGAGTAAAACAATAAATTGCCCAACGAATCACTCATTGTGCCTACACCACCAAAACCCAAATGTGTGAGTCCGTTGTATAGCACCTCAGGTTCTCCAAAATTGAAATTGAGGCCGCAATTATATCCAAAATACCAGTGGTCGGCTTGTCTTTGGGAGTATACATCGTTAATAAAAAAAATAGCACATGTCAAAAACAATAAAGTTGTGTATGTTTTATAATTTAGCATATAGTAATTTTTTAGAAACCATTACAGGGAAAATTCCCTGTAATGGTTTAGAATAACTATTCTAGAAAAGGCTCCAATGTAATTCCCTGATAAATATCATCGCAACTTGCATTCATACTTTTAGTATCCATAGATATTACAGCTTGTGAAATAACACATCTTTTAACTACCGAGGCAGAGACCAGATAACACACCTGTTCATCAACGGTACAAACATGGTCAACATCAAAATCATAAGTTAATGGGTTCGTACTTGAAGGTAATGTTACATAATCATAATGGATTTCATTGTTCGTACAAGTATTTCTAATACGCACACTAACAAAATACTCATAATCACCTATAGTTGGACAAGCATCGGCCTCATCTGTCCAATTAACTGTAATGGTCCATTCTGCCGCAGTGACATCCTGGATTCCTGTTAAACTAATCAGCAATGTTATTGCTAAAATTCCAAATAATTTTTTCATTCTTTTTAAATTTTAAAGTTAGAAACTATTTTTATTTATACCTTAATATTCAAGTTGGCAAGGCTAAAATATCTTGGTTACTATCAAATAAAAAAGGTATCTTTGCCTGTAACCTCCTTTCTTTGTTTTCGTATTTTGAGTCGTATCATGTTCGTTAATAATTTAAGGGGGCTTTTTTTTAGTTATTGTAATGTTACCCTCTACTTATTAGTAACAAAATTAATAAATTTTAGACCATTTTTGAGAATTATTTTAGCTGCCCCCCCCCCCCAATTTATACTAATTCTAAATAACGAGAGTGTTTTCTCATTGTTGCATAATATAAAATTAGATGGAAGAAAATAAGTCTGTTTTGTTATTAAAGTCCATGTTGTTTTGTGAGCGGTGGTAAAAATTTAAGCTTTTTTGGTTTTTTGCGTCGGCTTTGTGTGTTGGAGAAAAACCAAAAGTGCTTAAAGGCGTGGTGGGTCTTCGCCTTGCTGCCAACGGTTGCGCTATGCTGCGTACCGCATTAATATTACAATTTTTTCTGTTCACAAATATATAAAATTAAGAAACGTAACGTTCATATTTACAACTAATTGCGGTATGCAGTATGAGCGCTTGTTGGCAGCTGGGTGTTTTTTTTCTGCGTCGGGGCGGGCAAGCTTATTGACAAGTTTAGGTTTTGGCGGTGGGTTTTTCCAGCGACTTGGCAATGTGCTTGACTGCGAAGCGTTTGCTTTTCTTGTCTTAATGTCAGATTCTTTTTTACAGTCTTCTTTTAGACTATTTATGTCCGAGATACTTATAATTATATTTCAGTCAGAAATTAAATACGATTACCTAGCCAACATAACAGTACCAATTTTAGTTTCTGATTCAGTTAGTGAATGCAATGAAGTATTATAAGTTACTTTAAAAACATATGATCCACTCTGGCAAACTGTACCATTGTAAGTTCCATCCCATCCTTGCGTAATATCATTTGTTTGATAAACGAGAGCTCCCCAGCGATTGAAAATTGATAGTGAGAACAGTTCGATATCTACAGTGTTGGTTACAACTTTAAACTCGTCATTATTTCCATCACCGTTTGGGGTAAATGCATTTGGGAAGAAAACATTTATTAACTCAACTGGTGTAGAAAAAACAATATATGATGAATCTTCTCCAATGCAACCAGCCGGTGGTACTTTTAGAATAAGTAAAACAAAATTCAGAAAAAACTTCAGTGTAGAAGGTGAGATAGATTATGAGGCAAAAAAATATAACATATAAGTAAAGAACATTAGTTGAAAATTAATTAATGTCAACATTGACATTAATTAATTCTTAATAATCAAGCCACATCAATTTTGGTGTGTGAATACACCTCATCTATTGAGTTTCATATATACTATAAGGAGTATAATATTGGTTGGCTGGCTAAAATAAATACTATGTATGTAGTATTTATTTCAACCTCATCTGCTATTTAAATGGTGGATTTGTTTGAATTAATCATAAACATATGAATTCTGATGTGATAACACCAATGAATCTATGATTCTTAAATACTAGTCAATTACCATTCAGCATATGTAATATTAGCACCTAATTTATTAGATTTTTCATAGATGTCTCTAAGTGCAACATTTTCTGTCTCACCTTTATTATTATATGCGACAGCATAACCTGATAGACTTCTCCAATCCTCTGAGCCAAAAGACATAACAATCATAACTTCATTATCATCTAGCATTTCTGCAATAATATCTTCAACATAATCATATTTACAGTCATATTTATCATACTCTAACATTTCATTAACACATTCAACAGGATCAGGAATTCCTGTTTCATTGTCAACAATAAATCCAAATTTATTGTCTTTTTCTATTACATCTAATTCAAAATCTTCACAGATATCTTTGAATCTAGTTACATCTTTGATTTTGAAATAATTGCTTCTACATTTACCATAATACGTTGCCATTTTAATTTTCCTTTCTAATTTTTTATATTAATAATTCATTTTTCTACATTTAACTTGTTCCTAAATGCATATTCTAATAGGATTAATACCGAAAGAAGTTTAAATTAAAACCATAAATAGCACTGAAAATTCTATACCTATTGAGTTATATAGAATATATGTGGCCTAAAATATTGATTGGATGGTCAAAGCAAATATTAAATGCGTCTTAACTTTTTTTATTAATATTACTTTTTGATTCAGATTTAACACTCTATTTAGGTTCAAAAAAAAAACCCTCGCTAACTTAGAGTTAGCGAGGGTTCCATTTATTATTTGATCTCAAATTGAACTATTGTAGGCTTGTGGCCCCACAATTACTGATTGTTTCAACTGGTTTTGGTGTATTATTTCATAGACTTAACACATTATATTACTCTTCAATGATCATTCACCCAGAGACACCCCTGAATGCCCCTGACATCATGACCAGCCTTACTTTACATCGACATATTCCCGTGAGAATTTAACACATTATAAGACTGAGATATCTACTGTTTTATAGCTTTGAAAGTCTTGAATTCAGTATTAATATTTAACCTGAAGAAATAGATTCCATTTGACAAATTTGACAGGTTTACGGATTCATTCTTGTTATTAAAAATATGTGAATTCAATGCTTCACCATAGACATTATAAACCGTCAACTTTGCTCCTGTACTTATGGCTTCTGGAATAATAAAATTTACCATATCAGTAAAGATAGTTGGATAAACTTTAATCTCATCTAAGACAGAATTATCCACCAGATTTGGGCTTCCTCCATAAATTAACTGATCATTATATCCTGATGCGTCAGTAAAATTATCAGTAGCATAATATGATAGTTTAATAGTCCCATAGTCTTGAGTTTGTATCTCTGGTAAAATAATTGGAATTTCAAACTCACCATTTGTTACTATAGTATTAGCAATTACCAATACGCTATCTTGAACTTCAACATTTTCCACCTGTGATCCTCCTTGATTTGAAAGAGTTGTTTTTATATAAACGGGAGCAAATACTTTTAGAGATAGTGTTCCATTAAACGATTGTTGGATATTACCAGTTTCATAATCCGTAATATTACCACTAATCAAAACATGATCACCAGGAGATATTGTATCAGTATAAACATCAATAGATACATCATTTATTTTCATTGTTTGAATCTCATATTCAGGCTTATGAATAATAAGAGCTGGATCACCAAGTAACACCCACTTTTTATCATTATTCGTAACTGATGGATTTGCAAAGATATCTCCAAGTCTGGTAGTTTGATTAGCATTAGTCAACTTTTCAGTTAATGCTAAGTTATAAACGAGGTTGGAACTTGCAAATGTTGGTCGTGAAGTACTAATGGTGGCAATGGCTCCTTTATCATCCGAAGTAACTAATAACTCACCAAGTGAATGAATGTCAGGATCATCATATCTTGAAACATCTGAACTTGATATTATCCATATAGGTAGTTTATCTCCATTTTGCCAGGTTAATATTTCTTCGTTTGTAACAATCTGTTCATTAGCAAGTGCAGAAGGGCCTCCATGACCAGCATAATTAACGATAAAAACACCATCATTAACTTTTTCATTAATAAGAGTAGTTACCTCAGGACAACGTGGACCATTATTAGTTTGTACTGTTTCATAGAAATCTGAATATGCTTTTAGCACATTCCATTCAGGACGATTCTCAATAAATAATTCACAAATACGCTCTTCATGTTTAATATGAACGTTTTGGTCTCCGTCATCAGCAATAACCATTATTTCATTATACCAGTTATCTTGATTAGATGCTGAATTGTATGATTTAATTTTATTGACAACGGATTGAGCTTCTTCGGATGTGGTAATAGGAATTCGTCCTACAGAAATAATATGTTCTTGGTTTGCATCAACAACCCCAAAAAATTGATCGCTGGCATATGAGCTTACATAATTTGAGGAATTGAGTGTTTCAAATGTTGGAATATAATTTGTTATGCTGTTATTTCTGTTAAGGTAATCAAAGGACGCATCACCAAACAATAATAAATATTTTGGATAATTTCCCTGAGTTTTATCGCTCATGTATCGTACAAAATTCCTTATCGCAGAAATATCTTGTGATCCACTGGAGAACTCATTATATACTTGATCAATCGTTATTGTTTTTGCAGAAAACCCTTCTTCAGAGTTATGAAATTCTGCAAGTTCATTTGCTTGTGCAATAAAATCATTATGTGTAACAATAATAAAATCAACGGGTTCTTGTCCATGAAGATTTTGATTATCAATTTGCTCTATTGAAACAACAGATAAAAATGAATTTCCATTGAAAGCTGTGAATTCAAGCATTTCAGGCGTTTCAAGTTTATACCAAGCATATTCAGTTGAATATAATAATTCAACATCACTTACATTTACTGGATCAGTTGTATTCCAGATTTTTAATGATTCAGGACTATCATCAAAAAACAAAAACTTGGAAACGTCTGCTGATCCTATGTTATTTTTTGATCGATAATTTATCTGATCCAGACCGTTTAAATTTGCTGATTTGTTTAATTCAAGGTCAATAAAGTCAAGCCAGCCTATTGCCGAATCATTTGGAGGGTTAAAAACTACACTTATATCTAATCCATTACCTGTGGTATTAAAAACAGAATCTAAGATCGTCAGATTTGATGATACATAGGTATTTGGAATTCTATGTATTAGTATTGTTTTGTAATGTAATCCATCAATATTTATATCAAAAGAACATTGTTCTGAGCTGTTGGCTGCAAGTGAAATATGGAGATTATTATCATCACTTGCCAATGGGTTTGGAGTATCAAAACTGAATGTTCGTGTCTGGTTACCAGAAAACTGTTCTCCTAACCATTGTTTACCACTTTTTAAAGAGTTGACGAGTTCTAATTCATGATGTAACAACAAATCGTAATAACCAGGTACTCCTGTATGATCCAATTCAGTACTCTGCTGTTGACCTATACGCTTACCGTTTTGCTCACCAATTGTTAAGAAATAGTATGTTTCCAAAGAATAAATATTCTTTATATAGTCAAAATGATTACTCTGATAATTGAAATTTATTCGATCGGATGATTGTCCATAAAACAAAATATAATCTTCAGGATCAAAAACACCATCTTCTTCACCAACAATTTCTATGGCAATTTGCTGAACATCTGTATAATAATCCTCACCTATGTCCTCTGGAAGCATTCCATTCGGGTTTCCATACATGCACATTTTTAGGGGATCAACACCTGATATGTCGAACCCATTATCTTGAAGCTCAGCATAGGTGATTTTATGAACCCCTGATCCATTCACAGCAATCTTAAACCATATTCCAGAATTAAAAACAGAATTTTGTTGACTGAACAACATAAAAGGTAATAGCATAAATACAATAACAACTTTTTTCATAATATTTGGTTTATTAATTAAAAGTGTAAAGTATATGTCTATAGGTATTTTTTTTGGTTAACTCAATAACGAGAAAGCATTCTGAATAGTATGTTGTTTGGTTAAAAAAATATCAACATAATCTTACAGATAAGTATATAACCTCTTTTTGGCACCAAATTAAACTATAGGGCATTATAAAGTTACCATATTAATGATACAGGATTTACACTATCTGAACAAAAAACAAACTTTTCTAGGCTTGTGGCCCACAATTACTGCTTATTTTAACTGGTTTTGGTCAAATATTTCATGGACTTAACACATTATATTATCCTTCAATGATCATTCATTAGGACCAACCCCTGTAAGCCCCAGACATCATTACCAACCTTACTTCACATCAATATATTCCTGCCAGTATCATTACTCTATAATTACTTATTCACCTAAGTTTCTTATAATCTTTCCAATGTCAGTTAAATATTTATTCCTTAATCCAGAAATTGGTAGAAAGACATCATTTATATTTGATCTAAAGAATTTAACTCATCCCTGAATATATCATTATATATAGGATAACATCATTCATTAGGATTAACCCCATCACTCCAAACAGAAAGCATTAATGAATATCTATATTGTTTATTAATTCTATTTATATCTTTCCTTCATACCATCATACCACCATATAAAATCTATATCTTCTATTAATTTGATTTCAAATCTATCTTTCCAACAAGAT
>Ga0209774_1001718_pt1 | contig 11553 bp, 9 predicted proteins | sample SaaInlV_150m_DNA_2_FD_184648 | JGI IMG/M metagenome (GOLD analysis project Ga0209774, IMG submission 184648) | Marine microbial communities from expanding oxygen minimum zones in the Saanich Inlet - SI037_S2LV_150m_DNA (SPAdes) (version 2) | ecosystem: Environmental > Aquatic > Marine >... | reverse complement strand
GCAATTATTAACCATGGATAAAAAGTTAATGGTGGTAGCGGATAAGATCGGTGTTTCATATGTATGACAATTAAGTGCGAGATTAAACCTGCGCATCTTTAATTATCGATAGTAGCCATTATCGTTCTTAATAAATTTTATATGCTTGACAAATAAAGCTAATTATTGAAAAAAATGTTATTTACTAAATTATTGATTACAGATCCTAAGTGAAAATAATTCCGATTATTATTTGCAAGGCAGATCATCATTTCTTAGTCGCAGATTTATAAATGTTAACATCTACAGACGCATCAATTTTTGAAATAACTCCTAAAGAAGTTACCTATCCCAAAGATCGTAATGATTTAATTGACACTATACGAAATATTCTATCTGATAAAAAGCCATTTACAATGCGAGCAGGTGGCACGTCAATAGGTGGTCAAGCAATTGGTAGTGGAGTGTTGGTCGATATATCGAAACATCTTAACAATATTGTTGATTTTTTTGAAGATAGAAAAGAAATTATAGTAGAGCCAGGTGTTATCCAAGATGACCTGAATTCATTTCTACAGCCATACAATTTAAAATTTGCACCCGATACATCAACATCAAATAGGGCGATGATTGGCGGTATGATTGGCAATAACTCTTGCGGTTCATATTCTATATTTTATGGCACCACAAGGGATCATGTTAAATCGATAGAAGTAATTTTGTCAGACGGGAGTTTGGTTGAGTTTAAAGAGTTGACTGAAAAAGAGTTAGACAATAAGTTATCTATGCAAACTTTAGAGGGTGATATATATAGATTTGTTATTCATTTATTAAATAATAATCAACAAGTAATTTTAGATGCATTTCCAGATGAGAGTTTAATCAGAAGAAATACTGGCTATGCACTTGATGAATTAATTCGTAAATATAAGCCATTTAATAAAGATGGCAAACGTTTTAATTTAGCATCACTTGTATGTGGATCTGAAGGCACGTTAGGCGTTATAGTTAGTGCTACGTTAAATTTGGTAAACCTACCAAAATATAAGGAGCTAATAGTTGCTCATTTTTCTTCAGATGAGCAGTCGTTAAATTTAGTAAAAGATTTAGTTAAGTTTAATCCGTCTGCTGTTGAATATATTGATAGACCGACACTAGATGCTAGTAAGAATAATAATGAACAACAGAGAAATAGAATATGGATTGACGGCGACCCAGAGTCAGTACTTATTATTGAATTTTTCTCCTCTTCTTCAAAGGAGCTCAATTCTAAAATAGACAAATGCCAGGCTATGTTGCTTTCTAATGGCGCATATAGCGCTAAATTAATTAACAAGAAGGATAGAAGTAAAGTATGGGAGGTACGCAAGGCGGGCTTAGGTCTGTTAATGGGAAAAGTTGGACCTAAAAAGGCAGTTGCAGTTATTGAAGACGCTGTAGTGCCAATAAATAAGTTATATTTATACTATCAAGAAATTAAATCATTAATGCAATCTTATAATGTGAAAGCTGTATATTATGGACATGCTTCAGTGGGTTTAATTCATATAAGGCCTGAACTTAATCTGTCCAAAAAGAAAGATCAAGAAATAATGTACAGCATTGCAAAAGATGTCTCAAAAATTGTAAAAAAATACCATGGATCCCTATCAGGCGAGCATGGGGATGGCAGGATTAGGGCGCCATTTTTGAAAGAGCAATTTGGGAAAGTTGTATATCAATATTTTGTTGACTTAAAACACACATTCGACCCTAAGAATTTATTTAATCCTGGTGTCATCTTATCTGACACAAGTATATTAGAAAATTTGCGTCCTGTTATTAGTCAACAAGAATTAACAACTGCTTTTGATTGGAGAGATGATTTATCATTTTACTATGCTGTAGAGAAGTGTAATGGAGCGGGAGTATGTAGAAAATCTATTGGTGGAATTATGTGTCCATCGTATAAAGCAACCAGAGGCGAAGAATTTTCTACTAGGGGGCGTGCTAATTTATTAAGGAAGGCATTGTCTTCAGAGGATCCAACTAAAAGCCTTAAAAATAGCGAATTGAAAGAAGCTCTAGACTTGTGTTTAGCATGCAAAGCATGTAAGAGTGAGTGCCCAGCAAATGTAGATATGGCAAAGTTAAAATCTGAATATTTATTCCAGATTAGAAATGCAGGTAGTTATGTTAAATCATGGCATATAAAGAATTTAGGGTATATTTTAAAAATCGGATCTAAGGCTCCAGATACATTTAACTTTTTACAGAGTTCGTTTCTTGGTAGAAAGCTTATTGGCTTTGAAAGGCAGCCACCTTTATTGCAAAAAAAGTCGTTGAGTGATTGGTGGAGTGCCTGTAAGACTAATAATGAAGATTGTAGTACGACTGTTTGGGTGATAGTTGATATATTTACCCAATATTATGATGTCAGTATTGGCCAAGACGTGCTTAACTTATTAAAGAAGTGTAAAGTTAATATCAAGGTTGTTTTTCCAAAAAATTCAATTGTGGCTATGGTATCTTATGGCCTGCTTAATGAAGCTAAAAATGAACTTAAAATATTACACTCTCAACTTAATGATGCTGCTAAAAATGATCTTATTGTAGGTATTGAGCCTAGCGAGGTTTTAGTTTGGCGTGACGAAGCTAAAAGTTTACTCAACGGCAGATTACCTAATGTTTTGTTATTTGAAGAGTTGTTACTGGAGTTAGATCAATTAAAAGTTTTGCCAAAATTCCATGCTTTAAATACAAAAGTATGGGTGTATGAGCATTGTCATCAGAAGTCTTTAGCAGAGACTGAAAATGTTATAAAATCATTGGAGTTAATCCCAGAATTGCAGATTGAGATTATTAATGGCGGCTGTTGTGGCATGGCTGGAGAATTTGGTTATAAATTCCCTGAAATTTCAGACACCATAGCACATCAATCGCTCGACAATTATATGAGCAGGGTTGGTAAGAATGATGTTTTGGTTGTAACAGGTACTAGCTGTAGGAAGCAAATATTAGATATTTTTTCAATTAGATCTATTCACTGGCCTCAGTTATTTAATAACACGATAAAAATGAAGGTGAATATTGAAGAATAATTGGTTGATATTTGCAAATGATGACATTCTTTCAAACAAATTAGCTAAGAAAATATTGATGATTGCAGAAGAGTCTATCAAGCTAAAAGGCGACTTTACTATTGTTCTGGCAGGAGGAAAAAGTCCAAAGAAACTATATGAGATTTTAAAGGGTTCGAATTCTGAATGGGATAAGTGGATTGTGTATATTGGAGATGAGCGTTGTTTGCCAATTGACGATAATGAAAGAAATGATGGGCAAATAATGAAGGAATGGTTAAATGTCAGTCATATAAAAAAAGAAAATATTTATTCAATTAAGGCTGAACTAGGAATGTTGAATGCTAAGCTTGATTATGAAAAGGTTTTGAGTAAAGTCGATGTATTTGATGTTGTTTTATTAAGCGTTGGTGAGGATGGGCATACAGCATCACTATTTCCTAATCGCAGATACAATGATATAGATAGTGTAGTGTTGGAATACAAATCACCAAAAAAACCTTTGGAAAGAATTAGTATGTCATACTCCAGGTTAAACAGTTCTAAATATGTATTTAAGATAGTTTCTGGAAAAAATAAAAAAGATATGGTTGACGCCTGGATAGAGGGTAAGTTGTTGCCTATAAATCAAATTAATGGAGATATTGAAGAAGTGTACTTAAATATCAATGCCATATCTCGGAGGTGGAATAGTGCCTATGAATAATAGTAATTTTATAATTAATAGTTCGGATTCAATATTAAATGCTTTGATAAAAATAGATAGTAATAATAAAGGGTTTCTGATAGTTATAGATAATAATAAAGTTGTGGGAACTTTGACAGATGGTGATCTTAGGAGGCAAATTATTTCTGGTTTTCCGATTACTGATGTTATTAAAGTAAAAAAAGATTTCAAGTCTATAAAAGAAGGGGATAGTTTTGGTAATGTATGTCAATTATTTAGATCGAACATAAAGTTCTTTCCAATTGTTGATAAGTTAAACAACTTAGTTAACTTAATAACTAAGGAGCAGTTTCAGATACTATTATTGCAAGATAAGAAATGGAGTACCGAAATGGACTTTAGTAGCATCCCTGAAAATAATTATGAAATCTATAATCGTCCATGGGGGTTTTACAAAAGCACTTTGCTGTGTGATTTTGTTCAGTCAAAAATTGTAACTGTATTTCCTGGTGAACAACTTAGCCTTCAAGAACATAAAAGAAGAGAGGAGCATTGGGTTATTATAAAAGGTACTGCAAAGGTAATTTTAGGAGAATCAACTATTAATGTTTATCCAGGACAATACACATTTATTCCCAAAGGGTGCAAACATCAAATAATTAATAATTCTAGTGAAAACCTCATTCTTTCTGAGGTTCAGTTAGGTGATTATTTTGGTGAGGATGATATAAAAAGGTATAGCGATAAATACGGAAGAGTAAATAGTTTAGGAGATAAAAAATGAAATTTGAATTTGATTATAAAGAGCCAAAGATTATAGCTGAGATAGGTTGTAATCATATGGGGAAAATTGACATAGCGAAAGAATTAATTGATTTAGCAAAAGATGCTGGAGTCAAGTATGTCAAGTTCCAAAAAAGGAATAATAGGGAGCTTTTAACTGAAGAGCAGTACAACGAGCCACACCCTGTTCCAGGCAATTCATATGGCAATACTTATGGCGAGCATAGAGAATTTTTAGAATTCAGTGTTGAACAAAATAAAGAGTTAAAAAAGTATTGTGATAGTATTGACATGATTTATAGCACATCTGTTTGGGATGTATCTAGCGCAAGGGAAATGATAGCAATCGAACCAAAATTCTTAAAAGTGCCATCAGCATGTAATAATAATTTTGAAATGCTAAAGGTGCTTAGAGATGATTTTAAAGGACAAGTTCAGCTTTCTATTGGCATGACTACTAAAGAGGAGGTCGAGGAAATTGTTAATTTTTTTGAAGCTACAGATCAAGCAAAATTAAGACTTCTAATCTATTCGTGTACATCAGGTTATCCCGTTCCTGCAAAAGATGTTTCACTTTTAGAAATTAATTGGTTGTATGATAATTATGGACACAGAGTAAATGCAATTGGATTTTCAGGACATCATCTTGGTACATCTCTGGATGTTGCGGCATATACATTAGGGGCGAGATGGATAGAGAGGCATTTTACTAAAGATAGAACCTGGAAAGGTACCGATCATGGTGCTTCACTAGAACCTCAAGGACTTAAAAAACTTACAAGAGATCTAAACTCTGCCTTTGAAGCATTACATTATAAGGAAAAAGATATACTTTCAATTGAAAGCGTTCAAAGAAAAAAATTGAAAAATAGAAAATGAACATAGCATTTGTGCCAGTAAGATGTGGAAGTAAATCCATAATATTTAAGAATATAAAAGATTTTTGCGGTAAACCGTTGGTTTATTGGTGCTTGAGTGCTTTGCAAAACTCAAAGAACATTGATAAGATTTTTCTTGCAACTGATTGTGAGGAAATTAGATCAATTGTCAATAACTTTTCATTTTCCAAAGTTAATCTTTATGATCGAAGCGAAGAAAATTCAAGTGATTCTGCCAGTACAGAATCTGTAATGATGGAGTTTTTAGATAAAAATAGTTTTGACGATGATGATTTATTTTTATTAGTCCAAGCTACCTCTCCACTTACTCAGACCAAGGATTTTGATAAAGCATTAAATATGATGAAAGTTGCAAAATCTGATTCGCTACTTACTTGTGTTAGGACAAAGAGATTTTTCTGGAATGATAATGGCACGCCATTAAATTATAATTATCTTAGTCGCCCAAGAAGGCAGGATTTCGATGGAATGCTTATGGAGAATGGCGCATTTTACATTAACACTATAAGAAATATAAAGGTAAATAAAAATAGACTTAGTGGCAAGATTTCTATTTACGAAATGGAAGAGTTTACAGCAACTGAAATAGATGAAAATGACGACTGGATAGTTGCTGAAAGCTTAATGCGTAAATATGTTCTTAGTGGAAAAGATCGACCAGTTATAAAATTATTTTTATCTGATGTTGATGGGACGCTCACTGATGCATCTATGTATTATGGTGAAAATGGCGAAGAATTTAAAAAATTTAATACTCATGATGGGAAGGGTTTTGAGTTACTTAGGGCAGCTGGTATTAAGACCGGCATGATTACTAGCGAAAATACAAATATAGTTAAAAATAGGGCAAAAAAGATAAAAGCTGATTATCTTTATCAAGGATTAGAGCATAAAGAGAAATTAGTTATTGTTAAGGAAATTTGTCACAAGGAAGGTATTGCTTTAACAGATGTTGCATATATCGGTGATGATATAAATTGTAAAGAACTATTGGAAAGTGTAGGTATTGCAGCATGCCCGTCGGATGCACTAAAGGAAATAAAAAATATACCAAATATAACAATATTATCTAAAAAAGGCGGTTATGGAGTGGTAAGGGAGTTTGCTGATATCATAATAGGCAATCAAGTGTAATTCTATGAAAAAAATAAGTATTGCATTTGCTATTGATCGTTCGTTTGAGTCAAGGGATTATAAAAGATATGGGGTGAACTCCCTGTCTAAATTTTTTAATGTGCATGTATTAGATTGTTCATACATAGTAAACAAAGATACGGTTAAGGCGGGACACAGTCAAAGTGTAACAAAAATATTTAATTTTGATGAATGTGTAGTCCTTTTAAAATATAAGTCAATTTCCAAGTTTTTAGAAGATAAGTCAATCTCATTTTATTTTGATCTGATGGGCGTTGGTTTCTCATGTGCGAGAATTCGTAGAATTATGCATATTCACAGAGTATCAAGAATTAAATTATTTCTTGGTGAATTGCCACAACTTTATTCAGCTAAATCTTTTGTATCCAGATTGAAGATTGCAGTATTGAAGGGTAGGCTTATCCCGCGGATTTTTGAATACGTCATTAGAAAACTTTTCATTCAAAAACTAGAGCCTAAAGTAGATATGTCTATTTATTCAGGTAGTATTTGTAAAACCAGATACCAAAAAAATATAGATAAAGGCATTGTTTGGGCTCATGCTCTTGATTACCAAGTGTATTTGGAAGTATTAAAGAGTAAATATGAATATAAGAATGAGAAAAATTATGCAGTTTTTTTAGACCAAAATGCACCATCACATCCAGACTACTCTTTCCACAAGAATAAACCACCTGTTACAGAAAACTATTATTATAAATCTCTGAATAATTTTTTTGATGATTTTGAGAATAGAACGGGTATTGAAGTGATTATCGCTTCTCATCCAAGATCATCAGCAAATGAACATCCGCATCAATGGAATAATAGAAAATCCATAATTGGTAAAACACCTTGGCTTGTTGAGGGCGCTACTTTAGTATTTGCACATTATTCAACTGCAATCAGCTTCGCTGTCTTATGGAAGAAACCAATTATTCAGTTAACTACTAGTGAGTATGATGAGAGTTATCGTCACGAGAGATTTGTTGCTTTTTCCACTGCCCTAAATTTAAAACCGTTAAATGTAGATGACTATGAGGAAGGGCAAATTATGGATAAATATTTATTTAATATTGATAAAGTAGCTTATGGAAAATACGAAGAACTTTATCTTAAATCTAAATATTCCGAGTCAAGAGACCTGTGGTCTATAGTTGCAGATAATATTAATCAATACAAAGAGTTAAATGAACTTTAACTCTAATGTATAAGTATATTTTTAATTTTAGGGTAGATTTAATATGAACCATTCTTTCTTTAATTATCCAAAACAAGCTCTTATTAGCAATTACGATGATGTGCGTAAAGCAATAATTAAGTTTTATATGGGTAATAGTGACATAATTTCTATTTATGAATACGGCAGTGTGAGTGCGCCTGGTGTATCAGATTTGGATTTGATTTTTGTTTTAAAAGATCAAATATACTCTAATGAGAGTGAGTTCGACTTGTCTAATATTAGCTCTTTTGCTCACGATCTTGTTGCAGATGGTACTGTTATTAAAATGCCATTGAGTATTTTTCAAAAAATACAATATTTTGATAACCTTAATTTTCATAGGCTTAGCGGTGAAGATGTGTTTGTGGATAAGCCAACAGAATTAGACGATAAGTTTATTAAATTAGCATCTATAGTTGATTGGGTTCCAGAAAGAATACTTAAGCTGACTCGCCTTTTAAACTCTAAAGATGTTAATATTACGAACTCACTTTGTGTATTACACTCCTTCGGTTATTCACTTAAATATTTAGACAATGTATTAGGCACTGCAGATGAATCTCTAGAAGTGATTGTGGAAACGGCTAGATTAAGGGGTGATTGGCATAATATTGATCATCCAGAAGAGGATCTTATTAAATGCCTACAAGAAGCAATAGATATAGGCTATAAGAGATTGTTTGATTACGAAGAGTATTTACGTAGGTGTGATGACTACTTGTTAGAGGACTTTAATTGCGATTTCGATATTGATTTGGAATTATATAATAATCATTTTATTAAATTTAGTAGCTCTAGAATTGAGGGTTATGAAAGTAGTGCAAAAAACATAACGTGCAATAATAAGTATTATGTCGTTGTCTCGAATTATTTTTATCCTCATTTCGCTATTTTGGCAAGTCAAAGGGGTGACTTAGCTGAATGCATGTTGAAAAAAATTCAACCTCCACATCCTATTGAGGACTCTATAGTGAATGACTTATATAAAGATAATTTACTCCGGAAGATGGAGCTTGCTGAGCTAAACGCTGTGTTTTTGCGAAAAAACAATCTTAAGACGGGGTTGATTAGATATGGGTTTCATTTTTAATATGGAAGAGCAGATAAGTTTCCATCAAATGCTAACATGGTTTCTTAGTAGGAAAAGTCAGCATCTTGACAATGAAGGTGAATGGGTTGTTAATATGATTGCAAAAAGCATTAGACTATCTTATCGAGCTTTACCGAGAACTGAAATTAAACTTCAAACTTTGGATATTAATATAGACGCTGTTAATGTAAAAGATTATTCAGGCCAGGATGCTGATTATTTACAACCCATTTTACGATTAAAAAATTTTGTTAACTCACAAATAAAAGATAATGTAGTTGATTTCTTTATTCATGGCAGTCTATCCACTCTAGACTATGCAAAGGGATGGAGTGACCTTGATACATTAGTGGTGGTTAATAGTAAAACTATCGAAAACCCTAGGAACTTAATAAGTTTTAGGAGGGAGCTTATATCCGCCCAAGACTACCTGTTCGATATAGACCCACTTCAACACCATGGATTTATTTTTTGCTCGGAATTCGACCTTGGCCAATATCTTTCACATTGTATGCCGATTGAGGTATTAGAGGAGAGTAAGTCACTAATTAGGCAATCAAAACTATCAATAAAATATAATCGCTCTAAATTGAAATCAAGACAATTTTTTGAACAGAAAGTATCCATCTTTAAGAAGGCTTTTGAAGAGGGGGTTCTTGTTCATCACCAATATGAGGGTAAGTATTTATTAGAAGACTATGGCGATACTAATACTATGTATCAGATGAAGTATTTTTTATCCGTTCTGATGTCTTTGCCAATTTTATATCTTGATGCTTTAGGTTCACCTTGTTACAAAAAAAAGTCTTTTGATAGAATAAAGCAACACTTTGGAGATGAGTGGGAGATAATTGAAAAAGCAAGTATTATCCGTTTAAAGTGGTCAGAATATGAGACCCATCCGTTCATAGGTAATGATATACCGGAATGGTTAAGAAAGGAGCTTGGTAACTCATACTTTAAAAGAGCTTACATGATAAGTAAGGCTATGTCTCAGAGGCTAGCAATCTTGGCAAGTTAACAGTAGGATGGTTTCTGTTTATCGTAGATCGATTCTCTCTATTTTTACAAATGCACTAAAGGCTCTTTTATCATTTATTACAGGGGTCATACTTGCTCGTGGTCTAGGGGTTGAGGAATATGGTGTCTTTGCTTTTTTAATGTCTAGCTTTACTGCTTCACGTTTACTGTTGGATATGGGTACATCGTCAGCATTCTTCACATTCATATCGAAATTTAACAGATCCAAACATTTTTTTCGATATTATGGTGCTTGGCTACTTTTTCAGTTTGTTATTTCTACGTTTTTTATACTTTTAGTTGCGCCAGATAGCTGGGTAAATAGCATTTGGCAGGGTGAGAACAAAATTCGAGTAATATTGGCTTTTATGGCAGTGTTTCTCCAGCAAACTATATGGATAGCAATCACTCATATTGGGGAATCACAGCGCTTAACGCTTAAAGTTCAGAAAATTAACATTTCTATTGCAGCTTTCCACCTTGTGGCAGTAGTCACGATGTTTATGATGGATACACTCTCGATTGAGAGAGTGTTTATTTTTGTCGCAATCGAGTTTTTATTGGCAACTATTTATTCATATTATTGTTTTACGATTTCTTACGGAGGCAATAATGAAAGCCTTAAGGATATTTTTAAAGAATATAAAGTTTATTGCTCCCCATTGATTCCTTTTGTTTGGGTCAGCATGTTAAGCGTTTTTACAAATACATGGTTACTGCAGAAGTATAGTGGCTCAATAGAGCAAGCATATTATGCTATTGCTGTTCAGTTTTCAAGTGTTAGCTTTATTCTGATCACACCAGTTCTCAATATTTTGTGGAAAGAGGTGTCTGAATCATATGAACAAGGCAACATTAGTCAACTGCATTCTATTTATTCTCGTACTTGTAGATTCTTATTTTTACTGCCAGCTATCATGGTCGGCATGGCCGTGCCATGGGCTACAGAAATTATTAACATTGTACTCGGCAATGAATATAGTTCTGCGGCACCTGTCATGCAATTAATGTTTATATATAGTATTTGGCAGTCTTTAGGGGCTATCAATATCAATACATTTTATGCGCTAGAGTTGACGACTGCACGTACTGTCATTGGAATAACTTTTGCACTAATTAGTTTGCCATTTACATATTTAATGATTGCTCCGGCTGATGCTGTTTTTCCTGGATCGGGATTGGGGGCAGTTGGGCTGGCGTTGAAGATGTTATGCTTACAGTTCATTAGTGTTAATGTCTACAGTTGGTGGGTTTCCAGAAGTATGAAGTGGGAGTTTAACTGGTTTTATCAAATTGTAGTGATGTTTACATGTTTAGGTATTGGGTTTTCAGTATATTTTTCAATGAACAGTCTAATGTTTGAGTCTTTGCATTTAATATTACGCATGATGATTGCAGCAAGTTTGTATGTTTTACTGATTGCTATAATCGCCTATAGAAAGCCATTCTTATTAGGCATGACTAAAAATGATATAAGTAAGGGTAGAGACATGATAATAGGTTTTTTTTTCAGTATTAAAAAAAGACTATAATCAATGTTTAATTTTGTCAAATTTAATAGCACTTTTCTGGAGTAATAAAGTGAGACCCAATTTTAGGACAGCTACTTAAGACAATTTTTTATGTATAATTCACCCTTAAAAAGGAGCATAAAAAATGGCAGCAAAACGCAAAAGACATACCCCGGAATTCAAGACTAA
>Ga0209774_1001714_pt1 | contig 11584 bp, 12 predicted proteins | sample SaaInlV_150m_DNA_2_FD_184648 | JGI IMG/M metagenome (GOLD analysis project Ga0209774, IMG submission 184648) | Marine microbial communities from expanding oxygen minimum zones in the Saanich Inlet - SI037_S2LV_150m_DNA (SPAdes) (version 2) | ecosystem: Environmental > Aquatic > Marine >... | reverse complement strand
GAATCAGGTGTTAGTCATGCTTTGATATCTAGCAATGAGGTAATTGTGTATGTAAATGAAGAATTAAAAACATTATCCACTGATTATACGGTTAGTGGGTGGGATGGTAGTAATAATAGATATATTATATTTGGTATTGTCCCTGATAACAACGATATAATAGACATCTATGTAACAACAAAAGCACAGTATGTAATAGATAATGCCATATTAACCATTAGGGAAATCGATGGTGTTAATTTAGCATACGATGATGTAATAGCTATTACATGTTGGAAAGATGCAAATCAAATGGATATCATGACAAAGGTATTCATTGGTCCAACTGGTGCAAATGTTACGAATATTGAATTGTTTGATAGTGATTTGTTTGATAGTAGATACTTTGATGAAATAACATCAACTGGTGTAGACCAAAATATATTCCCGTTGCAACGAACTATCACAGATAAAAGTAGAGCATGGGTCACTAAGAATGGAAGAATGTTAAACTCAGTTGATGAATATTATATTGATGGTGAAAATATCGTGTTAACTGGTGTGATTATTGAACCCAATGACCATATATATGTTACAAGTATTACAGATAGTATAGTGCCAAATACATTATCATTTAAAATATTTAGCGATATGCGTGGTAATACAGCAATGTACAAAATATCACGATCTAATACAGCTAATCTAATTAAACAATTAGAAATTACTGATGATATTATATATTTGGATGATGTCAATGCATTAGGAGAACCGAATATAGATGTTAGTATATTTGGCATCGTGAATATTAATGGTGAACGCATAACATATCGTGAACGGGATTTAGAGAATAATACAATAAGTGGGTTAATGCGTGGTACTGCGGGTACAGCGATTAATACGCATGTATATGACTCAGATGTAGTGGATGTTAGTTCGGGTAGCGTTGTTGCTACTCCGTATAACAAAATATGGTATCAACAAGGTGAGAATAGTGCTAGTAATGGCATATCGTTGCAGAAACAAGAAACTGTTACGGCAAAATTCATTAAAAGATAGTGATTTAAAACAGTATAAATAAGAATATGGAAGAAAAAGAAACGAATCAACAGCAAGCTGCGGCAAAAGACACAGAAAGAAACCCAAATGATATAGGGTTAGTGGGTGTTGAGGGTCATATCAAGATCTTTGACCCCGATTCGGATGAAGTTTTTGTAGATAAGAGAAACGCAATACATTATGAGAATTTTTCTGAATCATTGGCACAGAGTTTGGCTAATAAGAATACTGGTCATATATATCAGATGGTATTTGGTAATGGTGGAACAAGTGTTGACCCAACTGGGATCATCACTTATCTGCCAGCAAATTCTACAGGGCAGAATGCTGATTTATACAACCAAACGTATAGTAAAGTAGTGGATGATAATTCTGCAACCAATACAGATACTACTAGAAACAATTTAACAGTCTTGCACACCACAGGCAAAGTATACACTGATATATTAGTTACCTGTTTATTGGATTATGGTGAACCAGCCGGACAGCAAGCATTTGATAACAGTACCAATCTTGATGGGGAATTTGTGTTTGATGAATTGGGTTTAAAAACATGGAATGGGAGTGCAGATAATTTAAAATTAATAACGCACGTGGTTTTCCACCCCTCACAAAAAGCTCAGAACAGAAGAATCCAAGTAGATTATACAGTTAGGATTCAAACACTTACGCACCTGAGTTCAACATAGGAATAAATATGGCATATACAGTAAATTTAACAAACGGGGACATACTGACATCGGTTTTAGATGGCACAGTAAACACAGATAGTAGTATTACATTACTTGGAAAGAATAAAACGGGTTACGGTGAGATTGTTGCTGAAAACTTTATTAAATTATTAGAAAACCAGTCAAATAATACTGCACCCACCAATCCACTCAGGGGTGAATTGTGGTATGATTCCGATAATAGTGTACTGAAAGTATACAATGGTTCCATCTTCAAGAATTTAGGAGGGGCTACAGCAAATTCAGCAGCTCCTGCTTCCCCTATAGTCGGTGATATGTGGTTTGACACATCAAACGAACAAATCAATGCATATACAGGAGATGAATGGAAGTTAATTGGTCCAATTGCTACCATATTAGAAGGCAATTCTGGACCCAGAGTTAATACTATCACCGACAATGTTGGCACGGCACATGTAGTTATTGAATCGTTTACCGAAGGGACATTATTGGGTATATGGAGTAAAGATGCTACATTTACACCAGCCTCTGCTATTAGCGGATTTTCAGCAATTAAACCAGGTTTACAATTAGCGGATAATGTACCAGGTGCAATGTTTAATGGCACGGCTGCTATAGCACAAACACTACAGGGATACAATGCGGATGATTTTATAAGTGCATTGAATAATGACTCGACCGTAGGACAGATTAGTGTATTAAATGATTATGGTATTAGAGTTGGAATAGATGAAGATTGTGAGATTAGTGTAACAGGTGATGATGTATTTGTTAAGAATAATACATTAGATGGTGATTTAAAATTATCTGTTAATAATGGTGGGGTGGCAACGACTGTAATAACATTGGGTGGTTCTACTGGAACAGCAAGTGTTAATCAAGATCCTACTGCTAATTTAGGTATTGCTACAAAACAATATGTAGATTCTAATATTAGTTCATCTGGCATAGCATTTTTGCAATTAACAGGTGGATCATTATCGGGTGCATTGGTATTAAGTGGTGATCCAACGGATGTAGCACATGCTGCTACCAAGAATTATGTAGATGCCAAAGTATCCGAAGTAGTTAGTTCTGCACCTAGTACTCTAGATACATTGAATGAATTAGCAAGTGCATTGGGTGATGATCCTAATTTTGCTACAACAGTAGTGGATTCAATCGGTACTAAGTTACCACTGGCAGGTGGGACATTAACTGGGGATTTAACTTTAGCTAATAATCCTACGTCTAATTTACAGGCAGCAACAAAAAGTTATGTGGATTCTGAGGTAGCTGGTGCAACATCTAGTCAAGGATCTAATGGATTCGGCACACGAACAATAAGCACAGCATCACCAAGTGGTGGGGCCAATGGGGACATTTGGTATAGAGTTTCGTAATGGCATTGCATTTACAAGATCAAGGTAGTTGGACAGAAGCTGATGAAGTTTGGGTTAATGATTCTGATACCTGGAAACAATGCAATGAAGTGTATATTAAGGAAAATGATGTTTGGAAACCAGTATTGTATGAACCTGGTTCGATGTATTATACATCTGATGGATCATTTACCGTTCCGCAAGGAGTATTTTCAATCACCGCAACAGTTGTTGGGGGTGCAGGGGGTGCAGGGGGTGGTGATGGGGGTGCCGGATCAGTTGATGGTGGTAATGGGATGACAGTGACATTTAGTACATCAGTAATACCAGATGATACCTTTGCCTTTGTAATTGGTGAAAAGGGTGGTGATGGTGCTGGTTATAGAGGGAGTGCTAGCGGTGGTTCTGGTGGGAATGGTTATAATTCTGGTGGAGTAGGGGGGCGTGCTGGTGCACATGGGGCATCTGGTGGTGGTGGTGGCGGTGGGGGTTCTACCTCCTTTTATAGCAATGCGTCGAGTGCAATGTATATAATTGCAGCTGGTGGGTCAGGCGCAGGTGGTCGTGGCAACCGTTCACATTATTCAGTGGCTGATATACATGGCAAAAATGCCACTCAAACACAATCAGCGACTAGCCAAGGATATGATGGAGGCAATGGGTTAAGTTGCCCCTGTGCCGATGGTGGTGCTGGTGGTGGAGGTGGGGGTGGCACTGAGTCATCTGCGATTGGTGGATTATATTATGGTAATACAACATCGTGCCAACATTATGACTCAGACGGAATGCCCGGTGAGGCAGGCGTTGGATATTATAATACTGGCATTGTTACTTCAACACAAGATATTAATACAGGAGATGGTTATGTTTCGATCTCTTGGTAATGCTAAATACAATAAAATAGGATAGTAAAAATATGGCTTATACAATTAATTTATCGGATGGCAGTACATTTGCCACCGTAACAGATGGTACGATCAACACTGATAGTTCACTAACGGTAATCGGCAGAAATTACGCTGGGTATGGTGAATTCTTGGGTGAAAATTTTATGAAATTATTAGAAAATAGTGCGAATACATCAGCGCCATCTACCCCCTTAACAGGACAAATGTGGTACGATAAAACTAATAATGTGCTAAAAGTTTACAATGGATCATTGTGGCGTGAAATCGGAAGTTCTAATTCAGGAACATCAGCACCACCAAGTCCTACTGAGGGTGATATGTGGTTTGATAGCACGAATGACCAATTAAAGGTATATAACGGAACATCTTGGTTAGTAGTTGGTCCATCATATACCGCAGGATCGGGTATTTCTGGTGCCATTGTTGAAATTATAACAGATAATGCCACGAATGACCATACAATAGTTAAAATTTATGTTGAAGATACTGTGGTTGGGGTATGGAGCACAGATGCTGAATTTACACCAAATGTTGCAATGTCTGGGTTTACAACAGTTAAACCAGGAATGCAAGTATCATCTACTGTTTCCGGTGCGTTATTGTATGGAACAGCAACTAATTCACAGCTATTGGACTCGTTGGATTCTACCCAATTTTTAAGATCTGATGCAAACGACACAACATCAGGATCATTGAGTGTATTGAATGATACTGGATTATCAGTAGGTGCAGATAGTGATTTAAGTATAGCGGTTACTGGCACAGATGTTATTATCAAAAATATTACATCCAACGGTGATTTGTTATTAAGCGTGAATGATGGTGGAGTTCAAACCACGGTTATCACACTTGATGGGGCTACAGGAAAAGGGTTGATAAATGCAGACCCAACAGCTAATTTAGGTATTGCAACCAAACAATATGTTGATGCAGCAACCTCGTCTGGTGGTGCAGGATCATTTTCCACTGTAACAACTACAGGCACGGCTTCGATTGGTACTAATTTAACAGTTATGGGTACATCTACATTGACTAGTGATGTGACAATTGGAGGTAATTTAACAGTATCAGGTACAACCACTACAATTAATACGGAAACTATTAATTTAGCTGATAATATTGTATTGATTAATAGCAATGAAGCTGGTACCCCATCGCAAAATGGGGGAATTGAAATTGAACGAGGCACTGCCACAAATAAGACATTTTTATGGGATGAAACCAATGATAATTGGACGGTTGGCAGTGAAACAATCGTAGCTGGTATATTTTCTGGAACAGCTTCACAGGCACAATATGCGGATTTAGCTGAACGATTTGAGGCTGATGGTGTATATATGCCAGGTACATTGGTATCAATTGGTGGTAGCAAAGAGATAACGAAATGCATTGATGAATTAAGTGATGATGTTTTTGGTGTAGTAAGTACACAGCCTGCATACTTAATGAATTCAAAATCGGGCGATGATGCCACACACCCACCTATTGCATTATCTGGCCGTGTGGTTGTGACTGTTGCAGGGGGAGTTAAAAAAGGTGATAGATTGGTATCTGCTGGTGATGGGCATGCAAGAGCTGGCACAGTAGACGAAATTAATAGCTTTAATGTTATTGGTCGTGCATTGGAAGATAAAATAACCAATGGGATAGGGACAATCGAGGCGTTTGTTAGGATTAACTAAATACAAGCAATACAGAGTGAAAACTCCCAGCACCGGCGAAAGCTGATGCGTAACAAATACTAATTCAAAGGGAAAATAAATAATATGGCATATTCAAGCGGAAATTTGATCTTAGACGATCATTATAATAGTTTTGCATCAGACACAAATGATGTTTGGGGTACAGGCAGTGGCGATTACGGATATGGACAGGCTAATACAGTAAGTTCGGTATCAGCAGGGTCAACAATTACAGCAACGCAATGGGCTACACTATTGAGTAGGATTGCTTCTGCTGCTAGTCATCAAGGATCTAGTATTACAACTATATCTGGACCAAGTGCGGGTAATACAATTTCAGCATATACAGCATTGAGTGGGAATATCACGGCTATTCGTAGTAATCGGCAAAATTATGCAGCTAATGGCACGGATATTACTAGCGGTGGTTCAAAATCGTATACTTCTTCGTGGATCGGGAGTGTAACTGCAACATATACTATCACATTTGGCTCTGCAGACCAAATAAGACTATTCGATAATTGCGGTGGAACTATTAGGGTTGACTTTGCGAGGAGTGGTGGTACAACCACTAATAAAAATTCCGAATGGACTGATACATGCAACAAAGCAGGTCCAGTAAGCATCAACCCGTATGGTTTAAGTGGTAGTTATGCACAGAAATCTAAAACGTATGCAGATTCTTCACCTTACACAGCAAATTATATCAAAACATCTGCGTATAAAAGTGGTTCGATTGTATACATTAAGGTAGAATATGTAGATGCAGCACCCGATGCACGAGGTAGTTTTGGTGAGGACGCATGGATGGATATTGTGAATGGCACGTTGACAACAACTGCCGTTGTTAGACCACCGTCTTCAACCTATATAACATCTACTTGGGGATCACAAAGTATAGTAGGTTCCGTAACAGGCACAAATGCATACTAGTGTATAATACAAATTGATCATCTGTAAAAAAGGAACACAGAAATGTGTTCCTTTTTTACAGATGATGTGGTATAATAATTTAATGGATACCGAACATATAAAAAACACCATTCGCACAAGATTTAATCATAATCGAAATAAGCAAATTCTGAAAGAAAAATATGAAGCTAAAATGCTTTTTGCAAGTCAAGGGGGGATGTGGCGAGCAGATCAACACTTGTTATCAACATTGCTATCTTGTCCAGAGGATGAAGCTATTATTATTGATGAATACGAAACCCCAATACAAATTAATACCAAGGAGTTATTCAAAAAAGTACAAATGCATTGGCAAGAACAAATGAATGGGTGGTTAGTAGAGTTTAATAGTAGCAGCAGGCAACGATGAAAAGGGGTTGTTTGATTTTCGCATTCAATGGTGCATTTGATTATGTAACATTAGCCAATCATAGTGCGAGAAATATCAAAAGACATTTGGACTTACCCACATCTGTCATCACAAATAAAGATATAACATTTCAGCACAATTTTGATCAGGTAATAATAACCAACAAACCAACTAGCAGCAATCGTTACTTTATTGACATAAAAAAAACAGAAAAATGGATTAATGGTGATAGATGTAATGCATACGAGCTATCACCATATGATGACACTATTTTACTAGATGCAGATTATGTGGTCTCTAGTGATATATTAACCAAATTGTTTAGTTGTAATTCGGAGATACTGTATCATAAACATTCTATTGATGTGGTTGGCAATGAAGTGTTTGAAAGAACATTAAATAAATTTGGGGTATTCTCAATGCCTATGTATTGGGCAACCGTAATGTTTTTTAAAAGATCAGAGTATGTTAGTACATTTTTTGACGTTATGAAAATGGTTCAGCGAAACTATGTGCATTATTCGCAATTATATAATTTCTCACCAGCCCCATTCAGGAATGATTATGCATTGAGTATTACTGATCTGTTGATGAGTGGGCATTTCATAAATGATAACAATAAAATCTCGTGGAATCTAGTAGCTTCTATGCCCGGTGATGAGATCATGCAATTAGGTGATGATAAATATGAAATTAAATTCAATGAAAACAAGGAATGCATATTAGTTAACCACCAAGACTTGCATGTAATGGGCAAAATGAATTTAAAGGATATATATGAATATCACAGATGAAAAAGGCTACTTAATAGTAGCTAGTAATAATTCCACGGTGGATTATATACAATGTGCAAGGGTGTTAGCAAAGAGTATAAAATTGTTCATGCCTGGTGCTAAAGTTTGTTTGCTGACCGATGATGCTAGCATAGAACACGATATATTTGATTATGTGAATGTTTTTCCGTATGGTGATGTGTCGGATACTGAATGGAAATTGAACAACGATTGGCAAGTATTTGATGCTTCCCCCTTTAGGGAAACAATTAAAATAGAAGCAGATATGATTGTCACTAGTGACATTGGCCATTGGTGGACAATGCTAAGGCATCGTGATGTGGTAATAACAATGGGTTGCCGGAATTTTAAAAATGAAATATCATATAATAGATATTACAGAAAGATATTTGATATTAATTGCTTGCCTGATGTTTATAATGCGATAACATATTGGAGACTAAGTAAAGTAGCAAAGGAGTTTTTTGGGTTAGTTAGAAATATATTTGAAAACTGGGATGGATACAAATTACTTCTAATAGGTGGAACTAACGAAGCTGCAACCACTGATGTAGTATATGCAATGGCTGCTGTTATATTGGGGGTTGAAAAGGTAACACTGCCTAAAACCACATACCCATCATTAATACATATGAAATCAAGAATTAATAATATAACAGATGCTGATTGGACTAACCAATTAGTGTGGGAAATTAGCAACCATGATTTCCGAATTAATACCGTATCACAGCAGTACCCAGTTCATTATCACAATAAAGATTTTGCGAAAACAATAGAGCCAATATATGACAAACTTTTGGGAAGCAGTTAATTTAATAGAAGAAAAGCATATTCAAGAACTGGAGCATAGAGTTTATTATGATAAGTCCGGGAATATTAAGTTTTATACATCGGATGTGATTGAAAGTAATTATGAATATATGGTTATCGACATAGAAACATATGATCGTGCCAATTATAATTTAGTAGTACAAGGTGATCATCTTGTCAGTGTAATTGGTAAGAACATAAGCCAGAAATTAGTAATTTCTGGCGAGGGTACATTATGTGATAAAGAGGATATAAGTATTGTTGTTAATAATAATGGTCAGTATTGGGAGTTAAGACGTTATGAGTAATATTATAGATATAGCCGATCTAGACTGTGTGTACCTGAGTTATGATGAACCACAAAAAGAAGAATTTTGGGTAAAGGTAAAAAATATGGTGCCATGGGCGGTAAGAGTTGATGGTGTGGAAGGCAGTGATGCCGCACATAAAGCAGCTGCTGATGCAAGTAACACAGAACGATTTGTATTAATCGATGGCGATAACTTGCCTGATCCTGAATTCTTCAATTTGCAATTGGAGTTGAAAACCCCTGAGTATGAAAAAGCTACCTTCCGATGGAGAGCTAGAAACCATGTAAATGGATTAATGTATGGCAATGGTGGATTAAGTTGTTGGACTAAAGAGTTTATACATAATATGCAAACACATGAAGCAAGTGATGGAAGTGCTGATACTTGTGTCGAGTTTTGTTTTGATCCATTGTATTGGCCGATGCACGATTGCTATAGTACAACATATCCCAATGGCGGTGCATTTCACGCTTGGCGAGCAGGGTTTCGCGAAGGTGTCAAAATGACATTGGATCGAGGACGTAAACCATCTGATTTAGAGTTTAAAGAATCGGTGCATAAGCGTAATATGGATCATTTAACTATCTGGCATAATGTGGGGATGGATGTAGATTATGGCATATATGCTATTTTAGGTGCTAGGATGGGGACACTTAAAACTATGCTTACTGATTGGAACTATAGGGAAGTGCAATGGTTTGATAATTTGAAGCAGATTTGGGTTGAAGAGGTAATCACGTTGGCAGAAGCTAAATTACCAGCCTTTGTATCATCGCTTGGGGAAGAGTTAAGTAATAGATTAGATTTGCCAATGATGGATATGGATGCGGCACAAAGTAGTTTTTTCAAACATCATTATATGTCAGGATGGCATAACATGGGCGCTAACGTGCGGGAGATTGATGTAATTCGGGGACAAGAGGGGTGGTAAACAATTTTTATTGTGCATATATTGATCACGGTGTTACATTTTTCTCGGATGGAAAAATAGGACCATGTTGCCAGATAAACACAAAGTATCTAGTTCCATTGGATAAACTACAAAATGAGAATCGTTTTGATTATGTTAGAGACAATTATATCGATGCGTGTGAGGTTTGTATTAGACACGAAAACAACGGGGTGCCAATTTATCGAGCTAACGAGAAAATAAACCTTGATACTAATATCGTAAAATTTATAGATATACAAAATAGTAATGAATGTAATTTAAAATGCCGTACTTGTGGACCACATGCTAGTAATAAATGGGCTAAAGAATTAGGTGTAGACTCCAACATAACAAATATTGATGCACAACTAGCGATGATAATTTCTAAAGAGACTGAATGGATACGTATTACAGGTGGTGAACCGCTAATCAATAAAAACACTGGGTATTACTACAACAACTTGTTGATAAAGGTTACAGTAAAGATATTAGGTTACGATATAACACTAATCTAACGATGGTAAAGTACAAAAACATTCATATAGGAGAGTTATGGTCTAATTTTAAGAACGTATCTGTACTTGGTAGTGTCGATAGTATAGACGAAGAATTCAACTATCTACGATCTGGGGGTGACTGGGATAAGGTCAAGCATAATATTATTGCGTTAAAAGAATATAATATTAACTTTTCTATACAGCTTGTGTTGAGTATATTGAATGTGTGGACATTACCTAAGACACTAAAATTTTTCAAAGACATAGAGTTAATGGTTAATATTCATGTTTTAACTGGTCCCGATATTCTAACATTAAATGTAATGCCTGATTCTTTAAAAGATAAAGCATTAGCAATATTACATAGTATAAATTATCATAATCAGCCAGTTATAAATCATGCAATTAAACTAGTCAAAGAAAATCTAGATAAAGATTTATTCAACGAAACGCTATTGTATGTACTAGCATTAGACAAGATTCGTGGCGAGAACTTGTACGACTTGTTACCCTTTAATAACGAGTTGCTAAGAGTAATAAAAAATGATATCTAACAACGGCGATGATGTAGACAGGAACTTTAAGTCTAGGTTTCTATCCAGTGCAGAACTAATGAAAGATAAGTTAGGTGATGCGTTATGTCTAGCTAAGTGGAAACAAGTATCGTTGCATCTAACAACAGGATTAAACAATTCGTGCTATCATCCACCACTGCACGAAATTTCACCGACTGAAATAAAAACTAATCCATCTGCATTACATAATACACAACTTAAAAAAGATACCCGTAAAGCAATGTTAAACGGTGTTAAACCAGATGAATGTCAGTATTGTTGGAGAATGGAAGCTAATGGTAATCTAAGTGATAGGCATTATAGGTCTGGTGAACCGTGGGCAGTTAAAGACTTTGATGCCATTGTTAATTCTAGTCCGTATAATGATATTATACCAAGTTATGTGGAGGTAAATTTCAATCACGCTTGCAACTTAAAGTGTAGTTATTGTAGCCCACAGTTTTCTAGTAGTTGGATGGCAGAAGTAAAAGAGTTAGGGGGATATCCTACTAGCACATCACATAATGATCCTACTCATTTTGTAGGTAATCGATTGCCAATACCACATAATCAAGAGAATCCATATGTGGATGCATTTTGGGAATGGTGGCCTGATTTATATAAAGAACTAGAACATTTTAGAATGACAGGTGGAGAGCCACTAATGGATAAGAATACATATAAAGCA
>Ga0209774_1001713_pt1 | contig 11586 bp, 10 predicted proteins | sample SaaInlV_150m_DNA_2_FD_184648 | JGI IMG/M metagenome (GOLD analysis project Ga0209774, IMG submission 184648) | Marine microbial communities from expanding oxygen minimum zones in the Saanich Inlet - SI037_S2LV_150m_DNA (SPAdes) (version 2) | ecosystem: Environmental > Aquatic > Marine >... | reverse complement strand
ACAAACGCCTGATGAGAAAGCTGCTGGCTCTCAACATTGTGGTTTTGAGTTTATCGATATTCCCGGTTCCGCTTTTAAATTGATTAAGAAATTTGTAGACTTAGAAAGTAATTAAACGTTGCCACTTCAACTAATACCTGAATTAAGCAATCTGCTCACATCCGTTCCGAACAGTTCGTAGGACATGTTGCTGTAATATAGAAAGTGAAATAGCTCAATTTCAGGTAATAAGTAGTATTGCCCTTCAAATCATTGCTTCCAACAGTAAGTAATTGTCCCATCAATATTTCCCTCAATTTCACAGTCCGATATCTCCATGTTTTATCTCTTCCAATTAAGTATTTAAAACGCTTTTAAACACTATCTGCGTTCTTTAGAAAGACTATTTGACATAAAAACATTCTGTGATAAGCTTTAGTGATATGATTATAAAACGCGGTGAAAAGCTGAATATTCCGGAAGAAATGGTACTCATTCCTGAGGGTCAATTCTTAATGGGAAGTACAGAGGATGATGTTAAAAAGTTGTTAGAACTTGATAGTAATGTTGAGGCGAGCAGGTTCGACGTAGAAGTTCCACAGAGAGAAATACATCTGAGCCCATATTTGATTGATAAGTGCCCTGTTACTAATGCTGAATATAAGAAGTTTGTAGTATCTGGTGGTTATAAACAGAGAGATTACTGGTCAGAGGCGGGATGGAATTATATCATTCAGGTCAAGCCTCTGGATGGTAATGACTTAAACAGTGCCATGGATAATGATGATGAATGTCCGGTAGTGAATATTTCATGGTACGAAGCTGAAGCATTTGCAAAATATATGGGAAAAAGGCTTCCTACTGAAGCGGAATGGGAAAAGGCCGCTCGTGGTACCGATGGCAAGGTCTATCCGTGGGGAAATGAGTTTGATAAAACAAAATTAAACTGTTCCGAAGCCAGGATTGAAAAGACAACTCCTGTTGATAAATACGTACAGGGTAGAAGTGAATACGGATGTTTTGATATGGCTGGAAATGTCTGGGAGTGGACAGCGGATTGGTTTGACAGTCGATACTACAGTTCTGCTCCTGACAGTGATCCGCAGGGACCAGACAAGGCAGAAGATAGCCCGTTTTTCGGAAGGCCTGAGGATGTGGGTACTTCTATTTATGAATTTGAGCCTCCTGAAGAGGGCGACGAAACGCTGAGTGGTTGTAGGGTGATGCGTGGTGGCTCCTGGAGTGGCGGAGGCGTTGTCCACATCCGTTGTGCAAATCGAGATTATGATGAACCGGATTACAAGAATGAGACCATTGGCTTCAGATGCGCCAGGTCTTTAACATAAATTATTGTATATGGATTTTTAGTAGTTTAGACAGGACTACAGGGTTATAAAATGATTCTTGCGGGAGATGTGGGTGGTACCAAGACACGTTTGGCATTTTGCCAGTTAGAGAATGGAAGGATTATAAGGCAGCAGACAGATACGTTTGTCAGCCGCGACTACTCGTGTCTTGAAGAAGTCGTGCAGGGCTTTATAAATAAATACGACGTCTCTGTAACTAAGTCCTGTTTTGGTGTTCCCGGACCTGTTGTTAATGGTGAAGCAAAGGCTACCAAATTACCATGGCATTTCAAAGAGGAGCAGATCAGCAATACATTAAATATACCAACGGTTAAGCTGGTAAATGACCTTGTTGCGACTGCGGCTGCCGTACCTCATTTAACTTCCGAAGATCTATATGTCTTATATGAGGGTGAACCGCATGGTTCTGCTGCAGAGGGCCAATTACAAAACGGTAAAAGTGGATCTGGAAATGAAGAAGATGTTATCGGGGTGTTGGCACCCGGAACCGGGCTTGGTCAGGCATATGTATATGCAAATGCCGGTCAACGTCACATAATGGCATCAGAGGGGGGGCATGCAGATCTTGCACCCACAAATGAACAGGAAGTGAAGCTTTTTCAATATCTGAAATCTAAATATGATCACGTCAGTTATGATCGTGCTCTTTCAGGGCCGGGGTTGAACAGTATTTATATGTTCTTAAAAGAGACCGGATTTGCTCCGGAACCTCCCGAATTAGAGAAACGGTTACGTGAAGAAGATCCCGGAAAGGTGATTACCTCTACTGGGAAAACAGGTGAGTATGAGCTTTGTGCTGAAGCCCTTAATATTTTTGCATCTATATTGGGAGCACAGGCTGGTAACATGGTACTAAACTTACTTGCTACAGGGGGCATCTACCTTGGTGGTGGAATTCCTGCGGGGATTTACGAAAAACTGGCGGAAGGAATTACGGTTGATTCTTATCTGAAAAAAGGACGGTTATCATATCTGGTAGAGAAAACACCTTTATATGTTATCCTTGATGATCACACTGCGTTACTGGGAGCAGCATACATCGCTTCCGAGTCTTAATCTAATTACATAAAACTTATACAATTTGAAAGTGGATAGGGGAAAATGAAAGAAAAAGAGAACCTGGATCAGTTATGCATAGATACCGTACGAACATTATCAATGGATGCAGTTCAAAAAGCTAATTCAGGTCATCCCGGTGCTCCAATGGGCCTTGCACCTGTAGCGTTTAAACTCTGGGACAGGTTTATGCGTCATACTCCTCAGAATCCTGATTGGCCTAATCGAGATCGTTTTGTGCTCTCCGCAGGACACGCATCGATGCTTTTGTACGGTATATTACATATATTTGGATACGATATAAGCCTTGACGATATAAAAAATTTCAGGCAGCTGCATAGTAAATGTGCAGGTCATCCTGAATATGGTCTGGCACCAGGTGTAGAAGTTACTACCGGGCCGCTGGGGCAGGGTGCTGCTAACAGTGTCGGTATGGCGATGGCAGAAAGGTGGCTGCAGACATATTTCAATCGTCCCGGTCATGAGATAATTAATTATAATATTTTTGCCGTTGCTGGTGATGGATGCATGATGGAAGGCATTTCAGGTGAAGCGGCATCTCTGGCAGGGCATCTTGGTCTGAGCAACCTGGTGTGGCTCTATGATAATAATAATATTACTATTGAGGGAGAAACATCACTTGCATTCAGCGAAGACGTTGCCGTCAGATTCAAGGCTTACGGCTGGAATGTACTACATGTTCAGGATGCTAATGATCTGAATGTACTGGAGAAGGAGATTCAGGCAGCTATAGGTGAAACAAAACGTCCGTCCCTGATTGTTGTAGATAGTCATATTGCGTACGGCAGTCCTAATAAGCAGGATTCGGCTGGCGCTCACGGCTCTCCTCTGGGTGAGGATGAAATAAGGGCGACAAAGGAAAATTATGGATGGGATCCTGACAAAACCTTTTATGTTCCTGATGAAGTGGAAACGTTTAAGAAAGAGATGATAGCAAAGGGTGCAAAGCGGGAAGAGGAGTGGAATGGAAAGCTGAAAGCATATGCGGAAGCGCATCCTGATCTGGCGAAGCAGTTTGATATGATGCAGAAGGGTGAATTGCCGGACGGTTGGGAGAGTGTTATTCCAGACTTTCCGGCTGATGCAAAGGGTCTTGCTACCCGTGAATCAAGCAGTAAGGTACTGAATCCAATTGCTGATAAAATTCCGTGGTTCATGGGAGGTTCTGCAGATCTAGGTCCTTCAACAAAGACCTATATAAAGGAAGCGTCAAGTTTCAATAAAGAGAACTATGGTGGCAGGAATTTTCATTTCGGTGTTCGCGAGCACGCTATGGGGGCTATTATAAATGGAATGTCTTTGAGCAAGCTCAGAGCATATGGGGCTACGTTCTTTGTCTTTTCAGATTATGTACGTCCTGCAATTCGCTTATCTTCTTTAATGAAACTGCCTGTGATCTATATCTTTACTCATGACAGTATTGGTGTTGGTGAGGATGGTCCGACACATCAGCCTGTAGAGCATCTTGCATCATTACGTGCAATGCCGGGTTTAGATGTAATTCGCCCATCGGATGCCAATGAGTTGTCAGTGATGTGGAAGTATATCATGGGACTCAAGGATCGTCCGGTTGCGCTTGTCTTAAGCAGGCAGGGTATGCCCACTCTTGACAGGACAAAACATGCTCCGGCTGAGGGAGCATTAAAGGGGGCTTATGTTCTGATTGAAAGTGACGGTACGCCTGAAGTTATTCTGATAGGTACCGGTTCTGAAATACAAATATGCCTTGATGCATATGGGCAATTGACAAGTGAGGGAATAAATGCAAGGGTGGTAAGTATGCCGTGCAGCAGCCTTTTTCAAAGACAGGACAAGGATTATCAGGAGAAAGTCTTGCCACGTTCTGTAGCGGCGCGCATAGTTGTAGAAGCGGGGTCTAAATTTGGTTGGCATGGCTATACCGGAAGGCAGGATGATTGCGGTATATTTGGTCTTAAGGATTTTGGAGCTTCTGCACCATCCGGTGAGTTGTACAAAGAATTTGCTTTCACTACAGAGAGGGTTGTACAAGTGGCAAAGAAAACTATAAAGAAAAATAAAAAATAGTTCTTTAACGCAGAGAACCAATATGAATAAGAATATTCACGCCTATCCGAATAAGGAGAAGCTTGTCGCTGCTACTACAGAGCGTATCGCGGATTGCATAGAACAGGCTATACAACAAAACGGCTTGTGTAACATGGCGCTCTCCGGCGGCAACACTCCCGGTGGAATTTTTTCTCTATTGGGCTCAAGTCCATATCGTGACCGTTTGGATTGGAGCAGGCTTCATCTTTTCTGGGGTGATGAACGGATGGTCCTTCCGGAGCATCAGGATAGTAATTTCAGATTGGTGCAGGAAACACTTCTTGAACATATCAAAATACCAGATGAAAATGTCCATCGGATGCGAGGAGAAATTGCGCCGGAAGAGGCTGCAGCGGAGTATGCAGAGTTGTTACATAACCATTTTAAAGAAAGCCCGCCGTGCTTTGACCTGATGTTGCTCGGACTTGGAGAAGATGGTCATACTGCTTCACTGTTTCCTGGAACGGATGCCGTTGAAGAGTGTGAAAAGCACGCAGTAGCTGTTTTTGTACCTAAGTTAGATGCATGGCGAGTAACGTTGACGCTGCCTGTGCTTAATGCCGCCAGAAAGATTTTGTTTCTGGTGTCAGGGAAATCTAAATCTGAGATGGTACAGCGTATCATGAGTAATAAACAACCTGATAAAGAGGTTCCTGCAACTATGGTTAATCCGCAAAACGGCGAGCTGCATTGGATGCTGGATTCTGATGCAATGGTTTTAATTAATAAAGATGCAAGAAAGGTAATATTTCCTTTTTAATTATAAAGATAATTGACCGGTAAATTTAATGAGGTTGAAAGATAATTATGAATAAGCAAGTGTTTGGTCTGATTGGTCTGGGCGTTATGGGTCAGAATTTTGTGCAGAATGTTGAGCGTAATGGCTTTAGTGTTGCTGTTTACAACCGATCTTCAGAAACAACAGAAAAATTTATTGCAGGTCCTGCTGCCGGTAAAAATATAAAACCTGCATATACATTAAAGGAGTTTGTTGATTCGCTGGAAAGTCCACGAAGGATTATGTTATTGGTTAAAGCGGGAGCGCCTGTTGATGCGACTATCCAGCAACTCATTCCTTTACTGGACAAAGGTGATTTGATTATAGACGGAGGGAACTCTTTCTTTACTGATACGGAAAGACGTGCCAAAGAGTTGGAGTCTCAGGGATTCAATTTCTTTGGAATGGGTGTGTCCGGTGGTGAAGAAGGTGCGTTATGGGGACCGAGTCTGATGCCGGGTGGATCCAGGGACGCTTACAAAGAAGTTGAACCGATTATGAAGGCAGTCGCCGCAAAGGCAGAGGAAGATGGGGAGTCTTGTGTAACATATATTGGTCCTGGTGGATCAGGCCATTATGTTAAGATGGTACATAACGGTATTGAGTATGGTGATATGCAGCTTATTGCGGAAGCTTATGATTTGCTCAAACAGGCGCTTGGACTTTCTGCTCAACAATTTCATGAGATTTTTGCAGAATGGAATAAGGGAGAACTCTCATCGTTTTTGATCGAAGTAACAGCAAATGTTTTTAAAAAATTAGATGAAGAGACTGGCAAACCATTAGTAGACGTAATATTAGACAAAGCGGGTCAGAAGGGCACTGGTAAATGGATGAGCATAAATGCTCTGGATCTGGGGTCTGCGATCCCGACAATAACGTCGGCTGTTGACGGAAGGATTTTGTCTTCACAAAAAGAGGAAAGAGTAAGTGCCGCAAGTATTTTGACAGGTCCAACAAAAAAGTATGAAGGCTCGTCACAAAAGCTGATTGACGCAGTGAGGGACGCACTTTATGCGTCTAAGATTTGCTCTTACGCACAGGGTATGAGTCTGCTTAAAAGGGCTTCTGAGGAATATAATTACAATCTGGACTTGGGAATCATTGCGAAGATTTGGAGGGCAGGTTGTATTATCAGGGCCAGGTTCCTTAATGATATAACGAATGCTTATAATCGGAACAATGAATTGCCTAACCTGTTAGTGGACGGAGAATTTCAAAAAACCATAGATACACGACAGGATGCCTGGCGTTCTGTAATTAAGAGTGCAATAGATTTGGGAGTTCCCATGCCGGCCATGAGCGCTTCATTGGCATATTATGATTCTTATCGTAGTGAACGTTTGCCGGCTAATTTGATCCAGGCACAAAGGGATTTCTTCGGGGCACATACATTCGAGCGTATTGATAAACCAGGTATCTTTCATGCTGACTGGGAGGTAAAATGAATAAAGCCAAGCCTACTACTATCGTAATTTTTGGAGCGTCTGGTGATTTGACGAGACGTAAATTAATACCGGCCCTGTTTCAGGTGAGCCTGGAAGGCCTGCTTGCAAAAGGGACCAGGATAGTAGGGTTTGCCAGACGGGAAAAATCTCATGAACAATTTCGTGTAGAAATTGAAGAAGCATTGGTGGAATTTACCCGGTCTAAGCCGAGTGCAGGATCTCCTGAATTAAAGGTCTTTAGCTCATCCTGTTATTACCAGACCGGGAACTATGATAACAGTAAAAGTTTTCATGATTTGAAGGAACTGCTCGAAAGGCTTGATAAAGAGAATGGAATATCTTCTGATAAAGGTAATCGTCTGTTTTACCTGGCAACACCTCCAACAGTTTTTTCTGGAATTGTAGGAATGCTTGGTCAAACCGGACATATCGCTGATCCAAATGATGAAGAGCGTTGGACCAGGGTGATTATAGAAAAGCCGTTTGGACGTGATCTTGAAACGGCCAGTGCGTTAAATAAAAACTTGTCAGCAATATTAGATGAGAGGCAGATTTATCGAATTGACCACTATCTCGGTAAAGAGACTGTTCAAAATATTATGGCATTTCGTTTTGGGAACAGTATATTTGAGCCGCTCTGGGATCGCCGCTATGTGAGTCATGTCCATATCACTGTTGCTGAATCCGTATGTGTAGAGGGTCGTGGCGGCTATTATGACAGTTCAGGAGCACTCCGCGATATGGTACAGAATCACATGTTGCAGTTGTTGGCGCTGATTGCCATGGAACCACCTGCTTCTTTTGCACCTGATGCCGTTCGTGATGAAAAAGTAAAGCTACTGAGCGCGATACCCCCCATTGGTGCTAGTGAAGTTAATGAGTGTTCCATACGTGGGCAGTATGCTGCAGGTACTATAGATGGAAAATTAATTCCTGATTATTTAAGGGAGAATGGTGTAAAGCCTGATTCTGTAACTGAGACTTTTGTCGCACTGAAGTTATATGTGGATAACTGGCGTTGGGCTGGAGTACCGTTTTATCTTCGTACCGGAAAGGCTCTTGCAGGGCGTCTTACTGAAGTAAATATTGAATTCAGACAACCGCCTCTGGCCCTGTTCAGTCATATGCAGGAGGGAGAAGAGAGGAGTCGCATGAAGCCTAATATGCTCTCTTTGCGGGTTCAGCCTAATGAAGGCATACGCTTGTCTATAGGTATGAAGGTGCCGGGTCAAAAAATGGTCTTAGAGCCTCAGGATATGGAATTTTGCTATCAAGATGTTTTTGATGTGGAAGCACCCGGGGCGTATGAACGATTGATCTTAGATGCTATACTAGGTGATACAACTCTCTTTATTCGTCAGGATGAGGTAGAGGCCGCATGGAAATTGGTGAATGGTGTGATTGATGGATGGGCTAGTGAAGAAGTGCCTCATATTCATCTCTATCGGGCCGGGACCTGGGGACCGTATGCCGCTGATGAATTTATCACGAATGATATAAGGAAATCAAAGGCACTGTAGTTGCAACCTCTTTTAGTGATATTTTCTTTCAAGTAAACTTCCCCATTTGGCATTATAAGGGTGAACCTTATGAACGGTTGTCTGTTCATGTACAAGTGTCCTTCCTTCATTCGCCCACTTAAAGATTGAGCCTTCCAGATTATAAACGTCTATAAAGCCCAGAGTTTGTAATTTTCTTGCCAGAATAGACGAACGATATCCCACAGAACAATAGATAACTATAGGATTCCCGGGCTTGATGTTTATCAAATGCTTTAATGGGTTTTTGCTATTATAAGGAATATTTATTGATCCTGAAATATGACTTACATGGAACTCTTCTTCTGCTCTGGCATCAATTAGAACTGCCGCTTCGCTGTCAGGGCTTGTTAACCTCGATTGTAACTCCGCAGTTTGTAGTTGTTTAACTTCCGGGTATCTGTTTCTGATCTCGCTTATCACTTCCACCCATGTCAGTGTTTCCTGATTATGTGAACATCCTGTCATTATTTCCAGCCCTGTTATGGTCGCTATTGTGATAAATAGAAAGAATCTTCTCTTTTTCATTGGTTTATCCATATTTGTATCAAAGCAGACGTACACGATTATAAAAGCGAACTGTTCGGTATTCAAATAATTAAATACTGTATCTTCGTAGCTGTATTGAACTCCTCTGAACAGTCCAATCTGTCTCAATAAAAATTGGGGAATATTGGGTGGAAACCGGGTAATTACACCAATAAGCTATTTTATATCTACTTTGTTATTTCTGAGGAGAATGTTTTTTTCTTCCTATCAGGTTGATATATAGTTATTTACGTTTGACTGGGAAGGGCAGTATGGACAGTTGAAACCGTTGGCACATGGAATGCGATAATACAACTTCAGTAATGAAAATTCAGTCAGAGTTAATATCTGTAGTTTAATTTAGAAAGGAGGCTGTACATGTTTGAAGAAATTAAGAAAGAGCATACAGTGATTATTGATAATCTAAGGAACATGAAGAAATTGAATCTCCATACAAGAGAGGGGCAATCAGTGCTGTTATCAGCAAAAGATGACATACTTGCACACATCAAAAATGAGGATGAAAATTTCTATCCAGTTCTCAAAAAAACGGCGGAGTCAAATGGAGGATTGAAAGAAACTCTTGACGCTTTTGCTAAAGACATGTCTGTGATATCAAAATATACACTTGATTTTTTTGAATCAATATTTACTGAGAAGGGAATAGATCTTGAGATAGCGTTGGAAAGATTTGTTGAAGTTCATACCACAAGGATAAAGAGAGAAGAAGCTGTACTTTATGCAAAATGCGGTAACGCATCTTCAGTCCTGTAAGGTAACCGTGCTTTTTGAAGCAATTGCAGTGTTCGAATATTTACAGCGGAACTTTTCTCTGTATGCTGGGTCAGAATATACCAGTGCGATAGTTGTAATTACCGGACGGAAGCAGTGAGCATGCCGCAATAAGAGCAACGACGATCAAAGATCGTCATCACCATCTACATTGAACCACAACTCATCTACATCATTTCTGTGAATCCTGATATTTTTCATTCCTTTGGCAACATACGAGGATAGTTTGCTGAGGTTTCCTGTTGCAAAGGAAAGAAACTCCGGGTCGTTTATTTCATCTCTGAGTATTTTATCATACATTCTAAAAGCGGTTTCAACATCAGTTTTACCCTCGCTGAGAGCGGCGACGACATCTGCTAATTTTGATATGCAATCCGGAGAGATCTGGTGAAAGTATGCTCTCTCCTCGGGCTGGATCCAGTCAGATTTTGTTATCATCGGCTCTTTTTTTACGTTTTCTTAATCTTTAAATAGTGTGATAAATTTGATCTCTTATTTATTACCGTTTTGATCTTTCCTTTGCTTGAGGTAAGTATCGTCATTACACCCGGACCATGACCGGCGATAACACAGTCTGAATGAACTATGATGCCGATTGAAATGGCGTCAGTCTTGTAAATTCTTCCATAGGAGTGATCAGCATCAGAAATAGCTACGAAGTCTCCAAATCGAAGTGTTTCGAGTCCTGCTTTTTTAACTGTCTTTTTGTCGAACATTTGAATGTCGTAATCGCCTGAGTAGCTATGGTTTGAGCCCAGGCCAGAACCCATAATTGCTGCAGGTACTATATGGGTTACTGGAAATACGAGGGTATCTTTCGTCTCTTTTACCGGTATCTTTGATAAGAGGTGGGGAGATATATTCATCACGTGTATGTCAGGATAATAGTCTGTTAACACCAATCCTGTTCCGTACGCCTTAATCTGCATCTTGTCACCTACTACCATCTTCTCAAGGGTCTTTGGTGGGAAATCTACTATTACATGTTCAATCCCGCCGTGTTTTCCTGTTACAACACCTTTGGCACCCTTGGCATCCCCTGATACAACTTTTACCTCATTACCGGCGCATGCCAATGTATTAAGTCCTGCATTTGGCGACCAGCTTCCTGTCGGTTTCTCTGTGTTTGCCATACTGACTCCAGGCTCTACATGATCGGCTGCCCAGCCAATTGCCGGATCTCCTATCCTGATGTTGTAAGTAATACCGCCAACACTGGGAAGGACAAGTGGTTTACCGTCAGCGCTGATAACGTATGGTGTGTTAGCGAAAGTAGGACTTGATATCTGTCCGACTACTGATTGCATGACTAATTTATTTTTGTTTGTCTTGATCAATCTCATGACTCCTTTAGTTTATAGTATGGTGTTTCGAAAAGTAATAAACGGAATTGTTAAGGTTTTCTGTTTTTACTGGTAAAGCCTTATGTGATAATAAATAACGTATGTCAGATTAACACATTTGTTGCTATTCTACCAAATAATTCTGCACACAAATTGAGGCTTGACCACCAAACCTTATTGATGCTATATTTCCCTAGTTTCGTAATCGCCATTAATACCATGTTTAAAAAGATAGATTTTTAACTGGAGAAAATGATGGATACATATACAGATCAACTTGCACCATGGGAAGGGAGAAATGCATATTATAAAGATGTAAAGCTCGGCAAAGGGATCGGTGCGATGAAAACAATCTTGAAGGATCAAACTGATGCAATGATTGCGGCTCAAATGCTTTCGGTAGATGAAATTATTTCAAGTCAGGATATATCGGAAGAAGCGATTCAAGAGATTAGTTATAGTATAAAAAACGTTGGGCTGGGGATGAGTGGACTGAAGGCGGCATTTGAGTGGGGAATATCTGATGTTGTCTGGTGTATAGAAAAAGACACTGAAGAGCTGAGTGATGTTCTAATGAACATTTACAGGGTTCCTGATGGGAAGATGGATCACCTCAGGCATAAAGCAGATGATGCTTTTGCCATGGGTGACATGGCAGGTGCGATGGAA
>Ga0209774_1001687_pt1 | contig 11762 bp, 9 predicted proteins | sample SaaInlV_150m_DNA_2_FD_184648 | JGI IMG/M metagenome (GOLD analysis project Ga0209774, IMG submission 184648) | Marine microbial communities from expanding oxygen minimum zones in the Saanich Inlet - SI037_S2LV_150m_DNA (SPAdes) (version 2) | ecosystem: Environmental > Aquatic > Marine >... | reverse complement strand
AGCACAGTCAATCCTGCTTGAAATGGACCCTGATGACAGGACACAACTCCTTGACGAACTTCCTGCATCAATGGTAAAAAAACTACTCAAACTCTTTCCAATCGAAGAGAGAGAGGAGACTAATATATTGCTCAATTACCCACCTGACTCTGCAGGAAGGATAATGACTACAGAATATGTAGATTTGGGTACTGAAATCACTGTTTCTGAAGCACTAGAGCATATAAGAAAAACAGGTCCAGACAGAGAAACTATTTATACTTGCTATGCAATAAATGTAAACAGGGAGCTATCTGGAGTTGTTTCGCTAAAAGACATTATTCTGGCAAAGCCTGACCAGAAAATAAGCGAAATAATGAGCGAAAAAATATTTAGGGTACATACAACTGATGACCAGGAAGAAGCAGCCAGAGCAATTCAGAAATATGACTTTCTCTCTCTACCGGTTGTGGATAGTGAAAATCGACTTGTTGGTATTATTACTGTTGACGATATTCTAGATGTGGTTGAGGAAGAAGCCACAGAAGATTTTCATAAAATGGCAGCTATTCAAATGCCTGAAGAAAGATATTTTCGTGCAGGATATTTTAAACAACTCACAGGTAGAGTTGGCTGGTTATTTGTCCTTGTTCTCGCATCCACTATCTCAGGAAAGATTCTTCAAAAATACTCATTAGCACTCAGCTCTATAATAGCACTTGCATATTTTATTCCCATGCTTATGGGAGCCGGTGGTAACATAGGATCACAATCATCTACACTCGTAATTCGTGCTCTTGCGACCGGAGAATTAGCATTGAGACAATGGCGGAAAGTTCTTGTAAGAGAGGCTTGTGCCGGTTTTGTAATAGGTTCAGTACTAGGAACTACTGCATTTTTTATAGCAATATTTTTGCTAGATAATACAATGCTCGGTATTACAGTAGGAATCTCAGTAGCAACTGTAGTTACAGTCGGAAATCTTGCAGGAGCTGCTACACCGTTTCTTTTCAGCTACTTCAAGCTTGATCCGGCAATCGTATCTGCACCTCTTATCACCACGATTATAGACGTTACCGGAATAATTATTTACTTTGAGATTGCAAGAAGAATACTGAACATACACACTTGAAATGTAGCCGGTTCTGCAGTAACCCTCTCATTTGTATGGCTATCAGTTATTTGGAGTTCTATCGAAAGAAAGGGCTTGATTCTGTTTACGAAACGAGCGTCAAGTAACCTACCATCCGCTATCACTGAATAACTATTATTTTGTACCTATTCCTTTATTTCAATTAGTCCATGCTAGAATTACTGAATATTATTGGTTGGCAATACCTCCTACTACAACTGAATAATATAATGTTTATCCACCGATAATTGCTATTTCTGTCTTCTACTATTTTATCTAGCTTTCCTACTATTCTCATTGAATTAAAATATTGCGTAAACCTTTCAGGTTTAATTTATAGTGCTTAAGTGTATTAACTGAAGAGTATAACCATTCCGCTATATCTTGTAAGTATGCACCAAATCGATAGAGGATCTTCAATGACATTATTCTCTAATGCAGACAAACTTCAATAAAAAAAGGATAAGAACCTTTCGGCTCTTACCCTTTTCATTTTGTCGGATTCGAAAATCCGATTTATTCTAAAACATCTTAGAACTTCACTGTTGTCTGCAGATAGAACCAGTCAACACCTCTGTCAACACCAGCACTGGTATCTTCAATAAAATCGCCAGCAAAGAAATGTGAATAACCCGCTACTACACCAAAGTTTTCAAACATCTTGTACTTAAGTGTAATATCGATTTCCTGACCCAGCTCATCATCAACATCTGAAGTTCCACCTGTTGAAAAATCTGTAAATGTGTCAGCACCTGCCCTGTTTACAGCAGTTCCTCCAACATGATACCAGTTATCTGACTCTTGATCCAGTTCAAAGAAGTGTGTCTTTACGTCTACAACAAGCTTCTTAGTTGGCTTAAAGTTCAAATGAAGCTGATGGTCTATGATGTTCTGCCATGATGTAACATCCATATACCCGTTATGAGCATGCTGTGTCGGACTAACCTGTTTATAAGTCTGCTGAGTTCCTTCATCAAAGCTATCATCACCACTTGCATACGAGTAAGCATAACCTATCCTTGGTGTCCAAGGTATATTCTTGAAGGTATAACCAGCCTCTGCATGAATTGCCCATGCATCAATATTCTCTTTTGCATTAGAAGTTTGTGACTTATTGAAAGGCGTATAATCTGACGTACCACTCTGATAATTCGGTTCAACGGTATAATCAAAACCACCACCAAACAAACCCTTACCCGCAGCTCTGAAACCCCATGTATACCTCGTCTCTCTGCTCTGAATAGCTCTGTTAGTACTGTTAGTTACGTCCTCATCTATTGACTCTGACTTAACTACCAGATATGGCTCAATAACGTTACCCTTCAGGAAACCACCAAACTTGTACTGAGAATAGAAACCCCAAAGCACAGTATCTTTGTCAGTATTTACACCAAAGGTACCACCACTGCCACTTACACCACCAGTTGCAGTTTCATCAATCTGCCATGCAAAGACATCTGCCCAGAAGTTACCCTTCTTGTACATTAACTTCGCACCGTCATAAGATCTGCTCTGGTTAGCCCATCCAAGAGTACCAATTACCCTATGGTTACCATACCCCTGCTGCCATCTACCTATACGAAGCTGAACATTGCTGAGCAAAGAGTTTATGTCTCCGAGATTTCTCAACTGAACATACCCTTCCTGAACGTCTGTTTGTGAGTTGTTACCAGTTATTCCTGAATCACCAAACGTACGCACATCCTGGAACATAACGCGAGCCAGAACATTTTTGTTAATGTCCATATCAAAACTGAGCCTCATCCTCTGCAATGTAAAGTCTTGTGCAGGTTTCCTCTGACGATGAGCAGTTCCCGCTTGATTAGTGAGATTGCGTGTTCCGTTGGCCGCCTGATTGTAAGTACCACCAGAAGAGTTAAAATCCTGGGTCCTGTTCTCATATCGATGCCTCAAGTTTAGGCCGATCTTCAAACCTCTGATCTTACCAGCGGTTACGTTTCCACCAGCAGCAGGCCTTGATTCCAGTGCTTCTATCCTCTTGATGAGGTCAGACATACTGTCCTGAGCCTTAACATCCTGCATCGCACATGCAGCAGTGATTGCGAATACAGATGCAAAAATTATAAAATAATTTCTAAACTTTATCATACTAAAATCCCCCCCAAAAAATTAAAAATAAGCATTTCCTACCTTATGTAAATATATACTGTGGCGTATATATATACACAACGCAGCATTAATTGCAAGCTTTTTTTACAAAATGACCAACAAAAAGCCTTTTAATTGTGTTACGCAAATTGCATACCGTTCGGTTGATACAGGGTGGGTGACCCTTAAATCATCTTCAATTCCTATATTTTTGGAAATTAATTCCCAATCTCATGGTAATTTTTTTCCAAACTGATGAATATCAAACTTCACATATATCCGTCCGATACGCACCATATTAACACTCTCCATTCGCTCCGCCATACCCATAATAACGTCACACTATGCTAGAGCCAGAGCTACATCCAACCATACCAAGTAAAATCTTTACCTATAAAAGGTATATACATATTAAATCATTCTTCTGGCAAACACAACTACAAACTAAGCTTTCAAATATTATCGCCAAACACAGAAATATCTTTAGTTATAAAATATATTTTAATAAAACTATAAAAAGATATCTCCGAAAAATCGCACTACAACAGTAGCTCTTTGAGACATACTGTTGTCTTTTGAGATTGCCTGCTGTACCAAGTTGACCAATTATCCTCCGCCTAAAGAAACCTTAACCCAATTATGAAAGGAAGGTAAAAAGTCAAACCTACACGGGTAATAGTTGCCGAAGAGCAGACCTGTCTCTGTCATGGCCTACAACTACTTGTTACCTCCAAGACCTATTCCCAGTTTTGCTTCAATGTTGTACACTCTTTCCAGCATATCATGCTGCGATTTGATGCGTGACAACTGGTTTACCATTGGTGCCCAGCCCCACCACCATGCATAGTCCTGTTGACCATGTGCCACACCCTTGTAACCTTTAAGTGCATACCAGAACCACATGTTACCATATTCAGTTTCAATTTGGCTCGGGTTACCATCATCGTGCCTGAAATTAGCATAGACACCAAGAATAGGGCCTATCACTGGAATCTTACCCTTAGACATCTTCAGAGCCTTAAAAACTCCTTCTCCAAGCAGTTTTACTCCCAGCTTGTCAGCAAGCACATCACCCATAGGATAAGGAGCTCTGGCATTTACATCAATCCAGCCCTTCTCAAAACACTCTTCTACGAGTAGCTGAGCTTCATCACGCTTTCGATATGCGGCAAACATATACTCATCAAGGGCCTCAAACCATAATCTTGAGAACCGTCCACTATGACAATTACTGCAAACCTCCAACCATCTTTCGAGCTTCCTCTTGTTTGCACCATCATAAATATCCAGTTTCTTGTCCAACGGGGGAATAGTAATCCCATAAGGATAATCCTTCATACTGGACTTGTACTCTACCTGAACTGGCGGAATAGTACCCATACGCCAGCGCCCTTTGGATGTTACATTATGCCCCCACTTTCCTGATGTATTGTTATACATGTGACAGATCTGACATGTGGGAGCACGCATTTCAGGCCCTCCAAGTGCTAAATCATTCAGTCCCTTGTCAAATGCCCACGTGTCACCCTCCATGGCATAAATAACACCCATTTTTGATTCTTTGTAGGTTTCAGCATCGGGATGGTCTGCACCCATGTGACACGAATAGCATGCCTCAGGTTTCCTTGCCTCTTCAGCACTAAACTTATGTCGCGTATGACACGGGTCGCATCTCTCCATTGCGGGATGACACTGGTCACACCCTATGAAAGAATAACCCTCTCCCCTCCTGAAGCCTTCTATATACCACGGCACAACAACATTCGAAATCCATGAAGCCCTGTGACTTGGTCTTCCATCTGCAATCTCTGAGGCAAACTCCTCTACCTGCTGCCTGTGGCACTTTTTACATACATCATCAGCTACTGGCAAAAACAGCTCGTCATGACTTTCACCATGACAGAAATTACATGTTATCTGTTCTATCTTTATACCAGCGGCTTCCTCAATCGCTCTTGTTTTTTCTGCAAACTGTGCATTTTTCCTAGGATTTGCATGAGTTGACGACTTCCAGGACCGCACGATTCCAGGCGTTACTTCCTCATGGCAACCCATACAATCACCTGAAGCGTAATCATCAAACAGGCCCTTGAAAGCACTTAAATCAGGCCTTATGTAATGATTCTTCGGACTCCAATACATATGGAGCGGTGTAGGTTTATAATAGTCAGCCCAAGGGCCACTACCCTTCTCAAGACCAACCCACTCCTCAAAACCCTTTTGACCTTTCTCAGTTGGAAAAACTAATCTTTCCGGAGATGGATTAACAGATCCCTGCGCAAAGAGTGCGCCGCCACTAAATATCAGAAAAGCCACACAAATTAACGATACGACGCCAAGTCTCAAATGCTTCATATAGCCCCTCCCCCTGAAATTATAAATTTACAAAGTCCGAGTTTAAATGAATACGTCGTCTACAAATCCTAACTTCATGATACAACAGAAGATACATATGTCAAACGGAATATACTGCATAAGGAAATGTTTTCCTAGTATATGAGCCTACAAAAGGAGTGATATACAACATACGATACCCCCCCTCTCCTTCAGAAAAGTTATGTTTATTTTACGTGTGCAACACCCTTAAAATATTCCTTACGCATTTCATGTCTTTTTGGGATATGACAACTACCACAGATCTTAAAGTCAAAGGAGATTTTGGCCAGTTTTTGCCCCTCTTCAACATCACCTTTGTGCTCACCTGCCATAAGATGGCTATACACCTCCCCAGGACCATGGCATCCTTCACAACCAACACCAGGCTCAGAGTATGTCTTCTTGTCCTCCCTGTAACCAGTAGTATGACATTTATAACATTGCTTTTTATAATCAGCAGTACCACTTCTGTAATCAGGCTCTTTTGCTATTCTATCAAAGGTCTTAAACTTAGTCCTACTCCACCTTTCGACGTGCTCCGGATGCATTTTTTTGTGGCACTTAATACACTTTCTCCTACCAACATAAATTTGATACTCACCTGTCGGGCCATAGAAACTCTCCACCCTCAGCCTGTCTTCACTTTCAGGGTTCAATTCATGAAGCCGCTTCCACATCTTTATAAACTCATCGGCAGAAGCAGTACGCGGACCCTCCATTTCTTTCCTGTCTGCATGAGACCCTTCATGCGCACGTTCAGATTCGAGCGCTCTGCCATTACCACCATGACATACCGTACACCCATAAATATCATAAGCAATTGGAAGCCCTTCCGGATGTAATTCATGTAATTCATCTTCATCAATATGGCATGTCATACATCTTTCTACCCGATGCCCATTCTCCTGATTACTCCAAAGCCCCTCACCTTTGAGCAATATCTGTTTTATTTTAAACTTTGTACCTTTCAAACCCTTAATCTTATCCTCCAGCTCCTTTGCCTTTTTCGGATCACCCCATTCCGGGTTTGACCAGAATTCGTAGTTTTCTTCCGCCTTAGCAATCTTTTTCTTGATAACAACCCTTTGGTGTTGCTTCCACTCGGGATTATACTCTTTATAAAACCACACCACCGAAACACCCAGCATCAAGATAGATAGCACGAGCAACCATATTAATTTGACGTAATGACCCATTATTTAAAAGTTTAGAGCTGTATTAAAAATTTGAAGAGACAGGATGTATTTTACATCAAAAACATATCTTAAGAAAATTTTGATAGGAACTAACAACATTATTGCCATTAAACTTACAAAAATATAGTATCTTACAATACCCAACGTTTTATAAAAGCCTTTGAAAACAAGCCTTGGAACGATTATACAAATACTGAAGTATAGAATAAAAAACGCAAACCCGCCGGCAATGTGAAAGTTCACTATCTCAACCATCGGCGCAGTCTTTGCGACGGCCTTATCTTCCCATGGCCAGTAAAACACTCTGCCCGGGCCCCTGAAAAACTGTCCGACAATTATCAGAATATACCACATTGCATAACCAAAGCAGAAAGCAGACACCGCAATCGGCCTTGCTCTAAAGGAGTACCTGCCAATGCCTGACTCTTTATTTGGATCAATAAATGGCAGGACTATCAAGCCTACAAGTAAAATTGAAGGAATTACAACCCCTGCCAGCCATGGATCAAAATATACAAGAAGTTCTTGAAGCCCGATAAAATACCACGGTGCTCTCTCATCAAGCGGCGTATCAGATGGGTTTGCCAATTCTTTCAGAGGTGCATCCATATAAAGAGACCACACCATAATTATAAAGGTGAATAATAGCCCTGCAATAAACTCTATCCCAACAGAATCTCTGAGGTGCTTAACGGTGTAGTCCTGCTGCTTAGGAGTTAATGTCTCAAATCCTTCTTTGTATTTAGCGGTTACATGAATATCCTTAACATATTCCCACTCCCGCTTTGACATACGAACAATTACTTCATCTTTTTCTTTTGACTCGTCTTGTGCTTCAGCCATATTTTGTTCTTCCTGAAAAAATGTATACTACTTACGGTCTTTCAAAGCAGAGCTAAAGTGGACCCGAAACCCCTCCTGCCCTTCTAATTCGCCAGAAATGAAAACCCATTAAACCGGTTATTCCGAGAGGAAGCGCTATCGCATGCAAAAGATAAAATCTTAATAATGTGGGTTGCCCAACCGCAGCACCACCAACCAAGATAGAATTCACGTCTTTTCCCGACTCTAACAATGCAAACGGCCCCTTTGCCCCTAATAACGGAGCATTCTCACCCATACTACATCCTATAGTAACCCCCCAGTAAGCCAGTTGGTCCCATGGAAGCAAGTAACCTGTAAAACTTGAAAGCATAGTCAATACCAGCAAAACCACCCCTACAATCCAGTTTAATTCCCTTGGAGGCTTGTATGCTCCTGTCAAAAACACACGTAACATATGAAGCGACACAAACATTACCATTAAGTGCGCAGTCCACCTATGCATGTTCCGAATTAAAACGCCAAATGGGACAATGTATCGAAAGTCCTCAACATTTGCATAAGCTTTGTTTACATCAGGGTTATAATAAATCATCAGGAACGCACCCGTACATGAAAGCAATGCAAAGAAAAACACACTCAAGCCTCCCAGGCAAAATGTGTACATTATTATCCTTTTACCGCCCGCGCTCATATTGTAAGGGTGCAATTGCATAATCTTGGCAATTCCACGCATCAAACTATTTATTGGAGAAAAAGGCTTGAATTCACCAAACAAAAGGTCTCCAAATATAGCCTTCCATACTTGCGTACCCTTTGCCAAATCCTTTATACCCTTACCTTTTTCAACTTTTTCCTTATTTTCTTCCATAATCTAACTAACTCCTTATCAAAACAGAAGAGCAACCCTTTTTCAGATAAACCAAGACACACACCACTTAATACGGAATTTATATACCAGAACGTAATACTGCTTTAAAGTGACAGTACATAATCTACACCTACAAGCTTCTCCTTATCAATAAGCAACCTTCCGTCATCACTCACTGTAACATACGCACGTGACAAAGGTTTTGGTGGAGGGCCGGCAAAGTTTACTCCATTTTTGTAAAACTGCCCACCATGGCAAGGACATTTGAATATTTGTTCATCTTCAAACCATCTCGGTTGACATGACAAGTGCGTACATACCGCGATAAGCGCATATATACCTTTTTCCTCTCTGATAATCCATACCTTGCGTGTTTCCAGGAGCGTTACAGAACCCAAAGGATAATCTTCCGGTTTACCTGCTTTAAATATGCTTGAAGGTTCGTAGGATACCCTGGGGATCAAATAACGAACTACAGAAAAACTCCACATAGAAACAAGCCCCCAGAATGACAGCCATGCACCCCAGAAAAGGCATCTTCTCGTGATCGTCTTTGGATGGCCAAGGAGCGCACCTGGCTCATAAGGCCCTTTAATTTCCGTAGTTGACTTTTCCCTTATTGTCTTTAAGTATTTTACGTCAATCTTATCAGCCATATTTAATACTTAACAAGAAACGATGAATATAAAAACTGATGAATTTTGCTACCAGGAGAAACTGCAACCAGAGAAGGAATTAAATTTAATATTATTTATGCCTGATTTAGTGGGCTACAAGGCGATACCCTTCACCTAGATTGAAACAGTATTATCCCATATATTATTATAACGAACACAGAGAAGCGGAAAACATCTTCATTAATACTGTGCATATAACATCTTAGAACTAATACACCTTGTCTAATGCTGTACTTATAACTTTACAATCTATTTTGAGTATATCCCTTTATTTAAGGATGGCTCAAGATTTATCGCAAAAAATATACCACAAAAACACAAGTAACACAAATGAACTATATCAACGTAAGTACCTGTTACTAATACGCATATGCAAATATATCTTGAGTATGCAATTTTCCTATCCGCATTCTTGTTCTGATATTGTGACAGCCTGTCAATACACATTACAATTCACCAAAATTGAGGACATTATGTCAGCACCTGACAACACTTTTTTGTAAACTCTGTGGAAATATAGCATAGGCAAATATAGCTAAAATACGCTTGTAATCAAATCAATGAAGCTGTAGACTTTTTTAGTAGGCTTTTCGAGAATTCTACATTAGCGATTCCTGAATATTAACACTAATAATTGAAGAGGAGTATATGATGAAAAGAGCCGTGATTGTGCTAAATACAGCTGTTTTATTAATAGTATTCTCTTTTTATGGGTGTAGCATTGCCGAGCAAACTAATAATGACTTAGAGAGTTTCTCATCCACCGAGCCAACAAAACATATTGTTGAGATGACTGGTGATTATGAGTTTGTCCCCTCCTCCTTAACGATAAAGCAAGGAGATAGTGTGAAATGGGTCGTGACCGGCAATAAGCCTCACGAAGTAGCAAGTGGACCAGTAATTGAAACAGAAGACGGAAGGGAAGGTGTACCTGATGGCCTCTGGAAAACAGGCAAAATGGCTTCAGGAAGCTTTACCTACACTTTTCACTATACCGGCACATTTCCTTATTACTGTGATTCTCATATTGATGTAGGAATGATAGGGACGATTACAGTCAAATAATTCCCTCATGAAGAATGTCAATACGCGATTCGACACAGCCGATGTGACAAGTACTCCAATCTTTAATATTCGCTGTTAACTTTAGCCCACTCGCTTAAATAGTAATTCGCAAATCTATCTTGGTCAAGATATTATGTTGCATAACAAACTCACGTTATTGAACCTTGTTAAGGCAGCGATGGTTACGCTGCTCATCCTTTCTTGTCTATCGTTTGTTGGTTGCGGCAAGACCAACAAAGACAAAGCAGATGAGAGCACAACTGATAAAGTAGATACGCTAATCCAATGGCTTAAGGACAAAGACAGAAGTGTCCGGCAGATGGCGGCAGAGCAGCTGGGGGAGAGAAAAGAGGTTCGCGCAGTGGCACCACTGATCACAGCATTAAAGGATAGTAACAGAACTGTCCGGCAAAGCGCGGCAGAGGCACTGGGGGAGATAAAGGATGCACGTTCAATTGAACCCCTGATTGTAGCCCTTAACGATAACCATAAAAGTGTTCGATGGAGTGCAGCAGGAGCGTTGGGAGAGATAGGAGCACCAGCAGTGGAATCCTTGATTGCCTCACTGAAAGACAGTGACAATAGAGTCCGGCAGTATGCAGCGGCAGCGCTGGGAAAGATAAAGGATGCACTCGCTGTTGAACCCTTGATTACTACCTTGAATGATATCGACAGCAGCACCAGGAACGCGGCAACAAGGGCGCTTGGAAAGATAAAGGATGCACGTGCTGTTAAGCCATTGATCACCGCGCTGAAGGACAATGAAAGCAGCGTTCGGCGGGATGCGGCAGGGGCACTGGGAGAGCTTGGGGATGCCCGCGCAGTTCAACCATTGATTGATGCGCTGAAGGATGATAACAGCACTGTTCAGTGGTGTGCGGCAGAGGCATTGGGAAAAATTAAGGATGCCCGTGCTGTTGAGAGCTTAATTGATACACTTGAAGATAATGACAAAGGTGTCTGGAGGAAGGCAGAGGAGGCACTGGAAGAAATAGAGGAAAAATGAAATATTCGCTCATGATTTTTTCCATATTCATCGGGATATCCATAGTCACTGCTTCCTGCAAAAAATCTGAGGAAGTAAAGATAGAAAGGGTTGAAAATGTAGATACGCTTAGATCAGATCATGGTAGTCTGGCAGGGGCCATGAAGAAGGCGTCCAGGGCTATGAGAAGACTGGCAGGGACGGTGAAAAATAGTGACTGGGCTCAAATGGCTATGTGGGCAGAAGAGCTCAAAGAGAACATAGGCTTTAATTGTGTTGAATTATATATGATTGAGAACAATGATGTTTCAAACGAGTTTATGGAATTAAGCAGCAATTTTAACGGTGCTTTAAATAAGTTAATTTCGTACAGCAAGAGCCAAGACACCGATAAAGCTAATATTGGATTTGGCAACCTGGTAATGTCATGTGACGCATGCCATGAAAGTTTTAACAGAGACGCAGAAGCAAAATTAGACTTTACAGATTCAGACTAAAAGCAGATATACTAAAACCAGTTTGGGTCTGTTTTTCAAAATACCATAACTAT
>Ga0209774_1001670_pt1 | contig 11863 bp, 8 predicted proteins | sample SaaInlV_150m_DNA_2_FD_184648 | JGI IMG/M metagenome (GOLD analysis project Ga0209774, IMG submission 184648) | Marine microbial communities from expanding oxygen minimum zones in the Saanich Inlet - SI037_S2LV_150m_DNA (SPAdes) (version 2) | ecosystem: Environmental > Aquatic > Marine >... | reverse complement strand
AGGATAGTCCTCGTAGTGCATCCTCATTTATAGCGGTCAACTGTGGGGCGCTTCCCCAAGCGTTAGCAGAGTCTCTACTTTTTGGTCATGTTAAGGGGGCGTTTACAGGGGCAGAGAGAGATCATGACGGCTATTTCAAACAGGCAGATGGCGGAACGCTCTTTCTGGATGAGGTGGGCGAGTTAAATTTAGATTTGCAGGTAAAACTTCTTCGAGCCTTGCAAGAGAAAAGTTTTACCCCTATCGGCAGTAGTAGAGAGATAAGTAGTGATTTTAGAGTCATCTCAGCGACGCATCAATCATTAACTCATAAGGTTGCTACAGGGGAGTTTAGAGAAGATCTATTTCACCGTTTGGCGATTGGTATTATCAAAATACCCCCTCTACGAGATCGCAAAGAGGACGTCTCAATTTTAGTCAACCAACTGTTGGGACAGATTAATGATGAGCTTGCTGACCAGTCTACATATATAGGTAAGAAGATTGATAATAAAGTGATAGAGCTTATTAAAAATATGGCTTGGAGAGGTAATGTGAGAGAGCTTCGTGCGACGCTCTTAAGAGCCTCAATCTGGTCAGATAGTAAAGTATTGAGCCTCGTTGAGTTTAAGGACTCAGTTCTCACGATGGAAGAGTCTCAGTCTCAGTCTCAATCTCTACCTCAAGAGATAATAGATCCGATTGTGCTTGATGAGGTAACAGCCAATGTTGAGCGCCACTATATTACTTTAGCGCTAAAGAGAGCGGGCGGCAATAAAACTAAAGCAGCAGAACTTTTAGGGCTCAACAGTCAGCAGGTAGTGAGTTTAAGGATGAAAAAACTTGGGATTGAGTAGGTGAGCCGTGATAATACCATTAAAGATCAAGCTGTAGCATTACTGAGATAATAAATGATGATGCATCACGCCAAGAGTCAAGCTATAGCGAAGCAGATTTGTTTTATCAGTACTTTATACGCTACATAGAATATTTGCTAGAAAATCAAAATCAGATAACACTTTCTAGCCTAAAGGAGTTAAGGGGAAATGATCTTACACAAAAACAGATAACAGATTGGTTGAATTGTGCTACCAAAGAAGAGCTTATAGTTAGGCAGGGTAAAAATCGCACATACTCAAAAAAAGAGGCGGATTTATTTTCACTGACGAATGATGTTGGATGAAAGAGTAAATGTAGGTTAGTGGTATTTATAGGTTAGTCTTAAGCAGTAAAGAGATGGATTTTCTTATTTAATGGTAATAAATATTACGATCAAAATGTAATTTGAGGAAATGCATGAGGGATGAAAATTATTTTTCGATGAGTTCTAAAAGGTTAAATATGTTTAAAAACAATATAATACAGGTGTGAAGTAAGAAATATAGATGTAGAAGTGTAAAGTTGGCACGCATCATGCTGTATAGGATGTATTAGAAACTAAAACTGAGTTAGGTCTCTTTGAGGAAGCGTTTTTTAGAAAATTATTTGGAGAAAGTTATGCAGTTTAATGTCATGAAAAATACAAAAAAACAAAATAAGCGCCGAGACTATGATACTTTTGGAGATGAAAGATAATGATCCTGTATCACCAACCACTATCGACCTTTTTGATAATAAGGAAAAATACGTGAGGGCGAGTTTTAAATTAAAGTTCAGAGAGATAGTAACTTTATGGAAGAGATACCTTTTTAATAAGAGAAATGATAATGCAACCAACTAAACAGACAGATTCGACTATAAGCGCAGGTAAAGAGAAGCGCTACTTATTAGATGAGGCGAATGCCTTGGCGGGTCGATACAATAAGGCTATGGAACAATATAAAGCAGGTCAAGATGTCGCTCATATTTTGAGGGAGATTGGGCTATCGTCTTATGAAATTTCAAATATTGCAATAGAGCAACTAAGGTTAGATACGAGTGAAGATCGATATATTGATCTTGTAAGAGGTGAAGATAAGTTGAAAGATGCATCCGATCGTATGTTTGAGGTGGTTCAAATTACCGCTAATTTTTTTATTATCGCTTTCTTTCTGAATCGACTAAGAAATAAGTATGAGTATGATAAATGGGAGCAGCTATTTTCAGTAGAGGAGATCCGTAAGTTTTCACGAATCTCTTTTTTTTATAATTTTGCCGATAATATGAATATATTGAGGGCAGGTGAAGCGTTACAAATCCTCAATCTTAATACACTGCCCACTATAGTAAGCTCAGATGGTCAAGTTAAAGCCTCAGTACATGAGTTAGGGAGAAAACTCTTGGTTGAAGCTGATATAATGCACCGAAAGGAGTTGTTTGATGAAGCTACGATAATATATGAAATATTAGCTGGTTCACTTGAATTTAAGCTTGAAATAGCAAAAATAACAGATGCTGAGCAAGATGTTATGGACTCAATGGATATGGCGCCACTTTATCGTTATAATAAAATCCTAGGAGATTTGATCGACAACAGCATTATAAATGATGACAACTTCATAAACTCTTCGCTGCATCCTAGAATTGCTATCCATCGACTAGCAGAGTATTATCGGCATGGTGTGGGTGTAGAGCGGAGCTTTAGCCAGGCTGCCAGATTTAGAAAATTATGGATAGTATTATATAAGCAATCCTATGAAAATAGCTTTAAAAGTATATGTGATAATGCTCTTAAATTGGACCAAGAACTTAATGAGTATGGTAGGTTAGATGAGTCATTTTCTGATTATCATATTATATTAGATGATCTCTTTTCAGGCACTACAGAGTATGAGCTTTCATTGTGGTTTCGTGCTGGAGGAGATCATTCAGACTCAAGGGTCCTTCCGAGAATGAGATTTAGCTCGGGTAAATATTTACGCCCTTCTTTCAATAATTCATATGCCAAAATCAGGGATCTCAATATTCGGATTGTTCCTGAACTTTGGAATTTATTAGATAGTGAGCTTATGTTTGATCAGTTAATATCTGACCAGCATATAGATGAAAGACTAGGTAAAATGGAGGAATCTAATGAATATGTTAGTGAACCGCATAGTATGGATTACTATGGTGAATTATATTATACTGGATATGAAAAAATAGCTGTTTTAGGTGATATAGATGCTATGGTCAAGGTTGCTGAACAAAGAGTTAAAGATATGGTATCAGAAACAGAAATAGAAAAAGTTAATTCTTCTTTCCCATGGGCAGATGGTCTTTCCGTAGCGGCGGAAGATGACCCTTCTCATATTTTGAATGAAAGATATGGGGATGGCTATCCTTCAGTTTTTAAGCTATTAAAGCAAGCGATAGGTGGGGATGAACAAGAGAAGTACGATTACCCTGTTCATCCTAAGGCCGCACTATTATTGGGTGAGCTGCTTATATCTTATAAAAAAGATAGTCAAGGTGCGATAAAGTTATGGAGGAAAGTCATTAAACCTGACCTCTATCCGAGTGCCTGTTTACCAGATATCGCCAAGGCAGCTAATCTGATTGCCGATGAGGGAGAAAGGATAATCAGTAAAAGCAAGACTGCATTAAAAGAGCTGGGAGAAAGAACAGAGTTAGATGTAAAGCTCGCAGTAGAAACGGCACGAACAGAAGCAAAAGATGAGTTGATGGCAATGTTCGCACATAAATTTCGCTCCCCTCTCGATGCCATTATCTACAACACAAGTCACGGCAACAAAGTAGAGCTATACGAACGTCACTCTCAAACCATGCAGGGGCTACTCGATATATTTAGCATGATCTCAACCGATGAGGCTGTGCTCATTAATAATATTGGCAATGATAGTAGAGGCAGTGGTAATACCCATAAACTATTGCTCAAAGCACTCGATATGGTCTTAATGCACCTGCTAACTGAGTCGGGTAGCAATAAAATACATCAACACTTTCTCTCCTATGCGAAATCGCAAGGTTCTGTAGAGAGTAGCGTCAATGCAGTGACTTGGTATAATGACTACTTTGAACTAGAAGATGAGATGCGCACAGCGTGGCAAACAGAGTACGCGGCGCTTGCTTCAAACTCGTATACACTAACGGATCGCTTAAAGTGGATAGAAAAATATTTCTTTAAGTTAGAGATAACAGGTTTTGAGAATGAGATAGCGTTTAAAGAGTACGGTATTACAGAGTCATTTTTATTGATTGTAATCAATGAATCAATCACCAATCTATTCAAATACTACGCATCTACCACAAAAGAGAGCGCCCATATAGCGTGGCGTTTGGAAGATCGGTACCAGTGGTTAATCTGCCGTAATCCTAGCATTAAAAATGAGCGGATGAATAGTAAGGGTAGTAATAAAGGACATAAATTCCTCAAGGCACTTGCAGAGAGAACGGGTTCTAAATTTGATGCCCCTGAGTTGCGTGATGATTTTGTTCTAGAGTTTGGAATAGAGAGTAGATTATTAATCAGTGAATAGGAGTAGTTTATGAGTAATATTTTATGGGTGGAGGATTTTGGTGGATGTGAGGTAAATGCAACGGCAACAGATGTGCTTGGTGGTTTACTTGATGATGATCTCCCCAATGAGAAACGAAAATTAAAAAAATATCTAAAATTAAGAGATATAACCCTGCAAGTGAACTTGTCAGAGGCGCTTAAATATATTAAAAGCAGTTTAACAGAGATAGATTTCATTATTCTGGATATTGATTTAGATACACATGGTGAGGGAGTTGATCCACTTGATGAGAAGTTATTAATTGATGTGTTGAAAAAATATTATAAAGTAAACAAGCGTAGTCCTGAGGCTGAGTTAAACAGCGCTTTAGGTAAGTTAAAAGTTCAGGCTGGATACCACCTCTATACAGAACTAATTTTCACCTATCAATACCCTAAGGACAAAGTAATTTTTTGCTCCAACCATGGAGAGAATCTTGGCGCCATAAAAGACTCTTTTCAGAAGGCAATGATGCAGATGCCTGAAATTTACAAAAAAAGTGATAAAAGATTAGAAAAAATCATCCGTCATCATTCGCAGAGTGAATATGCGATACTGCGCAGAGGTGTTATTGATGGGTGCGACACGCTACAAAAATTGTGTCATCAATACAAAGGAGATAGTGGTTTTGTGTTGCCAGAAAAAGCGAAGGAGAATAACAGCAAGATACAATTTAATGCGAGTGTTATCAGCAATGCTGATGCACAGATTTGGTTACAAGATATGCAAACCTATCTCTCTCTATTAAAAGATTTTTTTCCACTTCATGAGCCAGATGAGCAGGTCATAAAAAACAGGAGACGCCTTTTTATTCGTATACTCTCCCATCCCTGGGAGGTTGAAATTAATTGGGTTGGGATTAAAAAAGACAATCAACAGCTGCATGCATTTGCCGGAATAATGAAAAAAACCAGAAACTGGGCAATGCACTCAGATATATTTGATTTTATAGAGGCAGCAGATATGGCCTTCCTATTTATGGTAAATATGCGCGCGATGTTTGGGCTAGATGCTCAGGTGCAACCGTATGAGAAAAGATTGCTATCACTGTTTAAGAGTAGCTCGCTTAATGAAGATGATCTACAAGATCAACTATTAAAGAGCCATAAAGTGATAAATGATAAAATTAACCGTTTAAAAAGAGATGAGCTCAGAGCGTGTGATCAAGCGGTTGGGCAAGCGTATGGCTCACTATTAGATAATTATCAAAAATGCTACAAACACAACCAACCAGCATATTTTTTGGCATCGCTATACCGACTGTTCTGGTTTGAGACATCACCATATTCAAGCGGTAAATACCAAATTAACAGTCAATACAGTCAGGGTAAAAAATATGATTTTTTCCCAATGTTTGCATCAAGCATCTACGCACAGAGCTTTAAGAATGACGCTTGAAAAAATGATGGGAAAATATCCAAATAACATGTTTGTGGCTGAGTTCGCAAATCATGAGAAAGTTCTGGTGAAAGATGATACTGATCTTGCAAGGAGGGAGAAAAATAGGATTATAAGGTTGATGGAAAATAATTTGGTTGAATTAATTCAATAAAAAGGAAAATTGAGGATGAAAAATATTTTAGTCATAGGGGTGGGCGGTGCAGGTGTTGATATGGGAAATGTACTTGTTGAGAGTAATGATTTTGAATTTGATACGCTTGCGACAGATAGTGAACTAGCGCGATTAGAGAAATCTTTGGCTGATAAACTTATAAGTCTAGATAGTCCTAAATATCCATTTATAGTAAGTTCTGATCCTTCAGATGAAGATCGTATTAAAGAGGCTATGAAAAATTACTCTTCAATTATAGTCATAGCTGGATTGGGCGGCTCTACTGGGAGCAAGCTCTCAGCTACTATTGGAAAGATCGCTAAAAAATTAGAGATCAAATCATATATGTTTGCAACACTCCCTTTTTCTATGGAAGGTGAGGAGCGAATGGATCTTGCACTCAATGCACTTCAAGAAGAGATTGCAGGTGTAATGGATAAAACCTTTCTTGTTGAAAATGAATCTCTGATGGAAAGATATGGTAAAGATACGGTATTGTCAGAAGTATTTTCAGCCGTTGCACTAGAAATCTCTCCGATAATAAACAGAATAGTTGAAGGGAACCCTGAGGTGATCACAGAAGATGAGCTCTGGTATGAGTTCACCGATAATATCGAATCAAGAAAACAAAATAAAAGTAAAAAAAAGCGAAGAAAATTAGATACCTATTTAGAGTTTTATGATGACGGTCTCGCATACATTTACGAAAGTGATATTCCATTCACTGGAACAGCAACATACTACTACAAAAACGGGCATAAAAAAGAAGAAATATCTTTTATAGAGGGCGTAAGAGAGGGTGTATCTAGAGAGTGGCGGAAGCCTAAAGTTAAAACTAAGTCAGTTACTTCTTTAATCGGATCTTTAGACTGGACTTCTAAATACAAAAATGACGAACTTCATGGAGAGGCGACATCTTATCGCAAGAGTGGAATTAAAAATTACAGCACTTTTTATGAGGATGGTGAGTTGGTCGGACCCTCTAGTTGGTACAATAAAAAAGGGCAGTTAAAAATGCAAGAGATTATTGAGGATGGAGTAACTCAAAAAATAGTATGGTTTAGGGGGACTGGAAAAATAAGAAGCGAGAGGGCTCATAATAATGGACAGCCAAGTGATACCGTGATATTTTATGATAAAAAGGGGAAGATGGACTATGAGATACATTACAAGCCCGGAACTGATGAACAGATCAAAGTGATGATGATTGATAGCAATAGTGGTGAGCGCTATGAACTCGATGAAGATATAGATGAGCAGAGCAAGCTATCAGAATATTTTACCAAAGGTATAATTGTGTTTGCTATAATGTTTTTGGGAATTATTGGTTACGAGTTAGTGCTCAGATTGGTGGAGAATGGAGTTCTTTAAGGAGGTAGACAAATAGCTACAAACTGATCATTGCCAAGGTAAATCTGGCGATTCAGATTATTCCAGATTGACTCCATGCCTACCATCACTGCAACAAACCTCTTGTAACACCCTGTCACTTCATCTCGAACAGTCGAGAATTGAGCCAGCAGTCCATCTGCCGCATCCCCTTCGATCTTCTCTGGAAGTGACATGGTAGAGGGCACCTTCAAATTCAATTCTTACTGGTCTAGTCATGATCAGAGTATAGTTAATATAAGACCACTTATCTAGATCTGACCCCATTCTTGTGCTGAATAGTTACTAAAACTCTAACAATTAAAACTATTTGATCTTGACATCTTGAGGTGTAATAAGTTATTATTTTTAGTTTTAATATATACCATTCTTTATAGTGATATTTTTTTATGATATTAACTTAAAAACTAAGGGTCTAATCCAACAAGTAAAGAATGTCGCATATCTATGTGTAAGTAGTATGCAGCATATTTAGAGAGAATATTAATGGATATTTCAAGTTTCATATACAATATTATCACCACCACAGAAGTTAGTATTGTGTTGAATGCTATTTTATGGTTTATGGTTGCTGTATTATTATTATCATTATATGCTATTTTAACTCATAAGTTGATACGTTTACAGGAGCTGGCTCCTGTCATATTAACTGTACTAGGTGTGTTTGGTACTTTCGTTGGTATTACGATTGGTTTAATAGGTTTTGACACGGAAAATATAGAAGCAGGCGTTCCTGTCTTGCTAGAAGGTCTAAAGACAGCATTTGTTACAAGTATTGCTGGTATGTTTTCGGCATTAGTTGTAAAAGTTACATCAGTTATACCAAGAAAAAATCGTGAAGCAATTGAAGGCACTATTGGTCCGGAGCAAATTAATTCTATACTGAGTATTCAGAATAGAATTCTTGAAAATATTAGCCATGAACTTATAGAAACAAGAAAGGCAATTAAAGGGGATGGAGACGGAACTGTTGTAACACAATTGAAGAAGATTAGAATTGACTTACATGATAATTTTATAAATTCAAATAAAGAACATAATGAAAGGTTAAATAAGATTAGAAAAGAGTTTATTGATACTCGTCATACGTTAAAGACAGCATTTGAAGATATCGCTAAAAAGTTATCCGAGGTTGGAACTAAGCAGTTAGTAGAAGCACTAAAAGAGGTAATTGAAGATTTTAATCGTAAATTACCAGAGCAGTTTGGAGAGAACTTTGCTCGTCTTGATGAAAGTGTTAAAAAGATGTTAGAGTGGCAACAAGAATATAAATCACAAATAGAACTGCTTAATAAGCAGTTTATAAAAAGTACTGATGCCATAAAGATTACAGAAAAGTCTTTAGGAGAAATAAAAGATCATACTAGCGCTATACCTGTGTATTTAAAAAAACAAAATACTATACTAGATGCTTTAAATAATGAGATCACAAAATCTGAATCATTACTTGAAACTTATGTAGTGATGAGAGATAAGGCTGCAGGGGCATTGCCAGAAATTGAAAATAGATTAGATTTGCTAATCGAATCTTTATCAGAAGGTGCGAATAATGTTATGGAACAACATGCAGTCTCAGTCGACAATATATCATTACATATACAGAGCACTATGAAGGATGCGCAAAATCAACAATCAGAACTCTTAAAACAATCTGATGACTTTATGCAAGAGTCACTTTCACAATCAACGGAATTAATTGATAAAGCAGTTAAAAATGGTTATAAACTCATCGATCAATTTTCTGATAAAGTAATTTTCAGTACTGATGAGATAAAGCAAGGAATAAAGTTAGCGGTTAATTCTATTGTGAGCGGGAGTGAAGAGATAAAGGTGAAATCTGCAGAGAGCGCTGAAAAACTAACTAAAGCTGGGGAACTACTAAGCAATTCTTTGATTAATGCTTCAGGCACTATGGAAACAACTGTGACAGAGATGTCATTTAAGTTAGGGAATGAAATCTCAAAGATATTTAAAGAGCATAATGATGCGGCAGATAATCTTTCAAAAGATCTTAGAGAAATTAATACTAGAGCAGCAGATGAGGTAAGACAAATTTCAAATGCTCAATTAGAGAGTCTAGACAAGGCTATGGAGAAGGAGTTGCAAAGAGCCATGACTAGATTAGGCTCAGACCTAGTGTCAATAACAGGAAAATTTGTTGAGGACTATACTAAGCTTACAAATAATATGGAAGAGGTTATTAAGCGTAATAATGATTTTAAATAAATGAATATAGATAGAATTATTGGTCGAAGCGGTAGAGGGGATGATGGTACTCATTGGTTAACAATATCTGACTTAATGGCCGGTTTAATGATGATATTTCTGTTTATAGCTGTCGTTTTTATGCAGCACCTTGAAAACTCAATTGGGGAAAAGGCTAAACCGCCAGAGTCTAATTTTGCACCACCGAAACAGATACTAATAGATATCTCAAATAAACTTATTAAGCAAGGAATACCGATTGAAGTTGATGATAAAAATTTAGTATTAAGACTACAAGAAAATGTAATACGTTTTGGATACTCTACACATGATGATCGTTATCGAGCTAGTTATTTTAATACTAAGCGTGCATTTAAGACAATAGAAAAAATTGCTGATGTATTGAAAATTGTACTGCCATGTTATCTTGGAGAGGATTCAGAAGATTGCTTACCAATGTATCGAGGAACTCTTAAAACCATTTTAATTGAAGGTCACTCAAGTAAAGATAGTAGTGGAAGCACTATTTTTAAAGGTCATATGTATCAATATCACTCTATTCTTAGGGCTATGACAGTTTATCAAGACTTAGTCCAAAATGACGAAACCTTAAATAATTTTAAAAACATAGATGGACAAAAACTATTTGCTGTTACTGGATATGGCACATCTAGACCTATCATAAATAATATTAAAGCTAATTCTAAAGCTTCAAACAAGCGAATAGAGTTCAGATTTATTATGACAGATCCTAAAATTAATTCTGAGGTTATAAAGCGAATTGATAAGCTTGGTATACGTTAATTATGAAAATTAATATTGATTCTCAATTAGAGCAATTAAACTCTCTGAAAGACAAAATAGGGGCCGTAAATGTTGGGTTTAAACCAGTAGCTATTGATTTAGGTGAGGTAGACGAAATTAATATAGCCTTACTCATAGAGAAAAAAGATATAACATTAGAAGATATTAATATTAATTCTGGCGGTTTATTAGAGCATGGTGAGTTTCAAGTAGTGCTTTACATGCCTGATCATAAGCATTACATTACAAAAGTATTGAATGGTGAAAAAGTTGGTAATAAAATTCATATAATGGACTGTACTACCCTGAAACAGATGCGTGAAGCAGGTAAAGGAGAACGTTATTCTGCTATAAATGGTGATAGAGAAAAATTTCCAGTAAAAGGAGAGAGAGACGATGGTACTCTTGTAGAAAATAAAGAGGTAAGTCTAGTTGTTTGTAAACATTGCCTTAATGGTCTTAATTACAAAGGATATAATAGTAGATCTAAACAAGTTAGTATTTTTAAAAACTTTAAACTTAAAGATTTTTTCAATACATATAGCTCATACTTTAAACATGCACCTGTTGGTGCAGATGTTAGGAGAGATGGCTATACAAAAGACTGGGCAGATATTTCAAAGGCATTCCGAAAATCAAAAAATTGGATATGTCAAAAATGTAAGATAGAATTATCTGATCATCATAAACTTCTTCATACTCATCATATAAATATGAAGAAAACAGACAATGACGAAGTTAATTTTAAAGCTCTTTGCTGTGTCTGTCATAGTAAGGAGAAGCATCATGAGAGACTATATATATCACATGATGACCGTTTATTAATTAATAAAATACGTAGAGACCAAAATAAGAAAACTGAGGGATATGATTCGTGGGAGCATGTCTTTGAAGAAGCAGATCCAGCTGTACATGGGCTGCTTGAAAAACTTAAAGATTCAGATAGGGCCATTCCTGAAGTTGGAGCTGATCTAATTAACCCCGAAAGTATGCTCATTATAGCTCAGGCAGAACTTGTATGGAGAACTCCTGGAGAATTTGGAAAAGCAATAGTTCTTCAAATAAGTGATTCGAAGAAAATTGAATTAGAGAAAATAGGATGGACAATTAAAACTGCCAAGGAAGAGTTGGATGCTTTAATTAAATAGTATTGTAAAATTTTAATAAGGATAAAATACGCAGAGATGGTGTAGCAGAGGATAATATTGTTTAGGCATATAAATGGTTAAACATAGCTGCAGCGCAAGGAGATAAAAATGCGGCTAAAGATAAGAAGCTAATAGCAGAACAGATGACTCGTGCTCAAATTGCAGAAGCCCAGAAATTATCTACAAAGTGGTTTGAGGAACATAACAGATAATCTCTAAAAGTTGGCTAGCCCTAAACTCTAAAACCCATAGGGTCAGGTCTTTACTTTTGCTAGAATTAAGCATTAATGGGTGAAGTTTCATCTGAAAAAATATTTTACGTTATACCCAAAAAATCTTTTTCATCTCTTGTTAAATGTCTAGTGCTC
>Ga0209774_1001615_pt1 | contig 12166 bp, 6 predicted proteins | sample SaaInlV_150m_DNA_2_FD_184648 | JGI IMG/M metagenome (GOLD analysis project Ga0209774, IMG submission 184648) | Marine microbial communities from expanding oxygen minimum zones in the Saanich Inlet - SI037_S2LV_150m_DNA (SPAdes) (version 2) | ecosystem: Environmental > Aquatic > Marine >... | reverse complement strand
TGATTGTAGCGCTGTGCCAAGAGATGCTCTCTCTGCTGCACTCATCACTACACCGCTACCTGCATCTGTTATTCCTGATGCCACACTTCCATTATAATCAGGATCTGTCTCAAAACCTGCAACTTCGCCTGCAGTTAAATGAGTATCTGTATCTATGCCACCCAGCTCCACTGTCGCACCGGCTCCACCCACAATACCAAGACTCAATTCCGTACCGGTTGCACCTCCTAAGGTAGCAGCTCCAAGATTCTGAAGCTCATTTGTGGGACTACCATCAGTGTCTAAAGCAATAGATGCTAAGTTACTTGCAATATCATCGGTATGTTCTGTATCTTTATTTGCTCTGGCTAAGGCTTCTGCATTAATGTTAGCCTGGAGCACGCCATCTGCGGCTATTCTATCTGCCTCTTCTGCACTGTCTGCTGCGGCAATGGCTGCATCTCTATCTATGACTTCTTGATCATCTGCATCACTCCTCAATCCTGCTTCTGCATTAATGTTAGCCTGGAGAACACCATCTGCGGCTATTCTATCTGCTTCTTCTGCACTGTCTGCTGCTGCAATGGCTGCATCTCTGGCTATGACTTCAGCGTCATCGGCATTCGTTCTGGCTAAGGCTTCTGCTGTATCTGCTCCTTGAAGTGCTGTTATGTCTCCTTCGTTCGATGTAATATTTTCTGTGTTAGTCGCAATTGCTCCATCGCTGGCAGCTACTGCTGCTAACCTCGCTGTCTCTTCTGCTGTTATATTATTCTGAAGCGTTACATCCGCTGCCGATCTGGCCGATACTTCTGCAGTTACTGCCGCTGTCGAACCGGTTAATCCTGAACCGTCTCCAGTAAATGACACCGCATCTATATTGCCTGTTGACATTACATCACCATCTACCTGCAGTTTTTCTGTACCCAATGGCGATTCAAATAACGCATCAGGTGAAATTATAAAATTGCCGGAACGTTCAGGGTCAACATTGAAATAAGTCCAGCCATCACCACCAGTATAAGGAGTAGAATCAACTGTAAACCTGGCATGAAAGTAATCTACCGGAGTCCTTTCATCTGCTGTATAGTAAAAGTAGAGGCCGTCAGTATCATACTTAAACCATGACGCAAGATAGATACCGGAGTAACGCAGTTCAGGTGTTCCCAGTGTAATAGCATGACCTGACGACGGGGCTAAATTTCCGTCAATTATTACATTACCGCTATTAGGAACAAAGACAGGAATAAGATTGCCACTTCCGTCGTCTTCGAACAGAGGACTGCCATCTTCATCTGTTGCTTGTATAGGATTGCCATCGCCATCTGTTACGAAACCACTACCGATACCAGGCTTCAGCACTATGTTACCTCCGGCACCACCATCAGGCCCTCCGTCCTGGGCATGGATAGTTATATCAGTTCCGTCAGCTGTCCCATCCGCACTTCCACCTTCCACATGAAGAGTTCCCGTAGGAGTGCATGTCCCGATACCAATATTACCTTCGGCAGTAATACGAACTCTTTCAATATTGTCTGTTCTGATTGCAAGGTCTGATTCATCGATAGTACCGAGGAAAAATTTACAAGGATTAATATATTTATTACCGGAAGTCCGCCAATGATCATGTGGTTTATAATGATGTTTATGATTATGCCTGACTTTATGTTTAGGTCCATGTTTATGATGATGCCAGTGACCACCGCAGTTGTCATCATGGCTGCCATGATCGCTACTGCCGTCATCGCTGCTGCCAGAACCATAACCACCGTCATCACCATAACCTGTACTACCACCCCCGGTAGTACCACCAGCAAAAGTGACACCAGACATACTCACCGAAAGATATCCGGCTACACACAACGAAATTACCGCCACAAATAACAGACGCTTTTGACAACTCCTCATAATACTTCCCCTCCCTCTCTATAATTACCAGCTTTCTGTTCCTGGAAACCTTAATCTTCTGCAAATATTTAATCAATACCACGACATACCTGTTCTTGTATAATCACTATAACTCCTGTACAATCAGAATTGGTGCACCATAATTACCATCTATATTTTTGCTGCCAAAGCATTTATGCCTAGCTACCAAACGGAGTCCACTGAATAGAGCTAGATCTTGGCACTTCGGTACTTTCATATACTACCTTCCAGTAATCTCCTTTTCTTACCGGAAAAGAAACATTAGCACGATCTATCCAATAATTTCCTGAGGCAGCATCACCGGATACCACTGTTGTAGGAGATGGAAATGAATCCATAAATGCCCTCATTATGCAATATCCGCCATTTGGATAATATATTGCCGCAACAACAAAACCGTCAGTAGCTGCTTGATAAACGACACCATATGAAAATGATGTTCTATCATGAGTCCCAAATGCTTTAGCAGACGCCGCCGTAGTCTGTGTTGTTCCATCTGAGAATTTAACTCCACCTGAAGTAGATATTGTTCCATCTACAGTCAGTGTCTCTGTTGGACTCGTCGTACCTATGCCAATGTTACCTGCATCATAATACGCCTCGTTGCCATTTAATGTAAATAGTGTTGCCCCAGGCCCTGCTGCACCAGTCTCACCTTGAATGCCTTGAGGACCTGTGGCACCATCAGTACCTTTAGCACCGGTAGAACCTTGAGCACCGTCTGAGCCATTGACACCATCAGCACCTGCGAGACCTTGCGCACCTGTATCACCTTTAGCACCCGCTGGACCTTGAGCACCGTCTGAACCATTAATACCGTCAGCACCTGCCGCTCCAATGCTGATTCCCTTAAAATATGTCACTGTATTTGATGTCTGGATAGTATTAGGGTCACCCTCTAACCCCGCATATACTTCAAAGTAATCTCCAACATCAGCATCCTCGATAGTTGTAATGTTTAACGTACGAGTAACATTAGCTCCTGCTTGCCTGTAACTGCGAGATCTAATCTGTACTCCGTTCTTGCGGATTGCTATATAGGCGTAATTCCAGACTCTTACTGAAACTGATGCAGAAAGGAGGTACTTGCCTGCCGTTCCAACGACGAACTTATCTCCATCCAAGTCAAACTCGTCGTTTGTGTCAGAATTTTCGATTTGCCAAGTCACTTTCCGAATCGGCCCATTATCCCACGGCAGATGTTGACCTGAACTCTTGGAAACATAGAAATAACTCGGATTACCGCTGCCTCCACCGGACGTTGCCGCCGTGGTTTGCACCGTACCATCAGGAAACTTAATACCATCAACTCCAGGTGTTCCTCCAATATGTAGTTTTGCCTGTGGAGTTGTTCCAATACCAACGTTGCCACTGTTAGAATCCATTATTAAAGCATCTCCTGATCCGTTGTAATTAAAAGACAACAACCCCGCCCCTAATGAATTACCACTACCAGAGCTATAAATCCTCCATTCTGAACCTCCTGTACTGGTGTTACTAATTCTCAAATGAGTTCCTGTTGTTTCCGAGGATGCAAGAGAAAGAATGCCACTAGGATTCGCCGTGCCAATGCCGACGTATCCGTCTTGATCAATTACCATTCTGTCTAAAGTATCTGTAGTGTTTCTAAATGTTAAACCGTTTCCTGAACTTGGAACATATAATTGCCAATTCTCTACACTTGCGACATTAGTGTTAAGCTGTAAATACGGTGTGCCTGTAGTTGTGTTTGTTGCTTCTACCCTCAATACAGAATTAGCTGTATCAACAACATGTAGTTTTGCCCCAGGGCTCGCTGTTCCGATGCCGACTTTACCATTATCAAATATAGAACTCTCAACGAGCGCGGATCCATCCCATTTAGAAAGATAATTTAGTGTATTTGCGCCAACCGCAGGATCCGTCTCTGCCGGCAGATCAGCTGCTTTCAGATAACCCATTATAGATATCTGACCGTCGCTCAGTTGAGTATCTGTGTCTGCATCAACACCACCAAGTGTGTGAAAGTCTACAACAAGATCTTCCAGCTTTGTCAGTGTTATAGTTGGATCTGTTTCTGTCTGTACCGCTGTGCCCAGATTTATTCTCTCTGCTGCTGTTATCACTTCATTGCTACCTGCGGATGTTATGCTTGATGCCGCACTTCCATTAAAATCTGGATCTGACTCAAGAGCGGCAACTCCGGCAGCATCAAGTTTCGTATCAACAGTATGTGCGGTAAGATCGGTAATCTGTGATTCTGCAATGTCTATAACCAAAGCCTCAACACCAGCCTTATCAAGCTTCGTGTCGACTGTATGCTCACCGGCCACTGCTATAACTGCTTCCGCATCTGTATACTTGGTCGTATGTGCACCGGTTGAAAAGTTGTTGTTTGCAACGAAGCCATCTACTTGAGCTTCGGACAGCTGCGTGTTCGTGTCGGCTGTGTGTGCGCCGGAAACATATCCTGCCGTATCAACCGCGGCAACGATTTCCGCATCACTGCGTGTCGTGTCGGCATCAACACCACCAAGAGCGTGAAAGTCATCGCCTGCCAGGAGCTTCAGTTTATCCAAATCTACAGTTGGATCTGTTTCTGATTGCAGCGCTGTACCAAGAGAGGTTCGCTCTGCAGCTGTTATCACTTGATTGCTACCAGCATTTGTTATGCTTGATGACGCACTTGCTGTAAATGCAGGATCTGCTTCACTTATGACCACTCCGGAAAGAGTTGAACCGTCTCCTGTAAATGACACCGCATCTACATTGCCTGTTGATATTACATCACCATCCACCTGCAGTTTCTCTGTACCCAATGCTGATTCAAATGACTGATTAGGTGAGATTATAAAATTGCCGGAACGTTCAGGGTCAACATTGAAATAAGTCCAGCCATCATCGCCAGTATAAGGAGTTGCATCAACTGTAAACCTGGCATGAAAGTAGTCTACCGGAGTCCTTTCATCTGCTGTATAGTAAAAGTAGAGGCCATCTGTATCATATTTAAACCAGGACGCAAGATAGATACCTGAGTAACGCAGCTCAGGTGTTCCAAGTGTAAGAGCATGACCTGACGACGGGGCTAAATTTCCGTCAATTATTACATTACCGCTATTAGGAATATAAACAGGAACAAGATTGCCATTTCCGTCGTCTTCGAACAGAGGACTGCCATCGTCACCTGTTGCTTGAATAGGATTGCCTTCTTCATCTGTTAAGAAACCAGCACCGATACCAGGCTTCAGCACTATGTCACCTCCGGCACCACCAACAGGCCCTCCGTCCTGGGCATTGATAATTATATCAGTTCCATCAGCGGTTCCAACAGCGATTCCACCTTCCACGTGAAGTGTACCGGTAGGAGTATCTGTTCCGATACCAACATTACCTTCTGATGTAATACGCGCTTTTTCAGTATTGTTGGTCTTTATGACAATGTCATTATCGTCGGTAGTACCCAGAAAATGCTGGGTCTCATCAATGTCATCATTACCATATGACTTCCAGGGCTTACCGGAACCTACGTTCCCGCTGCCTGTAGAACTACCGCTACTACTATAATTATCCATGCCTGACCCAGAGGAGGTACCGGCATCAGGCTTTGCAGCATATACCCGCTCACATAAGCCCATGTTATAGAACGCTGCGGCAAACAGCAGTACAACACTCAGTAATAATAGACGTCTTAGACAAGTACTCATTCTTCCATTCCTTTCATAATGACCTGTTTTCTGTTCCTGGAGACCTTAAGCTTTTCCAAATATTTGTAATTTTCTCAATCGTGTATTCTATATACTTCATCTATATTCTCTGCATGTTAATAGTTAATTGACAATAGTCATTCGTCAATCGAAAATTGCTCTTTACTGATATAGTCCCTGATCTGTTCTGCATGGTCATCCTTAATCTCTTTAAAGCGGATGCCTGCGCTCTTGTTCTTAGCACTTTTATCTTCCCTCACACACTCACCGCTGCACTCTACTACTTCATTACTATTGCGGCTGCTGCCATTAAGCTGGAACCTCAGGTCATATAAATCCTCACCTGCTATCGAAGGGTCAGGAATCTCTATCCCACTCTTCCCATGACACGCCTTAACTTCACCCATCATCATGCCACCCTCACTCAGGTTCAGGATGTTAGACTTTGCGGAGATAACGCCATTATGGCCGGGATGAAACTTGAACTCTACCGGTAGCAGTGTGCTGACACGTGGATAAGCCCTGCTATTGGTGCCGTTTCCTATTTCTTTAACAGAGCCACCCTCTTCAGCATCATCTCTCTTCATACTATTAAGCAGAATTGTATGCTGGAGACAGTTCTCGCATTCCAGAAGATGTTCTTCAACTTCAGCCCTCTCATTGGCATCAAGAAGATTGTCCAGATAACAGGCAATAGTCTCTTCTGAAGGACATATGATGTCATTCTCCTGCAGTGAAACCTCTTGTTCTTTTGCCTTATCCAGGTATTTCTTTATAAATTTGTCTATTTTATCCATTTTGTTCTCTCTTTTATATATGATATAGATTGTTTACGCCCCAAATCAAATGTAGCCAGAATACTCACTTTTATTGAGTGTCTATATAAATAGATCCTTTTCACTCAAAAACCTTGCAATAAATCTCTCTTTTTTTTGAAATTTTTATTAATTTTTCTCTAATTCTGGTATTTTTACTGTAAACAGTGCTTACAGAGATACTTAAAATATCAGCTACAGTCTCTACAGGAAGCTCTCTCCTGTAATATAGCTCCAGATACAGCTTATCATTAGTATTCAGATCAGAGATTAACTCTGTAAACAACTCCTTATACTCTTTCTCTAACAACAGTGCTTCAGGTTCCTGTTCTTGAGAACAGGTAAGATTTTCTATTTCATACTCGTTAGCCGTAGTATTGCCAAATGTATGCTGGTTCTGCTTCTTAATAAATTTCAGCACTAAATTGCTTGTAACAACCACGAGCCAGCTTGAGACGGAACAACCGTTTCGACCCTCATACTGCTTCAGCTTCTTGTAGTCATCCTCAATCAGGGAGAGAAAGAGATTATTATGAATGTCATGCGTATCCTGGTTATGTGATTCTACCTTGTAAGTATGGAAAACCACCCTTATGGTATGATGGATAAGGTTAGTATATTTGCTGACAAATGTGTCCCAGGACTCCTGACATCCTTGAATACATGCAGACAAGAGCTCTTTTTCTGTAAGGCTTTCAGCGTCCATTTTTCAGGTTTAAAGATTTCTTCGTTATTTGTAACTACACTTACCCAAAGAAACACATTTTAAAATAAAAAAAGTCATTGCCATTCACTTAAGGTGAACGATACAAGAGCTTGTATAAAATATCTTTTAAGTTATTGTTATTGCCTGCCTTTAAAATAGTAAAACTTAACCTAAAATTTCACCATCTTGGTTAATGTTTATAGCATCCTTGCCACCACCACACTTAAAAAGCCTAACATTGCGAGTCGGGATTTCAATTATTACATCGACATAGTGTAGCATGGAAGCGTAGGATCATTACACACTATAGGATTGGCTCCATTCATGTGGTCAATAGTATCACTGAATACCTGCTTGATTCCTTCCCGTACTGCGACTAGTGTAGATGTGCTATATACATTATTATTTATGTTGTCTATATTTGCCAGAACGGAATCAATATTAGTCTTTATATTTGCGAGAGCGTCGACTGCTCCGAAGTCATTTATATGGGCAGCCAGAAAGGTCTTTGCCTGATTTAACGAGTCCGTAATGGCAGTAATATTTGAAGTTAAACCGTGTCTCGTCATAACAGCCGCTTCCAGAAGATGATGTGCAACCGCTGTCTGTTGTGTGAATTCAGTAGTCTCCTCATGGCCAGCAACGATCGCCCTGGCGGACTGTAATCTGTCAAAAAACACGTCTCTGCTGTCTATGAACTCGGTAATAGAAATATTCTCCATATCACTGATCACATCATTCACCTTGGCTAGAAATGCCTGGTGCTCTTCACTGTGCACGGCATCTGCCGCAAGATCAGCATCATGAACATCAATCTCTCCGCGAAGCATCCTGGCAAACGTAAGCAGATAAGCCGTACTTGAAGCTGTAACCGGAGGATCGATCACGTTATCTAAAAGGAGGGCCGAATCATTAGTAGCATGATTATCCCAGTAAGGATCATATGGAATATAATCGCCGTTTACATCCGTTGTAAACTTGCCATCTTGATCTTTTGTGTAATAATAATTGCCAGTATTATCCGCTTCGAATACGCTGAATAAAAGTGTATACGTTCCTACTGCCAACTCTGTGGAATCGTTATAGGATTTCCAGCCTGTCTGATAAAGCGTACTCACGTCTAGTGTCTCAGAAAACTCTAGTTTCTCAGAAGTCGTCCCGCTTACACTGGAAAAATCGGTATTAAAAGTGTCTTTATTCATGTATTGAATAGCAAGCTCATCTACTTCATCTCCATTAGAGTCAAGTATCTGTGCCCTGAAAAAGTCTCTTAAAGAATTAACTCCACCATTTTCACCGGTAATAAAGTTGTAATCAAACGAGATATTGCGGGCGCCCTCCCCCGCAGCAACAGTGAAATCCCATTTCAGAGTTCCTCTATTTTGTGGTGTTGTCCCATCAGATTGAAGTCCCCCGGTATGGATTACGGCAAAATTATTATCACCACCATCATTAGTGCCAAAGTTATCAGCAAAAACTGCATTGCTCTTGTGTGTACCGGGGGTAGGTGGAGTAATGTTGCCAAAGGTATTCGTAGTATACGCATTCTTTCTGCTGGTCCAGGTCTCATTCGCAGTCCAATCGGCCCGCCTCCAGTCCTGAATGTTGGCTGCGCCCTCAGCGTTAGCAGTAAAATATAAGCCGATATTGTCTAAGAGTGTGGCAGTATCATAATCGTCATTGGAGCCGGCTCCAGTTACATCAAAGAGGAGCGTTATCGTTTTGTCTTTTGGTACAGTGTATGTTCTATCAAGGGTTTTCCAGCCTGTCTGAAAACCTGCTTCCTGGTCCAAAACGTCATCAGGCAATCCGGTTACAGATGTAAGTGTTGAATCATTCTTTGACTCACGAAGTAAGCTTGTCACCGTGTTACTATTTTCTACCATCGTTACCAAGAAACGATCGTCCTGAGCAGTACGCCCTGAAGAAGTTTCAGTAGTTATAAAGTTGTAATTAAAGATAGTTTGAAGGGTGCCGGGCACATCGAATGTGATATCAATCTTCAGATATCCGGTTTTTTCTGGGACTGAGTAACCTGTATGGACTACGGCAATATTAGCATTATTGCCAAAGTTTTCAAAAAGCGTAGCAGCACTGGTAGTCTTGCTTGTACTGATGCCGGGTGCGACGCCTCCAGTGCCAGTAAAGAAGTCAGTCGTAGTATAGGTAGAGGTTGCTTGTGTGGCACCCGATGCAATATTCTGGGTCCTATCCCAGGCGCCAACAGTGGCATTAGTGGGAGTAGTAGAGGTAGTATGAGTTGCACCCCAGACCGTCTGGTCCTGGGAAATGGACTCGGGAGCCGCGGTAAAATATAAGCCGATATTGTCTAAAAGTGCGGCTGAATCAATACGATTATCAGACGCATCAGATATGTCAAAGAGGAGCGTTGTCAATCCAGCTAGTACAGTGAATGTTTGATCAAACGTTGTCCAGCCTGTAGCGCCACCCGTTGCCGTCTCCATTGTATCACCAGGCAAATCGGATACAGAAGTAAGTGTTGAAAAAAACGCTTCCTCATTAAGTAACACCCTTTCGCTCGAGTCAGAACTAATCAACTTAACTATAAACGCATCGTTCTTAATACTTGAACCAAACTCACCTGTTACAAAGTTGTAATCAAAGATAGTTTGAATGCTGCCGAGAGAGGAGGCGGTAAACGTCATCTTCAGAAACCCGTTATCTTCGGCTCCGGCAAATCCAGTGTGGAGTACTGCGAAATTAGCATTACTGCCAAAGCTTTCAACACTACTGAAACCGGATTGAAGAGTGCCGTTGGTCGTGTTTGAATTGGAACCCGGTGCAACTATATTATTACCGTTACTATCTTTTCCGAAGACAGTATCAGTGTAGGCATTTTTTTTGCTAGTCCAGCTATTGTTTTCTGTCCAGCCAGTTGGAACACTGCCAGTTGATGTTCTGACTTTCTCTGTAACATTGCCCGCACTACTATTTGCAAAATCTTTTAAGGCTCCTGCAGAACCATTACCTACAAAGAGGCCACCACCACCTATAAAGTCACCACCTATAAAACCGTCATCTACAATGAAGCCATCGCCATCCTTAACGAATTTATCGCCACCTACAAAGACGCTATCTTCACTAGCATCTTCACCGGGCATATCTTTCTTTCCACCTTTCATGATCTTTGCAGAGAATGCGGTTTCCGTAGGGTCTTGTGTTCCCAGGCTTGTTCCGGCTTCAACCTCCGTTGTGGTGCCATCTTCATTTGTTATAGTAACCTCTCCCTCTACACCCGTAACTTCCACCTCTCCTGTTTCAGCATTAACCGTCGCTTCCAGAGAACCACCTTCTTCGATTGACACAGTACCCGTGCCAGTTTCAAGCTCAACCACACCTTCCTCCGATGATATAGTTATCTCTCCTGTCTCCTCATCCACTTGCACCCCGGCAGTCTCACCTGATTCAACATTTATAGACCCTGAGCTTACTCTAACATCTAACTGCCCTCTATCTACGTGCACAGATGCTCTGCCTGATTCCGGTGTTGAAATATTTACGGCGACACCCGGCTCAATGCTGAAGCTCACCTCATTTCCTGCACTGGCAAAGTCTATAAGCCCCTGCGTCAGATCAATACTTGTAACACCACCGATATAGGCAAAAGCAAACTTTGTTCCCCTCACTGATGCCACACCGCTGGGAGTCTCAAATTCCGTCAACACTGATTTGCTGGGAGTTATATTTGCCAGAAACTTCCCCGCCTTTATGTTAATATTCCTAACAATTCCACTCTGTTTACCTGATACCTGTTTGATAAAGCCGCCCTCTGAGCACTCATCTGCGGACATGTGCCTTGAACATACAGTGAGTGAAGTGTCCTCATCAATCTCCAGGCTGGTGTTGTCATTAAAGACCAGATCCGCCTTTGAGCTATGCATGGTCATAACAGAATCCTTTTCATAGACAGCAGAGTTTCTAATCCTGTTACCTATCCTTTTTACTGTCTTCTTTATCGACTCATGCTCTACCTTGACGTCACCTTCATATTCAGATACCACTGCCAGTCTCTCTTCCTGCTGAGAAAGCACTGTTTGAGGCAGGGATAACAGTGTGATAAGAAAAAGTATTGCAATATAACAGTGCTTATTGATTATACTTTTATTATTTAACTTGCCTTGGTGATTCATACCTTTTTTCAGAATAACAGCTTATAAAGCCCTGAAACACCCGGAACCAGGTTCAGGGCAGAGCGACAAAATATTGAAATAAAAAAAGCCGTACTGCGAAAGACGGTTGTAAGCGCCATCCCTGACAGTAAGGCTTTTCTTAGTAGACGAAAACTTCCATGTTCCACCTATTTATGTTTTTTGTCTTTTAATTACAATTAAGATCCGTTAGAAGTAATTAACAAATTCCATACCAATGCATTGCGAAACCACAACCGATACGTATACCGTTACCTGACAAACAGTTACCGTCTTTTACCAAAAAATTGACTATTCATTTTGCTACGAATCACTAACAAAATTTGTTAGGGTTCATAACAAACAGATGCTGCCTAGACCTGAAAAACCCTATGGCAATTATGCAGCGTCCCACAGACACAGAGCGGAAACAAAAATGACTGCAAGAAAACAGACTTTATTCATATTTTTCAATTTATGATTTAAATATATTCTGTAATTTCTCAATTGCCTTGCACCGCTGATGACTCTCTTTTCTGTGCATTTGCCCTGGCTCTCTGCCCGGCACTCGGGCCCTTCTTATAACCACCCGTCTCTTCACTTCCAACATCTGCACCTTTTCTAGGCCCCGTTCTTACACTGTCATTGTACATAGCACCTGAAACCACCTTCTTAATTTCACCACTATTCAACGTTTCAGTTAATGAAGGCGTCACGATCTGATAGTCATTTTCGAACTTCCCTCCATCATTCAGCGTGTTTACGATAGAACCTATAATCAGGTTTATCCTGGTAGTCACTACATTGCCAGACCTGAAGAACTGTTCTACTGTCAAATAGGTAAGAGAATCTACAAGTATAACGCTGCTCTCTGCCAGGACGAGAGTGACACTGGAAAATGGACCG
>Ga0209774_1001606_pt1 | contig 12237 bp, 7 predicted proteins | sample SaaInlV_150m_DNA_2_FD_184648 | JGI IMG/M metagenome (GOLD analysis project Ga0209774, IMG submission 184648) | Marine microbial communities from expanding oxygen minimum zones in the Saanich Inlet - SI037_S2LV_150m_DNA (SPAdes) (version 2) | ecosystem: Environmental > Aquatic > Marine >... | reverse complement strand
TCCTTATTTAAATACTGTTGGTGCAATAAAGTTGCATGAAAGGTATAAAAATAATAAAATACCAAAAGGATTACAGGATCAAGAAACTGCTTGGTATATGCTTCATTTTTTAGGTTCCGGTGACGCTCCAAAATTTTTAAATGCATTAATAGATAATCCAAACCAAAGATTAAAAGATATAGGATTATCTAATCTTCCTAGTATATTATCACATACTGCTAATGCTGCTCATATGAGTGAAAATTCAAAATTGAGTGAAGTATATTCTAGTCTTAGTGAAACATTAGGTAAAGCTTCACAGAGAGTAGGAACAAAAAATGTTTTTTCTAATGATTCATTTAGTGGTAGTGGTAGTGGTTTTTTTAATTTACCGAACAAACTTAAAGATTTAGCTACTAAAGCTAAAGACAAAGCTACAGAATTCAAAAAAGGCGGAACAATTCCAGGATTTGATATAGGCGGTGTGACAGGTAGTAATAAAATAGTAAACGAAACAGATCCAGTACCATCAAAAGATCTAAAAGTAATACCAAGGCTTCCAAAAGCAGATCCGGAAGAGGATAGTGTGATGGTAGCTGCCCAACCGGGTGAGTTAATAATTCCGAAAAAACTTTCTGGAAATTTGATTGCTTTCTTTAAAAGGATTATTAGGGATCAACATTATACAGGGTTTTCAGGTAAAACTATGAGCCAGTTTGCTCAACATGGTATGCTAACACAACAAGAAAAAGCTGATAATATTGCTAAAAATAATTGGAGATTAATAAAATCTCATGAAAAAGAATTATCAGAAGCCTCTGATTGGAGTGATATAACACATCTTAATACTCTAGAAGTTGCATTTAAAGAAACAGGTAAATCTCCCAAAGAGTATATAAAAAATAGAGAACTATTGGCTAAAATTAGAAAAAAGAATGCTCTGACTCCAAGTCAAACTTTTCAAAAAGGTTTTAATCAAGTATTTGGTCCAAAAGGTGCTTTATCAACTAGTAAAATTGGTGGTATGGATATTGGTGGTATGGCAGCTAATGTAATGTCTGGAGGGTTACCAGGAAAGCTTAAAAATGCAGCTGAAAGTATTAATAGGTTAATAAATCGAGAAACAATAGGTGAATTTGGAAATAAGATGCATAGTGAGTTAAGTGTTCCTTTTGGTGAGATGTATGACGCCGGTAAGCCTCTTGCTGATGCATTAACTGCTCAGCAAATACAAGTTGATAATCAAATAAGATCAAAACGAACTAAAGATGAAATGGCTGAACCTGGTAATGGATTCTTAAATAAAATAGCTGGGTATAATAAGGATAGAGAACGTCAACAAGTAGATCCAGAAAAAGCAATAACTTCAGCAGCAAACAGAGCTAATAAAAAGAATGAGGAATTACAAAATAAAAAAGATTCATCATTAGTTATAAAAGGACCAACGACTCAAGGATCGAATCCAATAAAAAGTAAGTATGAATTACCTTTAGATCCAATAATGATAGGTATAATGGGAAATTTTCTTACTGGTACTTTAAATTATTTCGATCGAGCTATTCATGATGCATTTGTTTTTGGTGGAGATGGTTTAACAGGTCACGGTCAACTAACATAAGAAACAGTGATATATTATAGGGATACTAGACACTATACATATTTGTGTTTAGTATCTCCAATATTATCTATATATTCGTTTGGAGGAAATTATATGCCATTTGAATTTGGTCAATTGACGCCAGGTGTTAGTGCATATACTGAAATAGGTAAAATACCAAAGTTAAGAAAAAAAATAGATCAATCACACAAAGACACCCCAGTATCAGACAATGTATCTACAGAATTAAAAAAAAGAATGGGAGTAATAGATCTTATTCCTTGTAATTTTGATTTAACTCAAGGTGTTGATCTTAGTATAAAAGCTATTATTAAAGCGTTTAGTCCAACTATAAAATTTCAAGGTGCTTGTGATCATTTTGAAAGATTACAAACAGAATATGGTTTTTCAGATCCAACTTCATTTTTAAGAGTATATTTAACAGATTCAACAACTGTTCAAGAAACTATAAGTAATAGCTATACAAAAAATATAATTGATGATACTCTTAATAGTTTAACTAGTACAAAATTAGGACAATTATTTAAAACAACATTTAGATCAGTTGCTTCTTTAGGACATGATGATCCAGGTTCAAATACTAATGGTAGTAAAATATCAGAACTTACTGAAGCAATTGGTTTAGGTGGTATATCTAGTGTTGCAGGACAACTTTCTGAAGTGCTTACACATGGAAGTAGAATTTCATTTCCAAAAATATGGGCTGGAACAGAATACAATCCATCTTTAACATGTAATATTAAATTAATGAGTCCGTATGGACACCCAGATGCAATTGCAAAGTTTATTATAGAACCAATTGGAAGATTGATGCTTTTATTAGCACCTAGAACGTATTCAGGACTTACAACTCAGAGACCTAATTTTGTTGCTTTAAAATCATATGGTATGGCTAGTATGAATATTTGTTCACCATCAGTTTTAGAAATAAGAAGAGGTGGGGATGATAATAGTTATAATCAGTATAAACAACCACTTACAGTAGATATAGCTATGACATTTGATTCTATTTGTGAAGGTTTTGCTGCTTTTGCTAATTATGATGATGAAGATAATCCAAATCCTGATAAAGGTCTCTTTGATCGTAGTGGTGATGATATAATGACAGAAGATTTTGGAAAAGAATTTATAACACAACCAAATGCATATTTTTCAACATTGAGAACACTAGTTAATTCATTTAGACCACTTAAACCAGAATCAACAAGTACAACACGAGGTCAACAAACTACATCCCTAGGTAGTAGTGGAAATGAAAATCCTCCAGAGTCATTAGGTGTCGAAACAACTTCTGCAGCATCAACTGAAGTAACAACACCTCCTTTGGTTATATCATCGGAGTCATCGTCAGAGTCAATGTCAATTACAATTTAAATTTCCAAATCTAAAGATCAAGCGCAACGTTTTAGACATAAATATATATAAACAAACAATATATAAATAACAAACTTTAATCTAAATAAATCAAAACTTAAGCTAATTAAAGGATAATGATATAATGTCAGCAACAACAAGTTTTGAAATGTTAGCAATTTTACAAGATGCAACTGTTATCACAGCATTAATTGATCCAAGTAATTTCGTATCCAATGATATAATAACAGAAATAACCGATACATCAACCACCCGTAAATTAACTTTTAATACCACTACTTTTCAAGATCAAGATAATTACTCTATTCAAGTTAGAAATATTAGATCAGATGGATTACCAGGTGTTTGGTCTGACATTAATCGTATCCAAGTATCAGAAACACAAAATTATATAGTTGAAATAATACCATCAAATCTAGTAATTGATAGTGGTTTAAAATGGACTGTTGAGGACAGTAACGGACTAGTTTCAGGTCCTTACTCTTATGGAGCTACTTTAGAATATGGAGATTATACATTAAAAGTATTAGATGATGAAGATGAAAATGTTTATGAAGAAGAAGTAACTGTTTCTAGTACAGATATTTACAAAGAAGTATTTTTTGAAACTAGTGTAGGATCTCTAACAATTACACTAGATATTCCTTTAAGTTTAGGATGGAATACAAATCTATTTCAGTATACTTTAATTTCTGATAGTGGTGCAACAGTTATCGAATCTACATCAACTACTTTTGAAGATCTTCAAGTAGGATACTATAATTTAATGATCAAATACCAAACAACTGATATTTTATACTTGGATGATATTTATAGTCCAATCGAAATTAATGCTGATTCTAATAATGTAACAGTAACAATCAACACTCAATCTAAAATAACTTCATTGGAATAAATATATGTCTACATTATGTTCGAATTATTACAGATTTCTCGAAAATACGTTAGATCTTAATAAAATAATTACTAAATTAAATGATGATTGTGATGATATAATGAGTTGGTGTTTACAACCAGATTTTATTAATTGTACCGTTAATGAATTAATTGATCGATTTCCAAAATATTTAAATTATTCAAGATTTTCAGATATTAAAAAATTATCCTCTGGATACAATCATGAATTAGTTTATAATGCTACAACGATGTCATACAGTCAACTTAGAGACGAAATTTCAAAAGATCCATCATTATTTCCAATAGATACTAATATTAAATATACACCCGAAAGTATTGACGATCAAATTAAAGAATATCTTTTTCAAACTAATTATTCAATTAGTATAGACGATTTACTTTTTAATAAAGATTTTTATTATAATAATTATAACAATACTAACTACACAGATAGATTTGCAAATTTATTGAATGATTTACCAGAAGCTAATTTAAGTGATCTTCTTAAGACTACTTTAAACAGACATAGTTTCTTTCATTTGTATTTTATAAATAGTTTAGTTAATTATATTTTAAAAAATAGAAGTAATTTTCATGATATATTATTGATTGGTGGTAAAGATTTTGTAACACCAACAATTGATAATAGTATAGATCTATATTTTGAAAACATTGTAGATATAGTATTATTAAATCAATTTAGTTTTGTGAATGTTACAGACAGTTTTAGGGCAGAGATTTATCAGTCTTCGGTAATACAAGATTCTGTTTCTGAAATAGATAGTTTATTTAGTGATTATATAGATACTAACATAGTTTCATTCAGAACTGATGTTTTAGAAACTGTAATTGATACAATCGATCAAAATATATCTTTTGAATTTATGAAAAAATATTACACATCAAACTCTAATTTTAATTTTAATAAAATCAATGACTTATTTTCATATAATTCCTTTACATCACAAGAAGCAAAAGATTTACTAGATTTATATTCGGTGGATCTAAATTTTACTGGTAATAATTTAAGTAACTTTGAGAATGATCTTTATGTTTTCTATGTGAAGACTCTTAATAATAATTATAGTATGAAAAATTATTATTATTTATTGTACTTATATAGATACAATCTACAAAGATTTATTAATGTGATTGATATGATTGCTACCGAATATGTTAGTAATAATATACATTATGATGGGTTAAGTCACTTCAGTACATTTGAACACATGAGCAATCTATTCAAAGATTGGTGTACATGTATAAGATTTCCAGTATTTGATTCAAATCTTGATAAGATGATCACTAGTGACAAGATACAAACCATTTTAGATAATGATATAGACATTCTTAGAATGTCACATGCGTACGCATATCAAAAACAAATTGAATCTTTTGTAGAAACTGATGCTTTCAAAACACAAGTAAATATTATCCAGAATAATATTTATAATCATTTAAGATCTGGTGGAATACTGTCGGACAAAGAAGACGTTGAATGGTGTAATTGTACTCAACCTCTAGAAGTATATTTGTTCTTTGCTCTAAAAGATATAATTAAAGCTCCTTATGTAGAAGTAGTAGATATAAATGAAAATTTTGTAGAAGCTTATCCTTATTTCAGTTCTTATTCTCAAACCAGTCTAACTATAAGTCCTGCTAGTTCTGAGTCTGCATCTAGAGAACAAACATTATTTATTGATGTGGATCTAGATATAAGTACAAATAGTACAGTGAAAATTATAAAACATACAGTACCATATTCGGAAAATTGTATAGATCATATGATTGGTACAGTTGTATCTTATGACGATGATACAGGTGAATTGGTTGTAGAAACCGACGAGACAAAAACAGTATGTTCTACTACTAGTGCTTGTATATACAGTTCATGGGCAATTACAGTTCTTCCTGAAACATATGATTATGTGACAGAAAAAATAACCAGCTTTGTTTATAATCAATTTGTTGATGAAGATGAATTTGATTTATTAACAACAGATTTCAATATTAAAAATAGTTATTATTCTTTTGAATTTTACAAAGCATTTATAAAATCAGTATTGACTGCAGTATTCTCTGATGCATTACATTCAAAATATAGTTTGTAATTATAAGATCATAATTCCCATTTTACATCATTCTAACTTAATATAGAAATAATACTAGTAATAGTCAAAAATTTTTTGTAATTTTAAAGGAGAAAACGCGTATGTCAAATCTTTCGTTAGCGGCAACAAACTCTAGTTCCCAATTAACACCAAAGAAATCTTTACTTAAATCTTTTATTTCCAATTTCACTAGTGAAACTTTCTTTGCTGAAATAGCATCGATCGCACTATATCCAGCGGATTTTGGTAGTAGTGGAACACTAATGAAATCAGATTCGATTACAAATTATTTTAAAGATTTCCTAAAAGATCTCGTTATTACAACGGGCAAGTACAATTTTACAAACCAAACACAGATCCGGAGACAAACTGAATTATTGAATTCGATATTGAATGTACGGGAATCAACTCCCATGGTAGTTTCTTATCATAACATCTATCAGTACATAAACGTCCCAGATCTTGCCGCTAAAAACGTATTAAAACTAGCAATAGATAGTAAAATAGAAAGTTTAGAAAAGTTCAAAGAGAATCTAAATAACACACTTAACATTATAAATGCGTATAACGAAATAAAAGCAATCTCCAGCAACCTTTTACTTTACGATTATTTGGCAGAATCAGTAGGACAATCAGGACAATCAGTTTTCGAATCCGTTAAAGATTATCGAGACTTAGTCATCAACAGTTATAACGATTTATCTAAACTACAAATATTGAATAAGATTGATAATGTAAAAGACTATTATGTTTTAAAAGATGAGAAGACAACGAAAGTATTAGCAAACACATTAGTAGATTATATATCCAGTAGCTATAATTTCTTTAAAACAGGATATCAACTATTCGATCAGTATGTAGATGGTTTCGAAAGCGCAAGTGTACATGTAGTATCAGCACCGTCGAATCATGGTAAATCAATTTTCTTAATTAACCTACTTAGAAGTATTGTCATCAATAACATTAAAGACTTTGAAGAGAATGATGCAATTGTTTTATTGACCTTAGAAGATAATATACCAAAGGTTATTCGACGTATTTCATCTATCTTCGGAAATTATAAGCACAATGTAATCAAAGGTCTTTATCGTGAGAGCAGTCAACAAATTCGTCAAAGTCAGAAATTAGACATCGGTATACGTCAAGTTCAAGATAATATGCTAGAGATTTTTACAAGCGTTCTAGATAATTCTATCAAAGAAGTAACACAATTTAAGGTATCTGTTGTAATCAAGTACAGCTCTGAGAATTCATTTTCCCCTAGCGATCTTTCAAAATTTGTGGATCAGATCCGTGTTACTGACAATTTGAATACGAAGATGATTGTTTTGGATTAATAAAATAGTCCCTTTCAGAAGTAATTCTGATCGAATAATCTGGTGAATTCAGGAGAACTCATAATATTAAGTTAATGACAATCCTGAGCTAAGCTCTAGAGATAGAGAAAGTGCAACGACTATCCTCGGAAGAGGAGTACACTACAAGCTATTGGTAGTGGAAGCGCCAGACATCTCGAAAGAGATGATGATATAGTCTAGTCTGCATGGAAACATGTAGTTGGGTGGTTAGTTAATTGCCATCGGGGTAAGATTAGCGATCTTATTTGAATGTAACGTACATCGATTGTGCTCGTCCATCTATGGCAAATTTTAAAGTAGGTGATGATTACCAAAACCAGGGAGCTATTACGCAAGAGCTAAGGAGTCTCTCTGTAAATTTAGACATTCCTATTTTAACAGCAACACAAAACTCGCGAGCTAGTGAGAATTTGACGAGTCACATGTCCAACGCCCAAATTGGAGATTCTTATCGCAAAGTAAGGTACTCGGATTATATCTACATGTCGCGTATTTGTTCCAATAAGACGTTTCTGGATAGTGATGTCGCATACCAGGTTATTGGAAAAGACCCATCAACAATTTCACCACAAGATCAGGTGGTATATGAATCTTTATTCAAAATCTTGATTCCTTATGAGTGTAAAATTACAAAGGCTAAAGAGGGTGTGAAAGATAAATCTAAATTTATGCTCTTTTGTACAGAGAACTTACGCATCTATGATACGGTCGAACAATATGTTCAGGATAGAAAGCAACTGTTAGCTAACACTAGTGATTTGGAGAAAAGGATGTCTGAGATGATGGTTACTAATGTAAATAATGATGATCTCAATTTTCTTAATCCGAATGCGCTTTAAGAAGTAAAAATTAATTATTAGTTACTAGTGGGAGTATAGATGTGTTTATGATCTTTACTCCCACTTTTTATCAATTCACTAACAAGTTCACTAGTGACATTACAATAGTCACAGTTAAGACCAAAGTCATTAATAATTTACTTTGTTAACCCTAACACATTAAAACATAGAACCTCACACATATGAAAAGTAGGAATATTCTCCTAACATTTAAGTACAAGGAAGGAAAAAGTAAGAAGGAAGAAAATTTGGAATAAATGTAGTTTTGCAGTAAGCGCTTTGGCGCGGCTATGATTTTAATTAATAGCTTTGGTTGAAGGGACTTTTTAACAATTTTACAATTTTAAATGGAGGAACATTTTATGTTTCGCGAACATCTGGAAATGATTAATGAAGCAGTATTGGAAGGATCAAATAAAGGCATCGAGAGTTTTTTAGAAACCCTCGATAAAGATCTTAAGATGGATGAAATCATTGAAGAGAGTGGTGGAGTAGACGCAATGATGCAGCAACTTTTCGTCGAGAACGGTCTTTCAGTAACCGAAATTGATGAAGATGCTGAAGTTCTAGCTGAAGATCAAGAAACACCAGAAAATTTAGAAGAAAATGCTGAAGAAACTGATGATGGTCTGGATGAAACACTAGAGACTAAGATTGACAGTATTCTAGAGAATTTGAAAGAAGAGGGTTTAGTTGAATAATTTAACAGTAATAATTTCAATAATTTTAGGTTCGATATTTTTATTGACATTACAAGTAATCTTAATATCTATTTATAAAAGTATATTTCAGAATAGTAAAGACGAATATATAATAAGTTTATCTACGTTAGAGCGAGTAATTGATGATTATGTTAGCACAATATTAAGTAAGAAAATTCAACAAACGAAGAGAAAGTATAATTTAGATCCAGAATCAAAGATAAATAGTGTTTTAGCTTTTGAGAAAAAGTGCAATGGATTAATATCGGAAGCATCATTAGATATATTAAAAATGCTTACTTCCAGAACATCACAAACTTTAAATAAACGATTTTCAGATAAATCGTTAGCACTTTTTGTAATAAATAGAGTTAAACACACACTAGAGATTTAAATAATGTAGGAGTAAATAATGGCTGACAAAGACAAAAGTGGGAGTAATAACGCTTTTGGACGATTTTTCAATGATTCTGATCTGGATCAAATTGAGGGTTTTATTAATGGCGTTTTATCTACGCCGGATATACCGAAAGATAATGAAAATGAACAATTATCTAGTGATTTTTTAAATAATGCTTTTGAAAGTGATGACAAAAAAGAATTAGATCAAATACTTAATCAATTTGGTATACCTGCGGATAGACTTCTTCGTTACTCTGCTTATGATGAAATTTACAGATCAGTTTCAATGATCAAACGAATAGTTAAGGTTTATAAATCTAACATTATTCAGAAAAATCCTGTATCAGGTCTTTGGTATCTTCTTAGGAAAACTGACTACACAAAAAGTAAAAATATTGAAAACGAACAAAATTCTGGTCTTGCTAAGACTTATTATGAAGGAGTTACAGAAAGTTTTAAGCTTTTATTTTATTTAAAGAATCTCTATATTCACAATCAGTTGATGTATGGAAACTGTTTTATTGAAGTTGTTGACTTAAAGAAAGAAATAAAAGACGTCGATTTAACAAAACTATCTACATTAAATGAAATAAATGATTTGAATAGAGACGTATTTAAGTATAATAAGAATACTCCTGAATTAATGATTGAGGAAGCAATAAACACATTAGCAGAATCACTATATACAATAAGTGATGTAGCTGGAGTTGAATCCGGAGAAATAGAAGCCAAATCTGATGAAGCTAAATCTGATGAAGCTAAAACTAAAGACAAAACTGAAGATCTAAATGAAGATCCGAACGACGAATTAAGATTTAAAGATGTTTTAATTCGAGCTCATAAACCACAGAATGTTATTATATTAGAAACTAAGTATGGAACTAAACTAGGTTATCTAGAAGTCTCTAGAGATCTTACAAGTTCCAGTAATAATCTAACTCAAACACTTTCAAGTATAACTAATAAGATTGTTAATGTCACAAATGAACAACAGCAAGGAAATTTGTTAACCTCTAGAGAAGCTATCTTAAATAAGATAATTAGTCACATTCTTAAGAAGGTTACATCTAAAAATAAGGTGAAATTTGATCCATCAGTTATTGAGGGTCTCAAACGATTTGTTGTCGAGCAGAATTTGCAAAACAATCAACCTAATTTGAAGCCGGTGGAAGTAAGATTTATTCCACTAAATCGTATGGTAGATTTTAGTTTTCCTTCCTCTGAGCATTACCCGTACGGTGGTTCAGTAATAGAACCATTGTTATTACCAGGTAAGTTGTTTATTCTAAGTCAATTGTCGAATATTTATATGAAGTTAAGTAGAGCTCCTTTAAACAGAAAATGGATTCGTGTAGAGCTAGTCCCTTTAAGAAGTAATTCTTATCGAAAAATCTGGTGAACTCAGAGAAAGTCTTAATTAGTGTTAAAACTAGAAGATAACCCTGAGCCAAGTTCTAGAAATAGAAAAGGTGCAACGACTATCCCGTAATGGGAGTACACTACAAACTATTGGTAGTGGAAGCGCCAGACATCTCGAAAGAGATGATGATATAGTCTCGTCTATATGGAAACATATAGCTGTATGGTTAGTTAACTGCCATCGGGCAAGATCTAGTGACTCTTGTTGAAGATTAACGTATTGACCAAGGATTTGTATAAGCTAGTCCCTTTCAGGAGTAATCCTGATCGAAAAATCTGGTGAATTCAGAGAAAGTCTTATTTAGTGTTAAACTAGAAGACAACCCTGAGCCAAGCCAAACATCTAAAGATGTTTTGGAAGGTGCAACGACTATCCTGTAATGGGAGTACACTCAAGCGAGTGGAAGCGCCAGACATCTCGAAAGAGATGATGATATAGTCTCGTCTATATGGAAACATATAGCTGGGTTCGTCCCGGGCAAGAGCTAGTGACTCTTGTTGAAGATTAACGCAGTTCAAATGACTGGACAACTTATTCAGAAACTCAAGCGTGAGATTCGGAATAATCGTGTGGCAGTTGATGATTTAGGTAGCTTTAGGTCGACCTCGAAAATTATGTCTGACTATAAAGATTTCTTTGTTTTATCTAAGAACGGTCAACGTGCATTAGATGTAGAAGTAAATTCAGTTGGTGATAGCTCCATTAAAGTAGCTGATTTAGAGGATTAATTACATAGTCCCTTCAGGAAGTGATTCCTGTCGAAAATCTGGTGAATTCAGGGGAAGTCTTAACTAAGTAATTAGAAGATAATCCTGAGCCAAGCTCTAGAAATAGAGAAGGTGCAACGACTATCCCGAGAGGGAGTACACTCAAGTGAGTGGAAGCGCCAGACACCTGTATTTTATATATAATTACAGGTGATGATATAGTCTAGTCTCATAGGAAACTGTGAGCTGGAACAATATTTGTTCCGGAATAAGTTTTACGAGCTTATTTGAATGTCACGGCAAGAAGAGAAATAATAGCACTTTCAGGAGTTCCCGCCCCATCGATCTATGTGTGGCCTTCGTCAGTAATGGCGATTGAAAAAACTGGTGAATTCGGTAGATCTCCTATTGTATAGGACAATACCGAGCCAAGCTTACGAATATTGGTAGCTGCTAATATTTGTTTGAAGGTGTAACGACTATCCTCGGGAGAGGAGTACATTCCAAGCGGAATGGAAGCGCCAGATATCCTTAAAGGAATTAACAAGATGAAAATAAAAATAAATTATTAAGAGGACAGGGCTCATTACCTTGAGAAAATGCTCGTATCATTCTCTCTAACTCTTAATAATGTTTCTTATACGAGGAGAAATATTATGTTTAATACGTATGATTTAACAAAACCTTATGATAATCAAATGGGATATAGTGATGATATTTTAGATCGTTTTTGGTCTAAAGTAGAATTTAAATATCTTGAAAATGGTGAAATTGATACAAACGCTTGTATGGAATGGACAGCTGGAACTAATTATAATAGTTACGGACAAT
>Ga0209774_1001595_pt1 | contig 12313 bp, 9 predicted proteins | sample SaaInlV_150m_DNA_2_FD_184648 | JGI IMG/M metagenome (GOLD analysis project Ga0209774, IMG submission 184648) | Marine microbial communities from expanding oxygen minimum zones in the Saanich Inlet - SI037_S2LV_150m_DNA (SPAdes) (version 2) | ecosystem: Environmental > Aquatic > Marine >... | reverse complement strand
CAATAGTAAATGTATCAGTTCCAACCGTAATTGTGCCTGTTCCAGTATCACCTGCCATTCCCATATCAGAACTAACTGCGATGGTACTAGCTGATGTAGCACGACCCTTAGCATCAAATGTAATTACTGGAATAGCAGTTGCACTACCATAAGAACCTGCAGAAACACCACTATTCGCTAGTGTCATTGCCGCTGTTACGTTAGCAGAACCGTTAAATGAACCAGAAGTCCAAGTACCGTCGCCTGACATTGCAATTGAACGTCCAGTTGCTAAAGTAGTTGCAGTGTCTGCATTACCAGTTACATCACCAGTTACATCGCCAGTTACGTCGCCAGTTACATTACCAATTAACGCACCGTTAAACGTAGTTGCGTAAGCATCAGCCCATTTTGCAGAACCTGAACCTAAGTTGTAAGTGTTGTTTGCATCTGGAATCATGTTAGAAGCAACATCAGCGTTAAACGTAACACTGTCTGTTCCTGCATCACCAAATACTAAGTCACCGTTTGCAGTAATTGAACCACTTGCAACAATGTTACCAGTTACATTCATATTACCAGTTACGTTAACATTATTACCACTTGGAGTTGCAATAGATGCACTACCTGTCTCATTTGCAATGCCTGTAATAGTTTCAGTAGTTGTTAATGCACGTACTTCAATCTTATCGCCTGTTGCCGGAGCCTCAGTAAATGTTAAAGTAGTAGTTACAACAGAATATGCAGTAGTTGGAAGTTGTACAACACCGTTAATACTAACAATACATGAAGCAGTTGTTTGAGAACTTCCTAGTGTAAATGCAGTTGTTGCGCCATCGCCATCAAATGTTTCCGAAGCAATAACTGTAAACTCAGTAGACATCGATGTCCACTGAGAACCAGTGTAATACTCAGGGTAACTAGATGTTGTATTGAAACGGAACATACCTGAAACACCAGTACCTGGACGTTGCGCAGTAGAACCTTTAGCAAGCATAAATGAATCTGTGCCACCAATTACTAACTTAGCGCCTGAAATTGGAGTACTTGTACCAATTAGTACAGTATCTGTACCAGCATCTGTAATAAACAAGTTTTGGTCTGTGTCGCCTTCAATTCTTACATCAACATCAGTACCAGCTTCGTTAAATGTAACATTTCCTGCAAAATCTGCATCACCAGTAACACCTAGTGTACCGCCAACTGTAGCGTTATCAGTAACAGAAGCACTTGCTAGTGTAGAAGCGCCTGCACTTAAAGTAGAACTTAAAGTAGTAGCACCAGTAACACCTAGTGTACCGCCAACTGAAGCGTTGTTAGTAACCGAAGCACTATTTAACGTTGCTTGTCCACTTGTTGAAGCAGTTGACATTGTAGTAGCACCAGTAACTGCTAACGTACCTGCAATCACTGTATTACCAGTAGCACTTGCAACTGTGAACTTATTAGTAGCAATATCGAAATCACCATCAATACCCGTAGCACCCGTTACACCTAGTGTTGTACCAACAGTAGCCGCACCAGAAATTGTAGCACTTGCTAAAGTAGAAGCACCTGCACTTAACGTACTTGATAAAGTAGCCGCGCCTGTAACACCTAGTGTACCACCTACAGAAGTATTACCACTTGCTTGAGCAACTGTAGTAGCACCGACAGTTAATGTTGTTCCATCAAACGTAAAGTTTGCATTATCTTCAACTTCACCTGCTATGCCCGCAAGTACTACACGACCACTAGTCAAATCACTAATCTTAGCACTTGACATTGATGTAGCACCAGTAACATCTAATGTTCCACCAACAGTAGCATTACTTGAAGTAGTTACTGTTCCTGTGATATTTAAGTCAGTACCATTGAAAGTCATGTTACTTGAATCTTCAACTTCACCATTAGAACCTGCAATTAGAACTCTATTATCAGTTAAGTCTGTAACTCGTAAACTACCAAATGCCGCAGAACCTAAAGAACCACTCATTACTGAGGCAGTATCTGTAGCATCACTAATGAATACAAATTCAGAAGCACTGTCGTCCATACCAAAGAAACCTGCTTTAGAAGCAGAACCATTATGGTATTTAACTTTAACACCGCGGTCTAAGTTGTCGTCTGCACTGTCAGTACCCAATGTCATAATAGGGTCAGCAACTTCAACAACAGTAGAGTTAATAGTAGTAGTTATACCACTTACAGTTAAGTTACCACCGATTGTTGTGTTTCCACTAACCGAAAGGTTATCACCAACAGTAGCATCACTTGAAGTAGTTACTGTTCCTGTGATATTTAAGTCAGTACCATTGAAAGTCATGTTACCTGAGTCTTCAACTTCACCTGCTGTACCTGCAAGAACAACACGACCACTAGTCAAATCACTAATCTTAGCACTTGTCATTGTTGCTGAACCTGTACTTATAGTACCTGTTACAGCAGTATCACCACTTACAGTAACATCACCACCGATAGTAGCATTTGCAGTTACCGATAAACCCGTACCACTTGCTTTGCTTGCAGTTAATGTACCTGCAACATCTGCTGTACTATTTACATCTAATGCATCACTTAATGTAGTAACACCTGTTACTGCTAGCGTACTACTTAAAGTAGTAGCACCAGTAATACCCATCGTACCACCAACAGTAGCGTTATTAGTAATAGAAGCACTATTTAATGTAGAAGCACCTGCACTTAATGTACTATTTAAAGTAGTAGCACCTGTAACACCCATTGTTCCGCCGATAGTAGCATTGCCACCAGTTGTAAGTGCATCGGTTAATGTAACGCTATTAGGTAAGCCAACTGTTAAAGTATCAGTAGCAGATACTGCAACGTTTACTTCGTTTGCAGTACCATTAATAGTTACTGTATCACCAGAACCACCTGTTGCAATTGTTTGTGTTGTTGAACCATCACTTAATGTCCAACCACTTGATAATTGTGAATCAATGTACGCTTTAGTAGCCGCATCTTGTGCAGATGTTGGGTCTGTAACATTAACAATCTTGTTACTACCAGCATCTAGTGTTTGAGAACCTGCAACAGTCCAACCACCATCAAAGTCTGCAGGTTGTGCAAATGTTGCTGTACCTGTAACTGTAACTGTATCAACACCAGCATTACCTAATGTAACGTTACTATCAAATGTTGCATTTCCTGCTACATCCAATGCACTACTCAGTGTAGCATCACCAGAAACACCTAAAGTTGTACTAACAGTTGAAGCACCAGTAACTGCTAAAGTAGAACCATTAAATGTTAAGTTACCTGAATCTTCAACTGAACCAGAAGCACCTGCAATAAGTACACGGTCGTTAGTTAAATCAGTTACGCGTAAACTACCGAATGCCGCAGAACCTAAAGAACCACTCATTACTGAGGCAGTATCTGTTGCATCTTGAATGAATACAAATTCAGAAGCACTGTCGTCCATACCAAAGAAACCTGCTTTAGAAGCAGAACCATTATGGTACTTAACTTTAACACCACGGTCTAAGTTGTCGTCTGAACTATCTTCACCTAATACAATGATAGGGTCAGCAATTTCAACTACGGTAGAGTTAACTGTAGTGGTTGTACCACTTACTGTTAAGTTTCCGCCGATTGTTGTATTTCCTGTTGTAGTAAGTCCTGCAACTGTTGTATTTCCTGCATTCAATGTACCTGTAGTAACAACATTACCGTTTGCATTAGCAACAGTAAATGCACCATCAACATCAATACCACCATCTAAACTTGCTAGACCACTTGCATTAATAACACCTTGTGTTGAAGTACCAGTAACACTTAATGCACCACTTGTAGCAACATTACCTGTTGTATTAGCAACAGTAAATGCACTATCAACATCGATACCACCGTCTAGACTTGCTAGTCCAGCAACGTCTAATGTACTTGCTGTGCTAACTGCACCTGTTGAACCACTAACTGTAAAGTTACCAGTGTCAACTGCAATACCACCGTTTGCATTAAGCAAACTTGCTAATGTACTTACACCTGTAACACCTAGTGTTCCGCCTACAGTAGTATTACCTGTAATCGAAGCACTTGCTAGCGTAGAAGCACCTGCACTTAATGTACTACTTAAGGTAGTTGCGCCAGTAACACCGAATGTACCGCCAACTGAAGCGTTGTTAGTAACAGAAGCACTTTCTAATGTCGCTAAACCACTTGTTGAAGCAGTTGACATTGAAGTTGCACCTGTAACACCTAATGTGCCACCAACTGTAGCATTATTAGTAACATCAGCACTTGCTAGTGTTGAAGCACCTGTAACACCTAGTGTTCCGCCAATTGTAGAGTTTCCAGTATTGCGTGAACCGCCCATAGCAACTGTACCTAACGAACCACTAATTACTGATGAAGTGTCAGTTGCATCTGGAATAAACACAAATTCACTAGCACTATCGTCGTAACCAAAGTAACCTTGTTTTGCTGTAGAACCATTATGCCATCTGTAGATAACACCACGGTCTAAGTTGTCGTCTGAACTAGGTGCTGTGTCGCCGCCTAATGCAAAGATTGGGTCATCGATACTAACTGTAGTTGAGTTAACTGTAGTAGTTATTCCATTTACAGTTAAGTTACCGCCAACAATCATATGACTCGAAGTTTCTAACGTACCTGTGATATTCATTGCTGAACCATCAAAAGTTAAGTTGTTTGAATCTTCAACTTCGCCTGCTGTACCTGCAAGTACAACGCGTCCTGCTGTTAAATCAGATATTTTAGCAGTTGCTAAAGTTGTAGCACCTGTAACACCCAATGTTCCACTTGTAGCAACGTTACCAGATGAATCAGCAACTGTAAATGCTGAATCTACGTCGATACCACCATCTAAAGAAGCAAGCCCACTTGCACCTAAAGTAGTAACTGTTGTAGCACCTGCACTTAATGTACTATTTAAAGTAGTAGCACCATCAACTTCTAGTGTAGAACCTAGTGTAGTTGCACCATTTGCATTTAATGTACTTGCTGTATGTACTGCACCAGTAGTTCCACTAACTGTAAAGTTAGATGTATCAACTGCAATACCAGCGTCTGCATTAAGAATGCCTGACAATGTTGTTGTTCCTGTAACACCTAATGTGCCACCAACTGAAGCGTTGTCGTCAATTGTCATACCACCAACATGCATTGGTGCATACCCTGATGTGCCTTCTGTGGCATCAATATTTACTGTTGTACTTGTTTCGTCGTCCGAAACATATACTGCAACAAATTCATCAGTTGACTCTTGCCACCCGATGAATATATTTGTGTCTGCGGCTGTTGTACCGTTACCACGGTATCCCAACAGCCCCAAATCGTGTACCCCTGTTCCTTGATCTCGTGCTAAAATTATAATCGGATCATCCGTGGACATATTCACTGTGTCAATCGTTGTAACTGTACCATTGACATCTAAACTACCATTAACTGTTAAATCTTTAGTTACTGTAAAATTGGTCGTATAGACCATATTGTCTTCAAGCTTGGCCTCAGTAACTGAGTTGTTGACTAGCTTGGTACTACCGACGATCGTTGCATCGGTGATTTGATTATTTTTAATTCGTGTGACTGACATAATAAGCTCCCTAATAATTAGCTTATATTATTTATATGAAATTAAGAAAAATTTATGTACGTGCTTATTATAGCTAAATAACTGTTCTTTTATAATTACTAAATTGTATACTAGTATAACATAGTAATTATGTAGATATGGTTGCGCCAAGTGCTACTACTTTCCAATTAGACCCGTTGTATACAGCTAAAGTAGGACTTCCTGTATTACCATCTGATACATAGATTATTTGTCCTGTTGCTTTGTCACTTAATGCATTTGCTGTTGCAACTGTATAAACTGGTAATTGTATGCTATGGGCATTTGTTGCATCTATGATTTTAGTCGACGATATTGTGACTATATCGGTACTAGCGGCCCTAAGTGTAACAATATCTCCTGACTCGATGGATACTTTATAAGTCCCTGTTGCATTTGTTATTGCATTTACTGTTACTAGTTCTGATAAAAATCTCACTTCAGCAGTATCACCTGTTTTTGGTGCTTCGATAAATGTAATGCTTGTGCCTGCAACCGTGTAACTATCACCGGGAATTTGCACAACACCATTAATGCTAACAATTATTGTTTCTGCCGTAGCAGTTTGATTTAATGTAAAAACTACAGTACTGCCATCACCAGTAAGTGATTGGCTAGTTAATGCCGCAAATGCCGCTGGGCCAACAACAACCCAATCACTACCGTCCCATATTTCGGGATAACCCATATCTATGTTAAATCGCAACGTATAATCTACAGGAGAACCTGGCTGTTGTGCTGTAGTTCCTCCTGGAATACTAAAACCATCTGTGCCAATTATTCGAACTATTCCTGACCCATCTGCTGTTATTGTAAGATCTGTATTTGTGTTAGATTCGATTTTATCCAAAATGAGTGTTGCTGTTCCAGTGTCGAACGTTAAACCAGCATCATCGGATAATATACCACCTTGTTTCATTGTAATACGAGTATTTGTTAAATTTAACGCATTTGCTGTACCGGTAGTAGTTAAACCTACTACATCAAGATCACTAGATACACCAACATCACCTGTAACGGACAAATCTTTGGATGGCGTAGGATTATTAATACCGACACGATTATTAACAACATCCAATAACAATAAATCAGTATCAAACGCCAGATTTACACCGTCTCTAAGTAAATTGTCTTTAAGCATTTGGCCAAAAATTCTACTAATAGCCATTATGCAACCTCCGTACTTCCGAGGTTATGGATAATATTTACTGGAACTGTAGCTGGAGGAGCTTCGGATACGAATGTAATAGTAGTTCCTGCTACTGTATAATTTGTTGTAGGAATTTGATAGATACTACCAACAAATACTAATATTAAATCAGCATTAGATACAGATTCTGTCATCGGACCAAACGCGGTTGTAGAACTATCACCAGTAAACGAATCAACTATAATGTTAGTATTACCTTGTTTGGATAGTGTGCCCCAGATAGTTCCATCGAAATATTCTACTTTACCAATAGTAGTATTAAATCGCAAATGCCCAAAGACAGGGATAGTTGGGCGTTCGGATGCATCTCCTGCCGGAAGAGCTATAGCCGCATTACCATACCCTACCCTACGATTTTTAACATAATATCCCATTAATTATTCTATTAAATAGCTACATAACTAGTAATAGCTGTTATAGCTGAAGCACCGCTTGCGATAACATTTACAAGGTCGCCATCTTCTAATAGAATTTTTTCTCCACCTTGATAGATAACATATGTATCCCCCGATGTTATTGGTAAATCTTTGAGCATAATATTATCATCTCCGACCCCGTCGCCGCTAGGCACAATATGTACGCTAACAGTCTCATTTCCGATGCTATAGTTACATAATGTTATTAATGTTATTGCATTATTACCAGTACTTGTATATACTGTGGTATTAGAAGTTCCTACTGAACTTGTTTCAATTGTCATATAAAACCCTTAAAAAATTATTCCAAACACGATTGCTTTAGTTTTCGAAACTAATTCATCCTCTTTTGTTGATTGTTTAAAAAATAAGCCTGAACCGCCTGAATTTGGTGTCTTAGCATATAATTTATTGTAATTTACTACCGACGATGGATCAGATGCCTGCTCTTGTATACTGATTCCACTTCCTGTACCAGAATCACTATTAATCCTTAGCTCGCCTGATGCAACAGGTTCAATAGTAATATCAAGCGTATCTGTTATACCGTTTGAATTGGTATCTTCTGCTACTTTACTGACTATCTTCCACCCATTAACATCTAAATCACCGCCTAATGCAGGAGATGAATCATTGTGTACATTAGCAATACTAAGCCCAAGCGAAATATCGCTCCACGTTATTCCATCGTTAGTTAATTGCCACTTATCTGTGGTTTCGTTATAACGAATACCAACCGGAAGCTCACTACCTCTATCTATTTTAACACCCGCAGATGCTAATGGGCCATCAGATTCCGTCCATTCTGTTTTAGTAATACCAGCACCACTTTCACCATCATTTAATCTGATAACATTATCAGTAACAATTAAATCAACAGATTCAACTTCTGTTGTAGTTCCTTGTACATCTAAATTACCAATAACAGTGAATTTATTTGTTGTAATGAATATCTCATTACTAACTAATCCTGTATCAGGATCAACTGTTCCAATGTTATAATTACCTGCAATTCGTTTTGTTAGACTCATAAATTAAACCTCTTATCTGTTATTTATCTGTTTTAAAAACTCGTCTATATCAACTTCGGTTAGATTCTTAACTTTAAGTAATTGGTCATATGTCTTGCTATGCTCATTGATAACACGGATAAACTTAATATCTGGATGCTCGGTCATTACTGTAATAAACTGTTCAAGCCAGATTTTTCCATGCAATTTTGAAAATGCACGATCTGATTTCTTATAATGCCTAGTATCTGCATAATAATTATTAACTAATTTTGTTACTGTTCCTAAATCAAATCCTAAGAGATATATTACATTATGATCCTCTGTAGTAGCAATATGTAATGCATTGGTACCACTATTAAAGTTTTGCCACGGTAATTCTAGCATTCTTGCGCCTGAGTCTGGCGTTATCATTCTTGTATAAAATCTATTTTTAAGAGCATATCCTGACTCTTGTATAGCATCAGATATGGGTTTATCTTTTGCTACTAATACATCTGGCGTAAATTCTCTATATAAAGCATTACAACCATATGTCATTCCGTGCTTTTTAAGATCATTTAAGTCCATACCTTCTCTACTTTTACCATTTCCGATAACAAACGCTGTCATTGAAATTTTTCTTGGAACATATCAATAGGAAGATGGGAAAAATTATCTAACATCAACAATGCAGGGAACGAAGCACTTTTGTCGTTTGTTACCCTAACAAAACTAACTGTTGGATTACTTTTTATTATTTCGAGTGTCTGTATAAGCCAATTATCACCTGTTGTGGGTTCATCTAATGATTTTTTATAAAATTCTGTATCAGCATAGCAATTATTGAATGTATTGCCAGTACTTCCATAATCAAAACCTAGTATATAAATCATTGTGTGATTATTTGCTGCAAGATGTAATGCGTTAGGACCACTACTATAACCTAACCTAATACCGGATGATATACGTTGATATGTTTCACCTAATTGCAATGCGCCTAAGTCCGGCAATGGGTTCCTTGTGTAGAATTTATGCTTTAATGCGTACCCTGATTTTTCTATTTCTTTTGCTATTAGTGGATCACATGCAACTAATACATCAGGTGTAAATTCTCTATATAAAGCATTACAACCATATGTTGTTCCATTATTTTTTAATTGAGATAAATCTACAGATTTTCTACTTAGTCCATTTCCGATAACAAATCCAGGCATATTGCTATTTAATCAGTTAGAAAAAACCCCCTAAAAAAGGGGGTTAATATTATTATTATTATAATATATTATTATGCGTTATCTAATACAATGGTTTTTCCTACCGTTGCCGATACTAAATTCCAGCCTACTTTAGCACCATCTTCGAATTCCCATCCAGCGGCGCCATACTGCGATACTGTACAGGTTCTTCCTGATATTTTAGTAACATAATACGTTTTGCCGAGCGAATCTGTACCAGACATTCTCATCTCGCCGACCGTTTTACCACCTTCTATTGCAGTAACAGAAGCTGGAGTAGATGTAACTAAACGACACAAACCGGTACCTTGTGCATTAGTTATTTCGAATATTTTACTACCTTTCTGCTGAACGATATCACCACCAGTGATATTCGAAGATCCGCTATCACTATCGTGAATAAATGAGTCAAATAACACTGCATCATCGGTAGTGGTTGTTAATGTTGCTGTTGCTGTTGCTGTGTTTGATGTATTAAACGTATGTCCACTAAACGTTACACCTGCACCAGCACCTGATGTACTTGCTTGTCCTGGGGTTTCTGTTGATGCATATCCAGTGCCAGGAGTAGTAATCGAAACTCCACCTGCATCGATCACGCCACCTGTTTCTGCAGTTACCGTCAATACAGCAGCAGTACCACCAGTTGCAGGTGCATCTAATGTAATTGTGTCTGTTGCAACATATCCAGCACCACCTAATGCCACGACGATAGCAGTTAAGCCACCGCGGTCTTCAAAAGTTAGCGTTGGTGGTGATGTATAACCTGAGCCCGGAGTAATGCCAGTATTAAATCCTACTACTGTATCTCCTGTAACAAGTACTGTAGCCACTGCTTGTACCCCACCCTCTAAATCAGGTGCGCTAATTGTAATTGGATCACCTGTTCCGTATCCAGCTCCGCCTGTAATTCCTGTTATAGTGGTATCTAAACTTTCGCCGCCGATTCCACCAGTATTAGTATTACCGAATTTTCTTTTATCTATTGGTCTTCCCATTTTTGTTTCTCCTTATATATATTGACGTTCTAGGTCTACGCAGAATGGATACTGCATAATCATCGAACTAAATATATTTAGCTTAATAACATAGGAATTACATTCTATTGTTAATACGCTATGTATATAGCTTAAAGGAAGCAGTCTTTTGGTCCAAAGAGAAACCTTTACTCTCTAACACAGGAATACGCTGAAAACCTCTTGATGTTTGGACACCATGATGACAGAATTCTAATATAGTATCATCTGATAACTTACCTTGATCTAACATTTTTAACTCTTCCAGTGTAGCAAATTCTTTTTTAAAGAAGTTAACTACCATTCTATCGTTTCGTAACAATGCTTTTTTAACTGTATTAAATATATCCATATTTCTGGTTATATGTACTGCTTTAGTAGCATAATTGTTAACACTATCTATGATTACATCTTCAACATGCTCTGGAACTACATTCAACACATAAGATGTAAATGCAACATCGAACTTATTATGTGGTAATTTAGTAGTGGTAGTATTCCATCCATCACCGTTAGGTGTACCGTTAAAAGGATCATACGCATATACTTTATGCCCAAGTTCTCTTAAATAATTCGAATTCCTAACATATTTACCAGCACCATAATCAAGTATTTTCCCTGTTAGTACTCCACTAGATGCTAATTTTCTCACTAATGGCGTCGCGCCGCCCGGAATACTAGTACCACCGCACTCTAGCGGATCTCCTGAATATACCCTCCCTAGGATATTTAAGTAGTGTCTTATGTTTGGCATCTAATTACTTAGTTGTACTTTGTCGGCATTAATATTAAATCCCGAATCATCCGATTCTTCTTTAATATTCGGTTTTGATTTTTTAGTAGCCGTCTTTTTGATTACAGTTTTCTTTTTAGTGGCTGTCTTCTTAATTGCTGTCTTCTTAATTGCTGGCTTCTTGGCTTCTTTCTTCTTGACTGCTTTCTTAGCATCTTCTACGGTTTTTATTACCGCTGGTTCGCAATTACTAACACTTGGGCTATAATCAACAGTTAACAAGTATCGATTGCCATCAAAATCAACTACATACTTGTTACTAAGATATTCCAACCTTATCTCTTTGTCATCTTTAATAATGCTGGTAGTCATTGTATTATTAGTTAGCTTACCATCAGATAGATCAGACATAGTGCAAGCGCCTATGTTAGTGCCATCCGTTACTAAAAATTTCTTAGTACCTTTTTGTCTAACTATATCACCATCAGCTTCTTTATTATTACCAATTTTTACTCGGCAATGAATATTTTTTGTCTCTTCTGTAACTTTAAAACGTCCCATTGATATATTGCTCCTATTATATTAGCATAATATATTTATTATCGTCTGTTGAATAGTCAAAAAGAAGAGGCCTTTACAGTTATAATATTGTAAAGGCCTCTACAGAGTGTTAATCCCAGTCTTTTTATTAGTCTCGCAGTGCTGGGAACTGCTCACTAAGGTCACTAAAGAGAGGGCTTACGCCGCTTCTTGCTCACCCGGAATTTAATTGCCAGCTTTATCATGTCAGGACTCATCACCATTGCTATTTTTGTCATAGATTAAGTTGTCGTTCTGATTATATTCTTTTACTGAATTCATAATATTCTCTCTTTTAGTTTTTTAAGTTATAGCGCAATAGCTATGTGTATATAATAGTGCATCTACACCTAAATGTCCAATTAAAAGATTTTATGGTCCTCATGCAGAGGGTTTACGAGGCGTTGTTATATGAATGACACTATTAGGCAACCAATAGTGTCATTCATTAACTCAGCTATTTCTGCCAGTCATTCTCAGCCGTGGTCCAGTCCTGAGTACTAACAGCTTTACCAGTTTCAGATTTAAGATGCATACTTCTACTCAAAATAAACCAAATTAATGCAACGACACCAGTA
>Ga0209774_1001588_pt1 | contig 12329 bp, 9 predicted proteins | sample SaaInlV_150m_DNA_2_FD_184648 | JGI IMG/M metagenome (GOLD analysis project Ga0209774, IMG submission 184648) | Marine microbial communities from expanding oxygen minimum zones in the Saanich Inlet - SI037_S2LV_150m_DNA (SPAdes) (version 2) | ecosystem: Environmental > Aquatic > Marine >... | reverse complement strand
AGAACCACTACAGTTCGACTTTGGTGGTCAGCAACAGAACCAACAAACCATTGAAATCGCATTGGAGCCTCCAACGCCGCAACAGCCAGAGCCAGAGCCAGAGCCAGAGCCAGAGCCAGAGCCAGAGCCAGAGCCAGAGCCAGATAATGAAACACCAACGGTAGAGGAAAAGGTAGTTATTCAACCCGATCTACCGGAGCCTGCCCCCAAACCTACAGTTAACCCTGAACCGATTATTAAAGAGGTCACTAAATCCGTTATCGAGCCAGCACCGCCCACAGTTGAAAAGCGGCCTCAGCCTGTAGAAAAAACAGCTGAACCCACTCCTACCCGAAAACCGAAGAAACAGTACGTCCCCTTCCAGAAAAAGAAGATTGAACAACTGCGCAAGCAGGCTGATCAACCCAAACCGGTTCCAGCTAAACCTCCCAAACCTCCTACTCCAAAACCCAAACCACAACTCAAAGCCACTCAACCCAAGCCTCCCCCAAAACCGATACCCAAGGTTGAGACACCCTCCAAAACCACACAAGAAAGTGAGGCTGTCAAACAGTCCCGCGCCACAATCCGTCGTCTAATTCAGGCGGAACTGGTGCGCTACTTTCAATACCCCCGACTTGCCCGACGTAAGGGGTGGGAGGGGAAAGTTCATTTACAGTTTACTGTTCAGCCCGATGGAAAGCTGACCGGAATCAAAATTCTGAACGGCAGCCCTTTTGGCGTACTTAACCGCTCTGCCGTGGATACGATGAAACGAATCAACCATCTCAACCAAGTCAATGAGGGGATGCTGGGGGGACCGTTGCAGATGGAGATTCCCATTATCTATCAACTCAAATAACCCCCCTATAACCTTTACGATCAAATACCTATGCCCAACTCAGACCAAAACCATAAGAAACGAATGCAGCGCAAAAAAGCGGTGATTGACTCTGCTATTGCCCATGCAGACAAAGAGCAGGGCATCCTGCTGGTACTGACCGGCAACGGCAAAGGCAAATCCAGCTCGGCCTTTGGTATGGTGGCCCGTGCACTGGGACATGGATTTAAGGTCGGTGTAGCACAATTCATTAAGAGTCGCACCGATACTGGAGAGGAGGGATTCTTCCGCCAACAGCCCAATGTGGTGTGGCATGTACTCGGAGAGGGGTTCACTTGGGATACACAAAACCTCTCTCAGGATATCAAGACCGCTCAACGGGGCTGGGCAGTAGTTAAGGAGATGCTACAGGATGAATCACTGGAGCTGGTTGTGCTGGATGAACTCACCTACCCACTGAAGTATGGCTGGCTGGAGCTGGAGACCGTACTGGCCGACCTCAAGGCCCGCCCTCCAATGCAGCATGTGGTGATCACTGGTCGTGGCGCACCGGATGGCCTATGTGAAGCTGCAGATACAGTTACTGACCTAAAAGATACCAAGCACGCCTATCGGGCAGGGGTGAAGGCACAAAAGGGGGTCGACCTTTAACCCAGAAGCCTGTCCGAAAACCCTCAATTGGGTCAGCACCCACAGTGATCACCCAATTTTATTGTGTGGTTCGAGTGCGAGAGGAAATTGATACAATTCCAAAACAGTTCAACCCCCAATATTTGAGACATGACGATGAGCAAGAGACCTGTAATTTTGATTGGTGCTGGCGAGATGGGCGGAGTATTTGCACGTGGCCTGCTGCGTGCCGGTTATCCCATCCACCCCGTCAACCGCAATGACTCTATTGAAGCGTGTGCAAATGCAATCCCTGACCCCGCATTTGTCGTAGTTGGGGTTGCGGAAGGCGATCTCCATCCGCTACTGAAGGAGATCCCCACAGCATGGCGTGATCGTCTGGTACTGCTACAAAATGAGCTACTGCCCCGCGACTGGCAACAGCATGGCCTCGAAAACCCCACCGTAATCTCAGTCTGGTTTGAGAAGAAGAAGGGGATGGACTTCAAGGTGATCATCCCCTCTCCGGTGCTTGGCCCCCATGCCCAAACTATTGCTGATTCCCTAGGCAAACTAGAGATCAGCACCGAGGTGCTCTCCACGCCTGTAGAGCTGCTGCAGGAGCTGGTACTGAAGAACCTCTATATCCTCACCACCAACATTGCCGGACTGAGGGTAGGTGGTAATGTCGGTGAGTTGTGGGAGAAACATCAACCCCTCGCTCGTAACATTGCCAATGAGGTGATTGATCTACAAGAGTGGTTGACCAAAGAGAAACTGGATCGAGAGGCACTGATCGATGGTATGGTCGAGGCCTTCAATGGGGACCTCAACCACAACTGTATGGGACGCAGCGCCCCTGCACGCCTACAACGTGCACTGCAGCAGGCCACGGAGGCAGCCATCAACTTACCAGAGATGGAGCAGATCCAGCGCGATCAGTAACTCATGGATGAGCTGAACCACTACCCAGCCGCTAAACGCACCACACTGATTGGCGCACTGATCAATCTATTGCTGAGTGGGATCAAGGTGGTCATTGGTATCCTCGGCCACTCACAGGCTCTGGTCGCAGATGGGGTCCACTCTCTCTCCGACCTGATCTCTGACCTACTGGTACTGTACGGTGCCAAACATGGTGGTATGGCTGCCGATGAGGAGCACCCCTATGGACACGGCCGCATTGAGACCCTATTTACCGTTGCTATAGGGGTACTGCTGATCGCTGTGGCGATAGGACTCGGAGTGGATGCAGTCCAGCGCCTGTTTAACCCAGAGACGCTAACCCAACCAGAACCTATCATACTGATTGCTGCACTACTCTCTATCCTCTCCAAGGAGTGGCTCTACCACTACACCCTCTCGGTAGCCAACCGTATTCACTCTAAACTGCTGCACGCCAATGCTTGGCACCACCGCAGCGATGCGCTCTCTTCCGTGGTGGTACTGGTCGGGGTAATAGGTACCATGGCTGGATTGGAGTATCTCGATGCAATTGCCGCCGTCGGGGTCTCCTTGATGATTGCCAAGGCGGGAGGCGAACTCGGTTGGGAGGCAATTCAGGAGTTGATCGACACCGGTCTGAAACAGGAGAAGTTGGATGGAATCCGTCAACAGATCCTTCAGGTGGAAGGGGTCAACGCCATGCACCGACTGCGCACCCGCCGTATGGGGAGCAATGTGCTGGTTGATGTACATATTTTGGTCAACCCCCGCTTAAGCGTATCAGAGGGACACCACATCGCAGATCATGTAGAACAGACCCTCTACAAACAGATCAAGGATGTCACCGATGTCACTGTCCATATCGATCCAGAAAATGATGAGCTGAACGGTCCTTGTACCAACCTGCCGATGCGTAACGAATTGATTGAGCGCCTATCACCCTGTTGGGCAGAGATTCCAGAGAGCAAATATATTAAAGAGTTTACTCTCCACTACCTCAATGGTGAGCTGGATCTGGAGGTGTGGCTCCCTATCACAAAGATTGAATCCAAAGCACGGGCAGAGGCACTGATTAAAATACTCAGCCACTGCTTGGTCAATGATCCAAAAATCAAGCGGGTACGCCCCATCTTCTTCTGATGCTGCAGATTTTACTCCCAATGGCTGCACTGATTATTGCAGGTGCCTTGTGGCGACCTCTGCGTCCTCTGGAGCTAGATGCGGATGGCGTGCGCAAATCACTCACTGGGCTGGTTTACGTATTACTATTGCCCGCACTGGTGCTGGAAGTGTTATGGAAGGCACCGATTGGGATCGACTCACTACGTATCATCCTCATGGCGAGCACTGCAGTGGTTGGCTCAGCGGTAGTCGCCTCCCTGATCTATCGCCCCAAAGCTCTTCCACAACAGGCACGCGGTGCGCTACTGATTGCCGCAGCTTGGCCTAACGCCACCTATCTCGGTCTGCCGGTACTAGAGCAGACCTTTGGCACCGAGTTCCGCAGTGTGGCCCTACAGTATGACCTACTCGCCGCCACCCCACTGCTACTCACCATAGGCATACTCATTGCACAACAACATGGGGAGGGGGAGAAACGACACCCACTGGCTGAGCTGGTCCGTGTTCCTGCATTCTGGGCTGCTACTGCTGCCATCACACTCAATATTAACCAGATACCAATGCCTAACGGTGTTGGTAAAACCCTGGAGCTACTGGGTAACTCCGTCCCTCCGCTGATGCTGCTTGCCCTAGGTATGGGGCTGCGTTGGGATCTACTGCACTGGCGCATACTCCCCCGACTTATTCCCGCCCTGCTGATCCAATTGATGCTGATGCCCTTGATACTCTATTGGGCCTCTTTTGGTGTTGGGCTTGAGGGCGACCTACGCGCAGCCGTAGTGCTGGAAGCGGCAATGCCCACCATGGTACTGGGGATGGTGATCTGTGATCGCTATCATCTAGATACTGCACTGTTTGCTGCTGCCACCACACTCTCCACAGCACTATCGCTAATCACACTTCCGCTCTGGTATGGCTGGCTTAGCTGATTCGCCTCTATTTATAAACTACGTATAATAGAAAACGCCCAACCAAGATCATGAAAAAAAACAAGTAACATGGAAGCAGCCGCCCTTCACTCTATCGAAAAATTACTCCAACCAGGCTGGAGTGAAAGTCATGACCTTGAATTAAAATCTGCACGCGGCGGTGTCCCCAAAAGCCTCTGGGAGACCTACAGCGCTATGGCAAACAGTGATGGGGGCACCATTCTTCTCGGCATTGAAGATAATGGATCCCTATCCGGCATACCCGATATTTCAAAGTTCAAGAATAACCTCTGGAATACACTAAACAATCGGGGGAAAGTCAGCGAAAATCTGCTTACAAACCAGGACATCACTACCATTGATGAGGGGAAATTCACCCTGCTGATGATACAGGTCCCTCGCGCCTCCCGTTCACAACGCCCCATTTTCATCGGACAAAACCCTCTCACTGGCAGCTATCGACGTAACCATGAAGGCGATTACCACTGCACCGAGCGGGAAGTTGGGCGGATGCTTTCAGACAGGGAAGAGAGTCCCGCCGATAGCCGTATTCTGGAGCACTACACAATGGATGACCTCGACACCGCATCCATTCAGCAGTATCGCAATCGCTTTACCTCACTGAAACCGGACCATCCTTGGGCAGGGGAGAGTGACCTCGGATTTTTAACCAAGCTGGGTGCATGGCGACATGAACGAAGCAATCACAGTGAGGGGCTCACCATCGCAGGGCTGATGATGTTTGGCAAAGAGGAGGCACTGCGCGAGGCGCTCCCCCAATATCATGTCGACTACCGAGAAAAACTGTCCGATGATCCTCATGTTCGCTGGACAGACCGTATTCACATGGATGGCACCTGGTCAGGCAACCTGTTTCAGTTCTACCTTCGCGTTATTCAAAAACTCTCCGCTGACCTGAAAATACCTTTTCAACTGGATAATGAGCTCTTTCGAAAGGGTGAAACCATCATCCATGAAGCCATTCGCGAGGCACTGGTAAACACTTTGATTCATGCGGACTACCAAGGGATGGGAGGCATCATAATCGAGAAGTATCGTAACCGCTTTGAACTCTCCAATCCGGGCTCACTACTCGTCTCTATGGAGCAGCTCTTTTATGGCAGCGTCAGTGAGTGTCGCAATAAAACCCTACAGACGATGTTTATGATGCTAGGTGCGGGGGAAAAAGCAGGTTCTGGCATCGATAAAATCCACCTCGGTTGGGAGTCTCAACACTGGCGCAAACCCCGAGTTACCGAGCAGGTACAGCCAGACCGAGTCCACTGGATGTTACCTACAGTAAGCCTCATCCCTGATGAATCTCTAGATCACTTACAACAGCAGTTTGGCTCCGCTTACACCCATTTTAGCCCACTGGAAATTCAAGCACTGGTTACTGCTGACCTTGAAAAAAGAGTCGACAACAACCGACTACAACAGATTACAGGTGCACACTCAGCAGACCTTACCGTACTGCTCCAGTCATTAGTCACAAAAAAAACCTTGGTCAAGAAAGGACACGGTCGCTGGAGCTGGTATCACCTTCCCGAACAGCCAGGTAGCTCCGTACATAACAGTGATAGCTCCGTACATAACAGTGATAGCTCCGTACATAACGATGATAGCTCCGTACATAACAACCAAACATGGGAGCAACTACAACAAATTTCTCAACCAGCACGAGATAAACATCGACTACCGAATAGTCAGGTAGAACAACTCATCACTGAACTTTGTAACCAAAACTGGCTCACCAAAAGAGAGCTGGGAACACTACTCGAACGCAACACCGATGGACTACGCTCTCGATATTTAACACCGATGGTGTCACAAGGAAAACTCAAACTACGTTATCCTGACACCCCCAACCACCAAAACCAAGCCTATCAAGCGATAGTGGATTAGCCATTCATGTTTAGCAAACACCAAGCGCAATACTTTGCATGGCAGCTCACTCGAAGGCTTGCCAGTGAAGATGAGGATAAACTGACGGGTGCCATTATGGATGCCCAGATCGATCTCAATCCACATCAGGTCAATGCCGCTCTCTTTGCCTTTCGTAACCCACTCTCCAACGGGGTGATTTTAGCTGATGAAGTCGGGCTGGGAAAAACCATTGAGGCTGGATTGGTCATTGCACAAAAATGGGCAGAGCATAAACGCCGCATTCTGATCATCGTTCCCGCCAACCTGCGTAAACAGTGGCATCAAGAGCTACAAGATAAATTTGGCATTGATGGCACCATCCTTGAGGGAGACAACTACAAAAAAGCAAAAAAAGAGGGCATCAAAAACCCTTTCGATATCGGTGATGGCATAGTGATCTGCTCCTATCAGTTCGTAAAATCAAAAGCCGCCGATATTCAGATGGTACCGTGGGATCTTGCGGTAATCGATGAGGCACATCGACTGCGCAACATCTACAAAAAAGGGAACAAAATCGCCAAAGCAATTCGGGATGCCCTAAACTCAGTATACAAAGTACTACTCACTGCCACCCCTCTACAGAACTCCCTACTGGAACTCTTTGGCCTAGTCAGCGTAGTCGATGAGAAGGTATTTGGTGACCTCGACAGCTTTCGTATCCGCTATGGAAAACTGAACAACCCCACTACCTTTGGAGAGCTCAAACAGCGAATCAAGCCGATCTGTAAACGCACGCTGAGAAAAGAGGTGCGTGCCTACGTTCCCTACACCAAGCGTATCTCCATGGTAGAGAACTTCACCCCCTCAGCCGATGAACAGACACTCTACCAAAAGGTATCCAGCTACCTGCGCAGGCCTGAACTGAACGCCCTGCCCTCTGGGCAACGGCAACTCATCTCCATGGTAATGTGGAAACTGCTCGCCTCTTCACCCTTTGCAATTGCCGGAGCACTAGACACCATTATCCAGCGCCTTGAAAAGAATTTGGCCGAGGAAACTCTATTCAATAGCCTCAACATCGATTATGAAGCCCTGCAAAATACCGCTGAGGAGTGGATCAATGATGAGAGTCTTAGTGCAAACAGAGAGGTTGAACAGTCCATTCTAGAAGAGATTGAAGAGTTAAAATCCTTTAGAACACTGGCTCGAAGCATTCACCAACCCACCAAAGGCAAATCACTGCTCAAGGCACTCAACATCTCCTTTGCCAAGATGAACGAGATGGGTGCAGCAGAAAAGGCGGTTCTATTTACCGAATCAAGAAAGACTCAGGACTACCTGCGAACACTACTGGAAAGTAGCAAGTACGGTGATGGCATCGTACTATTTAACGGTACCAACAGTGACAGCAAGGCCAAAGAGATCTACAAAGCTTGGCTTAAAACACATCAAGGCAGTGACAAAATTACTGGATCAAAAACAGCAGATACACGTGCTGCACTGATTGAATATTTCAAACTACAAGGCAAGGTGATGATCGCCACCGAGGCTGCCGCCGAAGGGGTTAACCTGCAGTTCTGCTCACTGGTGATCAACTATGACCTACCTTGGAACCCACAACGCATTGAGCAACGCATTGGCCGCTGCCACCGCTATGGACAGAAACATGATGTCGTTGTACTTAACTTTATGGACACCACCAACGAAGCTGACCAACGGGTTCATCAACTGCTACAGATGAAGTTCAACATCTTTGATGGTGTTTTTGGAGCCTCTGACGAAGTACTCGGGGCCATCGAGCACGGTGTAGATTTCGAGCACAAGGTGAAGACCATCTACGACACCTGCCGTGATCCTGCAGATATTAAACAGGCCTTTAACCAGTTACAGCAAGAGCTTGCACATGAGATCAACCTACAGATGGTGGACACACGCGAGAAGCTGTTTGAGCATTTCGACGAAGATGTTCTACAAAAGATCAAAATCAATACCGAGCGCTCTCTTGATAAGTATGAGCAGATGCTACTCGCCCTGACAAAAACCGAACTGGACAAACATTTCAAAGAGGCCGACGGTGGTTTTATTATAGAGAGCCTGCCGCAAAATGCCCCAGACAACATCCCAACCGGAGAGTATGAGCTCCCCAGGAGAGATGGCGAGCACCACATCTACCGCCTCAAGCACCCACTGGCACAGTGGGCCATTGAACAAGCCAAAGCCCGACCACTGAGCAGTGAACACCTTATTTTTCGAGTAGGCACCAAAGGGACCAAGGTATCCGTCGTCCAGCAACTCAAGGGGCAATCCGGTCAACTACAGGTCAACCGTCTCACCGTAGAGTCCATGAAGCGTATAGAGGACCATATTGTGACCTGCGGAACTAACCGCCAAGGGGAGACCATCGCGCCAGAGGTACTGGAAAAGCTATTGGCCTATCCCGCTGAAAATACAACACAACGCCCCATTGATATCAACACCAGTCTTCAGGGCCAGCTGGAGCGCAGTAAAACCACGATCATGGAGGAGATCAGCCAACGTAACCTCCAATATTTTGGGGATGAGGTAGAAAAACTCGATACCTGGGCGGATGACCTCAAGGTGGTACTGGAGCAGGAGATCAAAGAGCATGACCGTGAAATACAGGAGGTGCGCAGAACCGCAAAGGTAGCACCAGACCTCCACGAAAAACTCCACTGGCAGAAGCGACAAAAAGAGCTGGAGAAGCAGCGCAATAAAAAACGCCGTGAACTATTTGACCGACAAGATGAGGTGGATGACCGCCGCGAAATGCTTATCACCGAACTGGAAGAGAAGATGAACCAGACCATCGAAGAACAGCACCTCTTTACCATCAGCTGGGAGGTGATCTAATGGTAGAAGTAAGCCGCCCCCATGAGTTGATCCAGCTCTGTGAACTACTCGATCAACGTTTTCAAACACACATTACAGGCACAGGTAACGACGATACCGCACGCCAGCGTAACTACTACTCCAAGGCACTCGCGGCCTACTATACTAACGCAAGCCACCAACGCATCCATCGAGGAGGCGGTAGCGGCATCCATTGATGGCGGTGATGACCACGGTATTGATTCCGTCTTTATTGACCCCACCGAAACCATCTGGTTGATCCAATCCAAGTATATTGATAGTGGGAAAGGAGAGCCTGCACTCGGCGACGTAAACAAATTTGAGAGTGGTGTCAGGGACTTGCTAAATCAGCAATACTCACGCTTCAACCAGACACTACAACATAAAATTCCAGCCCTAAATACCACCTTTGATACAGGCATTGCCAAGGTAAAAGCCGTGCTGGTCTATACGGGAAATGCCCTCTCCGATGATCGCCGCAGAATGATGGGCGACCTTGAGAACTCCTTCAACTCAGCAGGTGAACCCAACTTTCTCCATTTTACCAATGCAGGACTGGCAACTTTCGACGATTTTCAGATCAGTGAAATACAACCCAACCCCATTACTGCAGAAATTGAGCTGGAAAATTTTGGCTGCATCAATCAGCCATATGTAGCCTACTACGGCACTGTTTCCGGCCAACAACTCAAGGCACTGAAAGAGCAGTATGGCAACCAGCTCTTTGATGCCAATATCCGACAATTTAAAGGAGATACGCTGGTCAATCGGGATATTGCCCAAACCATCCAGCAAGAGCCAGAGCACTTCTTCTATTTTAACAATGGGGTTACCTTTCTCTGTGACTCCTTTGATGTCATTGGAAGGCGCGACGAAAATCGTAACCAAGGCCGCTTCCGCTTTCATGGCCTCTCTGTAATCAATGGCGCACAAACGGTCAGCAGCCTAACCAACGCCACAGCCACCGATGGAGAGGCACCCTCCAAAATCTTGGCAACCATTGTCAGCCTGGATGGTGCACCAAACAACTTTGGGCAACACATCACCCGCTATCGTAACCACCAGAATGCGATCACAGACATCGACTTTGCCGCACTGGATGAGAACCAGCAGCAGTGGGCACAGACCTTACAGCAGGCGGGTATTACCTACCGCTACAAAGGGGGCAAGGCAGACCAGCAGGATTTCGATGTAGAGATGGCTGCAAGAGCCTTGGCCTGCTGGGTTCGAGAGGATTGGAGCAGTCTAGTCAGTCTTGCCAAGAAAAACATCAAACGGCTGTTTGACCGAAAACTCAACGGAGAAGAGAACAGCTCCAACTACAGTCGCATCTTCAAAAGCTCTCTACAGGCCCGCCAGCTATGGCGTACTGTACAAGTTGTAGAGCAGGTACGCTCCCAACTGCGTTGGGATGCCCATCAGGATAGCGGAGAACAGCAGGAGATCCTGCGACACTGTAGCCTCTTGACGGCGCACATTCTCCTGATCCGATTTGATGCGATTGACCATGATGAACTTCATCTTTCAGCAGCACATCAACAAACCCTCTCCGAAATGATTGGAGAAATTTCCACACAGATCGTTGAGGAGTATGACAAACTGCAATGGAACAAAAACCCCAGAGCCGTCTTTGAAAATTCAACCGACCTACAGACTCTGAAAACTGCGGTGATGACTGCATTGAACAGAGGATAGGATAGTCAAATCATGAGTAAAAACCAAAAGCCCCGACTGGAACTGACATGGATCGGTAAAGAGAACCGGCCCAAGTGTAACGGTTCAGATCCCCCACTCATTAGGTAAACAAATTTAACAAAAATGATGGACAAAAGACAAGCATCGTGAGAGAGTAGCAATCATAGCTACGCAACAACCCTCACAAGCATGCATCTCAAAGACCACGACCTCTTACAACTCGATGAAGAGTATATCAAGAAACTGGGAGCCAATAATCCAGCTGCTTTGACTAATCTCACCACCACTCTTCTTGATGATCTGATTGAGGCACGTAATCGACTCAACCAAAACCCATCCAATAGCTCCCGTCCCTCTGGCAGCATGCCACCTTGGGAGCTTGGAAAAACGGAGACAGAGCCACCCAGTGATGGTTATGAGCCAGAAAAAAGAAGGGGTCAGTTCTCGCATTGTAACGTCATCCTGTTTCAGGTAACCTTATGTAATGACAAGACCACTGCGTATTGAGTTTCCGGTCGCTCTATATCACATCACTTCCCGTGGTGACCGTCGTGAAGTGATATTTGAGGATGATGAAGATCGGGAAATATTTCTGAGAGTGTTGGCTGAGGTGACGGATGGCTATAACTGGATATGCCATGCGTACTGTCTTATGGATAACCACTATCACCTTATAATTGAGACGGTTGATGGTAACTTATCAAAAGGTATGCGTCAGTTGAACGGAGTCTTTACCCAGGCATCGAATCGACGTCATCACCGTTCGGGACATCTATTCCAGGGACGTTTTAAGGGTATTCTGGTCGATAAAGATGCGTACCTATTAGAGCTGAGCCGTTATGTCGTTCTGAATCCGGTTCGAGCAGGCATGGTGGATTCACCGGCACAGTGGCCCTGGAGTAGCTATAGGGCAATGATGGGAGAGATTCCAGCACCTGCATGGTTGATGATAGAAGCACTACTGGCCCAATTTGGTAATAAGCCTTCTCTGGCTCGTCAGCACTATCGACAATTTGTTTTGGAAGGGGTGGGTCAGGATATCTGGGAGGGGTTGCGCCAGCAGGTATTTCTGGGGGATGAAACATTTGTGGAGAGGATGCAGGCCCAGATGGAAATTGATGGTGATCACATGATTGTTTCCCTCAAGCAACGCCGGCCACCAGCTCCATCTCTATATGATATTTCAACAGCCCACCAAGAGCGAAATGTCGCAATCATTGCGGCATACCAAACCGGAGCATATAGTTACCGGGAAATTGCAGCGCATTTTGGCCTCCACTTGGCGACTATCGGGAGGATTGTGAGAGGCAATATGTTACAGGGCGAGAACTGACCCCTTTCTTGGTACTCTCGCGTATTGGTGGAGATGAGTTCGTGTTGCTGTTGGGTGGGTCGGTTAACCAACAAAATGTTTCGCTGGTGGCTGACAAAATGGTCCATGTGCTCTGTCAGACTTTTCAGATTGATGAGCA
>Ga0209774_1001572_pt1 | contig 12434 bp, 26 predicted proteins | sample SaaInlV_150m_DNA_2_FD_184648 | JGI IMG/M metagenome (GOLD analysis project Ga0209774, IMG submission 184648) | Marine microbial communities from expanding oxygen minimum zones in the Saanich Inlet - SI037_S2LV_150m_DNA (SPAdes) (version 2) | ecosystem: Environmental > Aquatic > Marine >... | reverse complement strand
CGCAAGGTACGGCACGCCTCTGGTCTGGTCCGGTCTCAGTTTTTCGTACACATGGATAATGTTCCTGCGTCCCGACTTAGTAAATACGTTCCTCTTCTCCCATTTTCGTTCATAAGGAGTCTTTACAGTGCCCGGATGCGTTGTACTTATATGGTATTTATGGGGAGATCCGAAATCGTCCTTTTCTACCCCGGCAGTCAGATTGACCGTGTCCCGTGCGTCGCCTTCGTTGCGTACCCTGTCCGCCTCAATTAATTGGACCTTCAATCCGTATGGAGAAGTTGATCTCACTTTGTGAGCCAAAAGAGCAAACACGTCCCCGCTCTCAAGCGCAGACCGAAAGACCAGACTTGTTATATCTGCAAAGTTGCCGCCTCTGTCCAGGGAGCAGTCAAGGTTATTCGCCCAGGACTTCCACTCCCTCTCAGTATTCCGCTGCCACTCCTCCGCTGGATCGACGTCCATACCGAGAACACCTCTGTCTATTCTCGACTGCATTTTGAGGCCAGAACCCACGACATTTATGCAATTCGTATTGATAGCACCCGCCGCGATAGGCTGATTACGCAGTAAATCTCTACTCCGTTCCCTGAGAGTTTCCAGATCAGCCAATGTATCTGAGTCGGCGTCTCCACCGCCCGGCTGCCAACCAGTAGACTGCCTCCGCTTCCTGGACCCGCTATGATACGACCCGGCCCGCGCTTCTATAGACCCATTAGCCAGATACTGTTTTTTGACAATCGCCGGAACAACATCAAGATTGATTTTCGATTTCATAATTTTCCTTTTTCACTAATATCTCTCGCAAAGGCGCAAAGCGCGCAAAGTTTTTTTATCTGTTTTTATCTGTGTAAATCTGCGGCCTATTCCTTTTTTTCTTTTGTCGTCACAAAAAACCCTGACTGCTCATTGCAGATCATCCAATGTGCAGCGACTGGCAACGGGTTGCTTATTTTTAGTTTTTCAATCCTTCGACTAGTATCAATATCACTTTGAAATTCATATTGTTCAATCATTTCTGTTCTGTCGGCAAATTCATGATGTATTTGCATTAAAATCGGTTTTTTAGTCTTATTAGTCATTATTTTGTTTTCTTTACCTTTGCGGTCTTCGCACCTTTGCGAGAAACTGCTTTTTTTCTTTTCGGTGCCACCTTCACAACCCCCGCACACTTCCCGCGATCGTCAATTGGGATCACCTTGAGATTACAGCAGCAACTATCTGGATCGTGGTTGAAGCAAGTCTGGTTTGCACAATGCACCTTGCTCGTCGCATCAATCTCAAACCTCTCAACCTGCTCCTGCTTTTTATCACTCATAACTTTTTCCTCTGTGCCCTTTGTGTCTTTGTGTGATGATTGTCTTTTTCTTTTCTTTGCGACCTTTGCGCCTCTGCGAGAGACATATCAATCGTCAATAGCCGTCATACCATTTATCTGTATTCCGGTATTTGTCGCCCTGTTGATTTCCATTTTTAATTCAGATCTGAAATCTCTCAGGTTTTTAAGCTCTTCACGTTGGACGTTCATATCCGCAGCTGTATACGCCTTCGCATTCATAACCCTTGATATTGCTGCCTCGCACTCTGTCAACATTGTACTAGCGCTCATTCTATTCTCTCCCCTTCGTTAATCATCCCGGAGCCGCCCGAAGTATTTGCAACCTCCGGCTCTGACATTTTCCTATGCTGTTCGGCCAATCCGTCCAGCATCTGCACGATAGTAAGGTTCGGATAAACTATAAAAGCCACGATATTAAGAGCAGCTATGTTATAAACAAACAGATCCAGTGCCTCATTGCGGTCCCTGGTCTTCACCCATTCAAATTTTTTGAAACCCTTTACATACTTAGTCTTCTTTTTCTCAGCTGTGAGCTGCTTGAAATACTCCTCGGTCAGAGTGGTAGGAAAATGGATATAGCCGGGACCAGGCTCTGATATAGTCAGTCTGTGAAAGAGTAGATCTTTCGCTGTATCCGTTCCGATCATGTAAAGATTTACACCGTTTTTCTGCTTCGATGGTTTTCCGCTTATCGGTTGGCCCGGTAGACTGGCGCCTTTTATTGCGTATACGTTGAGGTGTTCCCGCTCTTTTGCAAAATCATATACCTCTTTTGTATGATGGCCGCCGGTATCTACTGCAGTGCAGACAATTCGCATCAGGCCGCACTTGTGGACGTATGTCTTTTTAAGAAATACGTCAAGATTCTTCCATACAGTCGGCAAACCAGGCGATCCCATTAAATACTTTGTTTCTAATACGAAAGACTCCTCAAATGTCGCCCAGCCGACAGTCTTTACCTCCACGCGATCATCCTGAACGTCAACCGACGCGGTGATGATCACAATATCAGAGTTGATCTCCTTACCAAACTCCTCTCGCCTGTTATAAAGGCCGGTATATTCGACCTCTTTACCCTGCGACTCCCAACTCTCGGCCAGAATAGTGTTTGTCCATGTTTTCTGGAGTGGTTCGCTCTTTAGCTTTTTGAATTTCAGGAAATCTTTTACAATGTCCGCCCAGGAGAACCAGCCTATGGGCGAATATAATGCGTTCAGGTGAAAGCCCGGACACGCCCCGTTCTCCTGGTTCTCAGCGATCCACTCGCCTTTGGCCAGCATTTCCGTCTTGTACCTCTCTTCTATAAGTGCGGCGCAAGTGTTGCACATATAAGTGACATCGCCGATAAGGTTATATTTTTCATCTCTATCGAATTTGATATTCTTCCAGGATAAAACCTGCTTCGTGCCGCAATGCGGACACGGCACGTTGTATCTGCGCTGATCGCTCTGGTCGAACTCCCTCTCGATAAGAGACGCTCCTGTTTCTGTAGGTGACGACAATATGAACACCTTGCGCCTGCTTCCGAAAGTAACCGTCCTTTTCTCTGCCAGTGATACCGGGTCCCCTTCACCCTCGACATCAACAGGATACGCATCTACCTCGTCCAGTGATAAAAACCTGATAGGCATCATACGCAAGCCCGCCGCGCTATTTGCACCTCTCAGCACAATAACACCGCCCGGATACTCTTTAGACAATACAGTGTTTCCGCTATCCTTCTCCCTGGCCGGAGTAATTCGCTCCTCCAGTACCGGTGTGTCTCTTATCGCGGGTGCAAGCCTCTGTTTTGATAGAGTTTTTGCCAGATCAACGGTTGGCTCTACTATCATTCCAGGCCCCGGACATAGATGGATGCAATACCCTGCCCAGTTAATAATCAGCTGAGTCCCGGATATCTGTGACGGTTTCATAAGGACCACCCTGTTACATGGGTCCGAAGGACTGAGACATACCATTATCTCCTTCATAAACGGCACGCGGCTGGTCCTGTATTTACCAGGCTCAGCGCTTCCGTCTGAGGAGAGGATCATGTGCTCGTCTGCCCATTCGTTTATATTGAGCTTTGGGTCAAGCGCCAGCCCGGCCTCAAAAGCCTCCTTATAAACAACCTCCGCATTGTTAAGCATTGTCACCATTTATATATCCTGTAATCCTTTTTCGATCTCGTCTGTCAATATTTGTCGGACACTGTTCTCGTCAGGATCGGCGGCAATAAGCGCAGCCACTCTGTCAGGAATATTCAGCATATTATCTCGCAGTTTCCTCGCTTCGCTAAACGCTGCGACCTGTACATCCTTAGCCTTGACCAGCTCACCGGATTTCTCCTGCAAGTTCAACTCCAGGAGAGAGACCTGTAATCTCTTTTCGTTAGTCTTTGCCTCACTAAAAGACGACTTTTTACTGGTTGCCTTTTTTTTCTTCTTGCCAATACCTTCGGGCATATCATCTGCGATCTGCCTATCTGCCAGCTCCGGGTTGATCTTTCCGTAATAAAGAGTGATAACTCCGTCCGATACCAGTCTCCCGATATAAACCTTCGACACACCCTTCTGCCGTGCGTACTCTGCCTGGCTGACAAGCCCCTCCATAGGGTCATTCTCAACAATCGAAAGCGTTTTCTGTTCTGGCAATGTCGCTGTACTCATAATTTTCTCTCTGTCATCCTGGATAATCCCTGTCATCCTGAATTTATTTCAGGATCTCTTTTCCCTGTTCACAAAAAACGAATCATTCTTTTTAAATCCAGCAAGTGCCTTGTCAGCTTTTATCTTTTTTAACATGGACGAAAAAACCTCAGCAGAGAGCACACATTTCATCATAGCCTCGCGCATCTCCCTGAAATATTCATCAATATTATTTTTCCTTAAACAACAAAACATATTTTTTATCCGCCTTAATCTGTTTTTATCTGCGTCCTATTTATTTTTTCTTTTTTCCTTTGTGTACTTAGTGCCTTTGTGTGAGATTATTTTTTTATCTTTGCTATTTGTTTTTATCTGTATTAATCCGCTGTTATCTGCGTCCTATTTATTTTTTTCTCTTGTCCAGCCGCTTCTTAAAATCAGCATCAAATACCGGCTGATAGTTTTCAACTACAGTTTTATTGATAAGTACTCGGACCTTCCGGCTGCCATAAAGCCAGGCAACACTCGGCCCCTGGAGAGATTTTCGTTTTGTAGCTTGATATTTCCGCCCGGATCGGCTGATCCTGGTAACGGTCCCCAGTCTTTCATCACGGATAAAGGCAAATTGCTCCTGTTGTATCCCGCCTTTTCTCCAGGACGATATAAAAGCGCTCCGGATCTTCTTTCTTTTCTTAGTAACCCGGACACTTATACCTTGAGTGAGGCGTTTCGCCCCATACTTCATCAGTCCGCGTGCCTGTTTCCGGATAAATATAGAAAATGTCGGGTTTGGCTTCCTCGCATCTGCCCTGCGCAGGCTTACCAGGTTGCCCAGCTTTAAAGATCTGGCTTTTATGTTATAGTTTGACCTGATAAACTTCCTGGCGGCAGTGTTTGCCTTACGCCCTACCTTATTCAGTGTGGTGGCGGTGGCCCTCCTGGCGATCTTCGGCAGATCGTCAATATTCTTCTGCACCGACCTCAAATCAAAATCCAACCTCACAAACTCCGCCGTCATATTTTCCGCCCCTCTGTCATCCTGAATTTATTTCAGGATCTCTGACCTTTCTATTCATGCGCATTCTCATACATTCCAGATAATAAATAGAAAACATATCGCAATTACCTATACCGATAACTATTTTTGCAAAAACATCATTCGGGTGTATGTGAAACTCCCTGCCCAGCAAATCCAGATACAACCGCCTCAAATTAATTCGTAGATCAATAAACATTAAATACATTCTCATAATTTGGTTTCTCTTTGCGCTCTTCGCGCCTTTGCGGTGAATCTTTTTAAAACCAATAAAAAAAGGCCGACTCACTGTGTATGGGTTTTATCCCGTACTCAATAAATCGGCCTTCTCTGAGGCTCTACTAAATATATATGACCCTCTCAGGGGTTCTAACTAAAATTTTTCAATCTTTTATGTTGTCATCTATCCATTTCAATACTTGCTGTAACTCCTCTTCGTAGCTTAAAGCCTCACTTTCACTTAAACAACGTTCATTAGCATGAGTCCTCGCCATATCTGCAATGTACTCTTTGACAGTTTCCCTGTTTACAATTTTCATTTTTTTCCTTTGCGTCCTTCGCGCCTTTGCGAGAGAAATGCTTTTTAAAATTTGTTTATCTTTTTACATTTTGGGCACCGGATCTCGATATCTTTTTTTTCTTGGTTGCTGCTCTTCGCCAGGACCTTGCCGCAAAACCCACATTTCAATTTTTCGTCCGTCATAGTTTAGTTTTGCTCTCTGTTGCTTTGACTCACCGAGCATAGCGCGTATTTTAGTAAAAGTCAATAAAAAATATTAGTAACGTAACAAGTGATTTTTAGTGATACTATTCTAGTCATGTTCTTCGACAACTTCATCAATACAAACCTCACCATCTGTCGCGCGAAACGTCATATCCATTAATTCAGAAGCGAATTTCACCCCGTTTTCCTTACAAGCTGCCCTTAATTGCCGAATAGCAAGCTCCAGATCCTGCCTGGCATCATTCAATTTCTGATATTTCAATGCATCACACATAAAACCCTCCAAAACTTGTCTTTTTAAAAGCTTTTCCTTTGCGCCCATTGCGCCTTCCTGTCCTCGGCGCTTCTCAGTCCGGGGAGCGGAGTCAAATCCTCGCGTAACGTAAACCTTTTAAAAACCTGCCACGCTGTCGAAAAAGCGCACTCGCTTCGCACCCGTACAGTCTCCACCTGTCAGAGTACCTTTTTTATTTTTAGAAATTATTATTAGTAACATGTTCATGGTCTTCATCTTTGATACCCAAACGTCACAGTCGCTGTGATCCCTAATGCAAACAACCAGTATAGACTATCGGCCCAGTGCTTACAACATGCCCACCTGATCGCAGCCATGAGATACATGCTCATGAATATATAATTGAACATCTTGGGAGACATTACAAAATCAAACATAACCGGCTTTCTCCTTTGCTTGTTGTGATAACTGCCTGAACCTGTTCTTGCCCGACTCCGTTCTCTCCGGTGGCGGTGGCCCCTTCTCAAAATACTGTGGGTTGTGCTTCAAGGTGCCCTGTTTCGGTTGGGCCGCTTTGGCGTCTTTCCATTTGACTGATTTCAAGTAGAACTCAATCTGTGTCCTGGTCTCAGCCCATAACCCTGGCAGCTTCAACAGTCCTCTTAAATAATCTGGATGCACCTGGTTAAACTTCTTGCCCTTGTGGACTCCGATCCTGAGTGTGGGTACCGGTACGGTCATACGGACACCTCTACCTTTCTCTTGCGCTTTCCGAAAGCTTTCTGACCTGCTGCTTTCAGTATCTCAGAAATATGTTTCGATCCTGCGGCTGTTCTTTCTGGTTTCGCTCGTGGTTTGTACGCTTCAACGGTCCGGTTGATTTCCGGTCTATTGCTCTTGATCTTATCCTCTTCCATTTTTAACCGGAGTCTGTCAAATTGTTGTCTGAGCTTATCGGTTGAGAGTACATTGCTGCTCCAGAATCTGCTCTCTGCCGTCTCTCCGGACTGGCACCACACGATCACAGATTTTATCTCTTCGGCCATTCGGCCATCTATCCTGATCAGATCGTCGATGTGCCCCGCCCACATCTCAAGATCTGGTTGTTTGTGTCCACTGTCTTTTTTTAGAATTAAATCAAAAAGAAGTTTTGCGAGTCCGTACTCGATAGAGTTCGGACTAAAAGCTTTTTTCTTTAAGCTTTCTATTGTGGTACTCTTTTTGGGTAACGTCCCATTGGCTTTTTGGGTAACGTCATTGCCGTTTTTGGGCACGTCACTCAAGGTTTCCTTTTTGGGTGATGTAGCTGGTCCAGACTGCTCAAGGTTTCCTTTTTGGGTTACGTGTCTCAAGGTTTCCTTTTTTGGTAATGGCTTCCAGTATTTGTGATTCTTTTGGACAGAATACGTTGAAGTGATCGCCTTGCCCTGTTTCGTGAAAAGCGTGGCCGAGCTGCCCCTTTTGACGATGATATTCATCGAGATAAGCTTCTTTATAGCCTTGCAGATTGTCGATTTTGAGAGTCCCGTCATAATCATAAACTGAGAAAGTGAGATATCGTCGCTGGTTTTACCCCAGCCGTAAGTCTTCCGGATAATAGCGTCGAGGACCTGCCTGGCCTCTCCGGAGATCCTTGTCCTGGCCAATGCATCCATTAGCTCGTTTGCGATCCTTGTGAAGCCATTCTCCGTCTGTGGTGTGTCTGTCATAGTCAAGTGTCGTTAAAATGGTCTATACTTCGGCCAGTGCCGTGTCTCTTGATAATCTGCCCGGATCTGAGTTTGTTACCTCCCTGCCGCCCGGTTCATCCGCTTCTTTACACCTGTCACATTGCCTGTTAAAAGGCCCAGTACTCTGGAATTTAAGCTCACCCGGATATGTGCTCTCCTCTGTGCAGAGCCTACCCAGGCAAATCCTCATTTCTTGCGTGGCGTCTTCATTATCCCGGTGGTGTCCGGACTTTCCTGGAGATCCCCTGTGCTTCTTCGAATACCTCCTCTGCCTCTCTAATTCACACGCCGACATCTCTCCTTTTACCTTCGACTTGTGTACCTTCTGCGCCGGATGATCCGGTGTAAAAAACTCGAAACATATCTCACACTGTATATCGTAGACCTTGCCACTCCCTCTAATCCTAGCCGCAATTCTCCGGCGGCTTATTATCTGGCACTCAGTCGGCGCAATCCTGCCATATTCGTCCTTCACATCTGGCGGATTCGCGCATAAAAACTGCCTCCCGCTGCGGCTCTTCTCAGGTAGTGGCTTTCTGCATACCCGGCACCGTTTTTTGTCACTCATTTCTCTGGCCACCATAGTCTTATCCTTTCTGTTTTTTATCTGGCACTCAGTAAAAATATTCCTATTGTCAGGGTTAATACACACGACCTGAGAAGCCCTCCTTTGCGCAGGTAAACGCTTTTTACACACTCTACACCTCTTCCTGCCGTTCTTCCACTTCTGGACCATATACTACCACTCCTCCCTGCGTTGTTGTCCTGGGTTTATTTGTTTTTTTCGATTACGAGTTTTGTTTCTAGGTCATATATAAGCATTCGTAATCTGTCGTTTTCGTTCTCAGTATCGTCAGGTGTTGATTCCTTTAGGCGTTTACAAGTAGGGCATTTTGAAATCTTTTCTAATAATTCACACATCGGGCACATACCATCAATAACGATTTCGTCGTGACCATCAGAACAAACTTCCATAATAATATATTTCCTTTGCGCTCTTTGCGCCTTTGCGTGATAAATCCTTTTTATCTGTTGTTATCTGCGTCCTTCTTAGGTTCTTGATAAATCCGCTCAAGCTCTTCCAGTCCGATATCCAATTTCATATTCAGTAAGGTACGAGTCGCGTTTTTGCATAGATACTCGATGTCGAGATGTACCAGTAATGTTGCCGACTCCGTAAAGTCCACCTGACACCCCGGACACTTATACGCCCCGGACACTTATACGCCACAGCTACACCCTCCCTGTAAACAACAGAAAGAAAAACCCGATACCTATCCCTGAAAACGCCCCCAAAACACCAAGCAACCACAAAGGCACCTCAATAACAGCCGTCAATTCACTCATTCATTTCCTCCTTGTCATCCTGAATTTATTTCAGGATCTATCTTTCCTTTATGCCTCTATGTGATAATGGTTTTAATCCCTTTTTATCCGCTGTTATCTGCGTCCTATTAAGCTTTTAATTTAGTCCCCTCAAACCCTTCCTGCTGATCTCGATCGTTATCAACACCCCGTTAGTCACCACATAAGTAAAATCACCGTCTCTGAAAAAGAGACTATGTCCGTGCCTCTTGATCCGTCTCTGTTCTTTGTGGTTGATATTCTTTACCCTGTCCGTAGCCGGGAACCTTGCCTCGATATGCTTCTCCGCCTGCATACAAGACAATTCAATTCCGAAAAGCTTCTCAAACCTCTCCTGGAAGGCATAAACGGCGTGGCGCTTAACCACAAGCTCAACCCTCCTGCCCTTATTATTGACATAAGAAATCATCTGACGCCCCTCCCCCTTCGTCTTTGATTGCCTAAAATAAACCGCCTGCGGGATAGTGCGGTTCGCTCACATGCGCTCGTTTCCGCCTTCGCTTTAGACTTCCCCCTCAACGAGTCGGGGATTACACCTCCGCAAGCGGATAATAGCCCTTGACTACACATACGAAAATCCTCTCTGAAAGGACGCCTTTCAATCGCCCTATGCGAATCAACGCAAAAGACCTGTATGTGTAGTCGAAAGCTATAATTTTGGTGTTTTATTCTCTCTCATGTTATCTGCCAGTCCGGCGAGTACCTGGTGCGTGTACTGAATGCCAGAGTCCAGATCCTTGATAAAGGCCATCTCGTCAATGATCCGCGCCCAGCGCTCCCGCTCATACTTCCGCGCCGCCTTCCGAATCTCCTTAATCTCCTGATTCTTCATGTTTTTCTCTTTGCGCCCTCTGCGCCTTCGCGGTGAATCCCTTTTTATCCGCCTTAATCCGTGTCCTATTTCCCCGCTACGAAATCAATCTGCATACCTTGCCACTCCTTAAACTCATTGACCCTATACTCACTGAACCGGATCGCCTCCTCCGCCTGTACCTCTCTGGCAACTCTTTCCACTGCTTTATCATGTACCTTGACCGCGCCCCTGGTGCAGCAATACCCGATTAATGCAAAGAACGCGATCGCAACGATAAACTGTAACCAGTGACCTGCCATCTGGAAACCCTGTCTGATATTCCTCATTAAAAAACCCTCCTTTTTTAACCCGAAAATATTAGTTTTTTCTTTGCGTGCTTTGCGCCTTCCTGTCCTCGGCGTTTCTCAGTCCGGGGAGCGAGAAACTCCTTTTAACCCGAAACTACTAAACTGTACACGCGCCCCGTCTCATTTTCTGCTCTTTACTCTCCACCCACACCTTGATCTTGCTCAGCTTAAAGTAACATCTGCCGTTCATTCTATAATGAGGTATAGCCTCGTCACGACAGAGCTGGTTGATGCTCCACGCGGAGAACGGAATAAGCTCCGCCAGCTCCCTAACATTTAAAAACTTCTCCACTATTCACTCCTCCTGTTTTCTTGATCATGCACGACTTCTATACCGACCTTTCCCTGTGCGATACGATTTAAGATCCTGTCTTCTCCTGTGTCTTCCTTCTTGTCCTCGGCGCTGTCTGTCCGGGGAGCGTTCTCTGCGTCTTTGCGGTGAATAGTTTTTTCCTCCCTCACACATGGGCACCGGAACTTTTGCGCGACTTGCCGCTTCCTCCCTCTGGGCAGCGTCCGGATGATAGATCCCCGTCCATAACACTGTTTACAGTTCGGCTTTGCAAAATACTTAATCGTTGTTTTTACTGTTTCTGTTTCCATCGCTTCGCCTTTGCAGATAGTTGTTTTTTGTCTTGCGGCCAGAACCAGAACTCCTGGAACCTGGCCCAGACAGAAATATATATACCGTTGACATTTGGCAAAGTGAGGACCGTGCCGCAATCCCATCCGAAGCGGATCTCCGCGTTCTCACCATCCGGCCACTCAAGCGAAAGCTCGTCCGGTGGATTACCTTCCTCAATAAAATTATTCAATATCTCTAATGCGTTCATATAGTTTTTAAATCGTCAATCCGAAATCGTAAATCGTCAATCGTTAGACTTTCTTACTCTCACACGTTCCGTGGGCATGGTCCCTGTCGCTCTCTTTCCCTATTTTGCATCTGCAAAATTTCTGACAGCACTCATGCCACTCCGCGTGCATACAAAACTCACAAATCTCCTCCGCTGAAAATAAACTCATATTTTTCCTTTTAGTTTTTTAACATTGCAAAAACTTTACACTCCAGCTCCGCCACTGCCAGGACAGCCGGTTTCAGTTCGATGGGTGTTTCTGAGTATCTATTCTGGTTCAGCCGCAAAAGCACGGGCCTGTTGACTAATACCAAATTATCCAACTCTGTATTGAGTTTGTCGCTGTCTCTAAAAATTACGATTTTGCCCGGAGGCACTTTCCCGTGCTCGGCCTCCCATGTGAGCAGGTGTTTAAGCTTCCACTTGTTAGGCTCGCCGACCTTGATCTTGACATATCCGTCAGTCGTAACTATCTCCGACCCTACTGGCAACCAGTTTTGAGGCCGATTCCCTTTTTTAAAACTGGACCTATTCGCGCTTGTCAAACCTTTAGTGTCTTTATTCCAGGACTTGTGTCCTTTCTCAAAACAGCCGGTCCTCCCGGTCCTCCATTTTTTACGATCACAGAGAGATTTGATAGTATCAGTTGATCTATTCATTTTGAATCTTTTGTTGAAGGCCGCAGCGAGTGCAGCGTGAGGCATGGTTCTGTTGTTAGAAATAAATCTAAGTTGAATATTTGTCCATTTAAATGGTTTCATTTACTGTCTCCGCTGTCCAGCATTGTAGGCACTTCCTTGAGATCCCCGGTATACTTTGCGCTCTCCTTTAAAGAGTCCAGGGCCAGCCGCCCTGTCTCAATAATGCGCTTAGCCACGTCAGTCACTGCCCTTGAACGATCAATCTCTATTTTCATCTTGTCTGTACTTACCGATTCGTCAGTCAGTCTCTCCATCTGTGCATATAAATGGTCGTTAAGATCAATCAATTTATTTTTCATTATTTCCCCTTTACTGTATCGCTAAATCTCTAATTCTTTTTGCATATCCGCGGGTTATTTCGTGATAAGAACACGCTGGTCCATCCTGTCCGCTTGCGATAAAATCATTCCAGGTCTCTTCTTGTTTGTCAGCGTCAGCGTCTAAAACCCTCGCACATGTCTCAATAGTTTCCTGGTGTAAGTCGTTTTCCTTTGCGCGCTTTGCGCCTTTGCGAGAAACCTTTTTGTTATCCAGTTTTTGCCAGCTTCCTCTTTGCCTTATAGCTCCAGTCCCCGAAGAGAGAGTCCAGAGTAAAGTCCTCCTGGTCCTCTTCTGGTACTGCCGCCAGTGCGTGTTTATAAATCGCCTCCTGTATCACTGGC
>Ga0209774_1001571_pt1 | contig 12440 bp, 10 predicted proteins | sample SaaInlV_150m_DNA_2_FD_184648 | JGI IMG/M metagenome (GOLD analysis project Ga0209774, IMG submission 184648) | Marine microbial communities from expanding oxygen minimum zones in the Saanich Inlet - SI037_S2LV_150m_DNA (SPAdes) (version 2) | ecosystem: Environmental > Aquatic > Marine >... | reverse complement strand
CACAACCCCTTATTTGAGCAATTGGACCATATTCTACCCAAACTACCCTATTTTCAAAAATTTCAACATCTTCTTTCCACCAATAATCATTAGTAATCTGCTCTAGAACCCCGTTAGATAGATTATAGGCCACAATATTTCCCTCACTAGCCCAAACTACTTGATCTCCAAAAATGCTAGGAGGGGCATTATAATGAGTAGAATTATCAGAAATAACCTCAAAGTTATTACAAGTGTTATAGGCCTCAACAGGTGCATAAAAAAGCCCTAAAACAACCAAAACTGCAATTATTAACCTCATACAAGAACATAAGAATTGCTTTTAATAGCAGTTGCCTAAGAAATTTCGAAGATAATTCCAAAACTTTTCCAAAACATTTTTAAATAGCAATTAAAGAATTCTAGTCAGACGACCATAGCGGATTGGTTCCACCTGTTCCCATTTCGAACACAGAAGTTAAGCAATCCCACGTTCCAGGTTGTACTGCACTTTGCTGTGGGAACCCTGGTTAGTTGTCTACTTTTTTTTTCTAAATCATTTTAAGTTCGCCAGTTACAGTATCAATTTTTCCTTCATCATCAGGACCAATTGCACAGCAAGTGGTAGTCTGTGTATCAAAAAAAGTTTTTCCTGCATCTGTAATTAAACCAGTTTTCAATTTGTGAGATCTTGCTTTCTTTACATAATACATTAAATCTTCTTTGTCAATAACTTTCAAAGTTATTTTTTTCATACCATTCCTTTTCCAAGCATTAACTTTTTCTTGACTTGAACCAAGTGCAGCTTCAACACTTGCATGTGCTACTTGCACTGCAAGTTTTCCTTTGGGCATTTTCAAATCTGCCCGTACAAGAATAACTTGTTTAAAACTCATCTAAACTTAACCAAACCCTTTAGTTTCATTTTGATACTTTTACCAAATCCTCTTTTCGCCCGTTTAGGATGAAACTTTTCTTGTTTTTGTCCATCTAATTTAAGTTTATGTTCAACAGAACTAAGTAACTTCTTCATAACTTTATGAACTGTCCTTCTCAAATCCCAATCATCTGCAGCGGAACCCAATATTTCTTTTTCTGCTTTAACTCTTGCATGAAATGAGTATTTTACTTTTCCACCAATTTCGTGAAGTTTAACATGAAACTTAACATTTCCATTTGGAAGCGATCTATCTAACTTAACCAAATATTTTAATACCAAGGTTTTCAAAATTTCTCCCTCAGTTGCATCTAACGACTTTAATCCTATATAATTTACTTTACTCATAATAATCCCTCCAAAAATAAATTAACACGTTCTCACTTATATAATTAACTAAGAAGAAAAATATTCATCGATAATTTTTCTATGTTCGAATCCTACCTTTAAATCCTTTAACTCTGCATAACTCACCCAATTAATATCTAATATCTCCTCAGGGTCTACTTTTTTCATATCTAGTTCTCCTTTGAATTCTCCTTTAAAAATAGAAACATACGCAAACCATCCTAACTCTTCAAAACACTCCTCATAACTTCCAAAGTATTCTGGTTTAAACCCTAAAGAAGTCTCTTCTTTGACTTCTCTGATTATAGATTCTTCATCAGATTCTCCTTCTTCTATGTGTCCCCCAGGTAATGTCCAAGTACCCCTAAAAGGATGATTTCCTCTCTGTACCAATAATATTTTTTGATCCTTAGAAATTAAAGCACCTACAGTTTTTTCAAAGTGTCTTTCTTTGACTTCAGCTTTTTCAGCAAATTCATTCTTAAAATTAGAAAGTTCTTTTTCAAAATTTTTATTAGCTTTTTCAATATTTTCTAAATTCTCTTTTAAGTTTGCCATTATTAAATAGATAAGTTAAACCTATTAAAAGTTATTCATTTTACTTCATATGCAATTCAACAATATCATTGTCTTTTAAAACATGATCTTTTCCAACTGTTTGCCACTTGAATTTAGCACTTTTTCCAGAAATTTTTGCATATTTAAAATTCTTAACAAAATCCTTATGAACTTTTCCAGTTACTTCTCCGACAGTAGCACCTTTATGAAATGCAACTGGAGGAAAATCCTTTTCCTTTCCTGCTTGTTTAGTATAGACTTTAATCATTCCAAGTCTTTTCCAAAGTACTTTGGAAAACTCTTTTTTATCTTGATCATTGTACACAGTTCTTTCTGTTTTTATTCCGTCTAATTCTTTATCTAAAAATCCTTTTTCTTTAGCATCCTTAAACATCAAGACTAATAAATCTGCATGATTCATAATACTAATAAAAGTGGGACCCATAACACTTTCTTCTAAATTCTTAACAATGGCTGGAACTTCAATAACTTGAATCTTAACACCCTTATAATCCATGATGGCCACTTCGGGACGTTTAGTTGTAAACTCATAATCTGCAATTTCCACATTAGATCCAGTAAGTTTTTTTAGTAATGAACTTTTCCCAGTATTTGTTTTTCCAACCAAACAAACTTGGGCGGCCCCTTCTTTCTTAATTGTTAAAGAATAGCCACTTCCCTTAGATGCCTTTTTTTGGCGATCCATCTGTAATTTTAATTTAGCTATTCTTTCCTTAATGGATGCTAAAAGATTTCCTGCTGATTTGTGTTTAGGTGCAGTTTGAAGCATTTTTTTCAAACAATTCATTTTCTCTTCAAGACTGTCTGCATCCCTATATTTCTCTTCAGCTTTCTGATAATCAAAAGTTACATTTGTTGCCATAATAAGAAATTATAGTAAATTTCTATTTAAAAAGTTTTTAGAATTTAGTAAAAGGGTTTTGAACCCTTTTTAGAAGAAACTTCAGGAGTTCCCCAAGAACCATTCTTTGAAGATCCTAAATCTCTCGGTTTAAATTTAATTCCAGTAGCTGCACCTTTAGGTCCGCCAGTGAATTTATGTAAAATAAACATAAAGATTACAATCACAATTACTAAGATAAATAATGTCCACAACCATCCTAGATCTTTTTCTTCTTCGACAGGCATTACAACTACATCTTCAACAGCTTCTTCAATAGTTTCTTCTTCAGCCACTACTGGAGTTGCAATTTCTTTGAATACTAAATCTGCTGCCCTTTGATGAATCTTGTGTAAATAAATTTCAAGGTCATTTGTTCCATCTCCATCCACATCTACTTCTTTTGTTTCATCGACATTAATATCAAATGTAAAAGGTTCACTTGAAATTGTTAAAGTTGCTGAAGCATCATCAATGTCATCAACCATAACTGTATGTTCTTCTTCACCAATTAATAATATAATTCCGCCTTGTTTCTTGATTAATCTAGCATCTCCATCTTCTGGAAGTGCCCCATACTTAACTGCATAGTTCTCTACTGTGCCTCTTCCAATTAAAGTTTTGCCAATAGGTGATACAAAATTTTCATTTGTAAATGGCGATCCTTTATCAACAACTACTGATTGTGTTGAAAAATTATAATAAGTATTATTTGAGTTATCCGCTTGATCATAGAAACTACATTGAATTTCGAAATCTCCTAAAAAGCTAGTTTCTGTATTTCTTAAAGATGCCTTTAAAGTTCCATTTTCAGAAGTAATTAAATCTGAAGATATATTTGCAAAACTACTAACTCCAGGATACTTAATTAATATTGCACTTCTAGTTGTACTTAATCCTGCGGTCGCATCTGATACTCCGCAATCTACAACTAAATCTGCACCATAATCGACTATTGCTACTGAAGTAAGATCTTGATTTCTAACACGATTTTTACTTCCAGTAATTAATATAGTAGAAAGTGGATTTGTATGATCTACAATTGTAGTAATTGTATTTTCATAACTCGTACCACTATCGTTTACACTAATATTAATTGTATATGTTCCATCTACAGTTTCATCAGAAGCATTCCACACAATTAAGCTAGTAAATCCTGAAAGATTTTCTTGCCCAGTAACTTCTTCAAAATAAGTTTGAACCCCAGTTGTATCTGTTACATTTACTGCATAAGCAGTAACATTTGTTTGCTGAGTAAATGTAGCATTAATTGTTACATTTTGCCCAGTACCATAATAACTGCCTGTATCTGGTGATACTATTGTAACTGTCGCTGCCGATACAAACATAGCACCTAGAATAATAAATAAACCTAAAATAAATATAGAACTAAACCTTCTGTTTAGTTCGGAACCAAACCTCTTTTTATCGAACATATAATTTACAACCCTAATTTTATTTATAAAGTTTTTGATAAATCAAAAGCGCAAGTTTTAATAATAAATCCACAAAAAATTAAAGATAGGTGGGTGTGCCGGAGTGGTCAAACGGGATGGACTCAAAATCCATTGGCTTAGTGCCTTCTTAGGTTCGAACCCTAACACCCACATAACACAAAAATGATAGGATACATCATCGGATTTTTCGCATTGTTAAGAATTTACACAGGAATTAATTTTTTCTTAATTAAGAGACATAGTAATGACCCTATAAAAATTATGAAAGGTGCAGAGTCTTTTTACTCGAAAAAAGGAAAAACTGGCGCACTATTAATACATGGATTCACAAGCAGTCCAAAAGAATTAGAAGAACTGGGAAAAATCCTAACAAAAAAGAATCTTACTGTCTATACGCCTTTACTTCCAGGACATGGAACTTCTCCAGAAAGACTAGTCATAACAAAATACTATCAATGGATTGAAGCAGTAGAAGAAGCAATTAAAGTATTAGAAAAAACTTGCGATAAAATATATTTAATTGGAAATTCATTTGGAGGAAATCTCGCATTAGTTTCTTCAAACAAATCTAAAAAAATCAAAGGAGTGGTAACTCTAGGCACCCCAATTCATTTCAGAAGAGAAAAAATAAACAGATTTTTTATCTTGCCCATACTCAAAAGAATTAAACTATTTCAAAAAAAGAAATATAAAAAAGGAATAACAAACATTAACAAAAAAAGAGTATGCTACAATTCCATCCCACTAATAGCACTAGGACACCTACTAAAAGTAGTAAACATATCGAAAAAAAGCGTTAGAAATATAAAAAAGCCACTGTTAGTAATCCAGACTAAGAACGACACAGTAGTAGACAAAAGCAGTGGAGAGTATATAATAAACAATTCAAAATCAAAAATAAAAAAATTAGTCACGATTCCAGAGTCATACCATGTATTTATATTAGATAAACATAGGAAAAAAGCGTACGCAGAAATATTAAAATTCATAAAATGAGTAAAATAATAATTGATAAAAAAAATAAAAGGCATTATTGGGAATCAGGAGACTTACATATAGAAGAAGGATCCATAACAGAAAAAGAAATTAAAAAAAACTGCTCAACAGTTTCAACAAACTTAGGAAAAGTTTTACATAAATTTGAAGCTCAGTTTCCAGACAAAGTTCAAGATCTAAAAAGGGGGCCGGCAACAATAATTCCTAAAGACATTGGAACCATAATTGCAACTACAGGAATTAATTCAAAAAGTAAAATTGTTGATGCCGGTTCAGGTTCAGGAATACTTGCAGCCTATTTATCGAACATTACAGACAGCGTAACAACCTATGAAATAAATAAAAAACACTTTAAAATTTCAAAATCAAACCTAAAAAAGATCGGATCCAAAGCGAAAATTAAAAACCAAGATATTTCTGAAGGAATAAAAGAGATAAATTTAGATTTAATCACTCTTGATCTTCCAGAACCTGGACCAATTCTAAAACATGCACATACTTCCCTAAAATCTGGAGCATATTTAGTATGTTATTTGCCAAGTATAACTCAAGTTCATGAATTAATCAAAGATTCAAAAAAACATAATTTTATTCTAGAAAAAGTATCTGAAACTCTAGAAAGAGAATGGACAGTCAAAGATAAAGTTTGTAGGCCAAATCATCAAATGTTAGGGCATACTGCATTCTTAGTCTTCTTTAGAAAATACTAAACCTTTAAAAAACATAAAACCGACGTACTAGATACCTAATTTTTACCTAATTTACCTATTAAATTTGATACCTAGTACACTATAACATAACAAATCGCCCTTTTAAAGGGTTTCGGAGCAAACATGAAAACATACGTAATAGACACCTCGGCAATAATTGAAAAGATACCAACTAGAAAGCTTAAGGATAAATCCCTCACATCAGGAAAAATACTAATTCCTCACGCAGTTATAGCAGAATTAGAAAACCAAGCGAATAGAGGAAGAGATATTGGATTAATAGGATTAGAAGAAATCCAAGAATTGAGAAGTAATAAAAAAATAACTTTAGAGTTCATAGGTGAAAGGCCATCAGATCACCAAATCAAACATGCAAAATCAGGAGAGATTGACGCATACATCAGAGACTTAGCAGATAAGAATGATGCAATATTAATCACTGCAGACAAAGTTCAAGCAGAATCTGCAAAAGCATTAGGAATTTTAGTTGAATTTGTAGAAGTATCCCAATATGATCGAGAATTGAGTATTCAAAAATATATTGATCATGAAACTTTATCCCTTCACATAAAAGAAGGAAATCCAATTCATGCAAAAAAAGGAAGACCTGGAAAAGTTATTCTGGAGCAAGTTTCTAAAGAAATATTAACAGGTGAAGAAATCCAAGAATTTGCAAAAGAAATAATTGAAAAAACAAAATTAGATCCCAACTCATATACAGAAATCTCTAAACGTTGCACAACAGTAGTCCAATATAGAAATTTAAGAATTGTAATAGTAAGGCCCCCAGTATCTGATGGATGGGAGATTACAATTGTACACCCTATTAAAAAACTAGATATTTCTGAATATAAAATTCCAGAAAACTTAGCAGAAAAAATAGAAAATAAGGCAAGAGGAATTGTAATCTGTGGAGAAACTGGTTCAGGAAAGACAACTCTGGCACAAGCAATTGCAGAATGGTACGTAAACGATAGAAGAATTGTAAAAACAATTGAATCACCTAGAGACCTACAATTACCTGATGCAGTAACACAATACTCCAAGAACTTTACAAGCGAAGGAGAAATTCATGACATCCTATTTTTATCAAGACCTGATAACATTTTATTCGATGAAATGCGTTCAACACCAGATTTTCAGCTATACACAGATTTAAGGTTAGCAGGATCAAATATGATAGGGGTATTGCATGCAGCAGAAGCAATTGATGCGGTGCAAAGATTTATTTCAAGATTAGATATAGGGATGATTCCTAGCGTAGTAGATACAATCATCTTCATGAAAAGCGGAGAGATTGAAAAAGTACTAAATCTAAAGATGTTAGTTAAAGTTCCAAGTGGAATGACTGAGTCAGATCTTGCAAGACCGATTGTCGAAGTAAGGGATGAATTAACAAATAATTTAGATTATGAAATATATACTTATGGAGAACAAACTGTAGTAATTCCTATTTCAAACACATCAACAAAAAGTTCTGGTGCGTTAAAACTTGCAGAAAGAGAAATAGAAAATTTCTTTTCAAAATATTCTAAATCTGTTCAAGTAGAAGTTCTAAGTACAAACAAGGCAGTCGTTTATGTTCCAGAAAATAAAATTTCTAAAATAATCGGACAGGCAGGAAAAAACATCACCCAATGTGAAAAAGATTTAGGGATGAGTATTGATATAAGAGAACTCAAAGAAGAAAAAAATCAGGCAGATTTTGATTTAGAAGAAAATAAAAAAAACTATATCTTTTGCGTAGACCCTGGAACTTCAATTGAGATATATGCAGGAAATAAATTCATTACATCTGCGATTTCTAGCAAAAAAGGCGAAGTAAAAATCAACAAAAATAGTCTCCAAGGAAAAGATATTACTAAAGCTCTGCATAAGAAAATAAAAATAGAAGTAAAGGCTTAAAAGAGTCTTAGCTTTTTATTTTTTCAGTAGAAATAGTGAGGGAAAGTTATTAAAGACTAAAGGATTAAATAAAGAGATAATGCTAAAAAATTATCTACATTTATTAGAAGAAAATATAAAATTAATTGGAACTAAAAAGATTTTATTAAGATTGCATGCCAAACAAAAAAAATCTTATAAGGAAATCGCAATTCAACTAGGCATAGGTGAAAGTTCATATAGGCAATATATTCAAGAACTAGCCCATCCGCCAATATGGTTTATAACTAAATTAAAAATTTTAGATTCAAACATATTCTCGAAATTAGAAAACACAAATTTAAAATTTACTGCAAGAAAACAGATAACCACACTACCAAAAAACTTGTCTAACGATTTAGCATATTTTATAGGATATCTTCATGGAGATGGATTTCTTGGAAGTGATAAAAAAACCGTAGGATTTAGCGACGAATACAAAAATCAATTAATTAAAATAAATGCTATTTGCTTTAAAATATTCAACAAAAAAGGAAAAATTAGAAAGGTGAAAAGCCCCATAGGGAAAAAGGGAAGTTATCATTTAGAAATAAGACAAAATGTAATCAATTCATTCCTTCATAGAGTTTTTAAAATACCTAGAGGATTTAAGGATCATTTAGAAATTTCTTCTGAAATCTTTAAAGACAAGAATTTTTTAAAATTTTATTTAATGGGAATCTATGATGCAGATGGAACTCTTCCAAAAAATCCAGAAAAAGTAAAACAAAATTTCATAGATGTAGGTGTAAAAAGCAAAAAATTAATGTGTCAAATCAAATTAGCTTTAAAAAAATTTGAAATAAATACCTTAAAACTTTATGCAAGAAAGACCAAGAGTATTGCAGGTAAAAAATTTAAAAAACCAAGCACCATATGGGAATTAAGAATAAGAAGAAAATCTGAAATAATAAGATTTTTAAAAGAGATAGGATTTAATCACCCTATTAAGAAGAAACGAATGAAAAAACTTCAGAAAAAACTGGGCCTGTAGCTCAGCTTGGATAGAGCGACAGACCATAGAACAATGGGTCGAACCTCCTAAGCTGTAGGTCGAAGGTTCAAATCCTTCCAGGTCCGCTTTTTAATCAAATCCTTCAGAAATCTTTAAAAACAAAACATTATACAATTGGAATATGCGCTGGTAGTGTAGTGGTTAGCATCCGAGCTTTCCAAGCTTGGGACGTGGGTTCAAATCCCGCCCGGCGCACTTATTTTTTATTAATAGATTCAACTGCTTTTCTCAATTTCTTTTCAATATCTGTTTCTTTTTGTTTAACCTTTGAGCCTCTGGTTGAACCACGAACATAGGTTCTTGAAAAATTTCTTTGTTGAAGTCTTTTTTTCACATTATCTCTCTTAGGAACATAACTTTCTAAATCTGAAAAACCACCTAAACTTTTCTTTTTAACATTCTTTGAAGAAGATTTCATGTTAAAATAAAAGAATAAAATCACTCCCAAAAATAAAAGAACTAAAATCAAAACCACAACTAAAACCCCCTTACCTGAACTTTCAGGTTCACAATCTTGAGGACAGTTATCTTCAGTTTCTCCCCTTCCACAAATAGAATTAGGACATAACGGTAACTTATCGACTCCATCTTTTAATCCATCACCATCACTATCTGGGTTTTTAGGATTAGTTCCTTTCAACAATTCTTCAGAATAAATTAATCCATCGCCATCTTCATCACCCAAAGTAGGATCATAACATTTTGCAGGACAAGGACCTCCGCAATCAACATCCCCTTCACCTTGATTTTTAATTTGATCATTACATGTTGGACATTTAGGACAATTCAATCCCCCACAATCACTAATCACACCTGCACCTAAATCAATTGCCTTTCTTTTTTCATCTTTATCTAAAACTCCATTATTGCAATCATTACATTCATTACAAGAACCTCCGCAATCAACTCCTGTTTCATCATCATTTTGTATCCTATCAGTACAGTGTAATGGGACTCCTCCTGCACCCAACACGCAATCTTCATCAACCGACCCATCACAATCATCATCTAGTCCATTTCCAGTTCCTTGAGCCCCACATTTTTCAACATCAGGTAACGTAGCATTCATACAATCACCAGACCAATCTCCATCGACGCAATATTCTTTGCCTTTTTCACAAATACCTGCAGAAGTAAAATTTCCACATTCTCTAAAATCACCTGAAACACATTCACAACCTTCATCTTCATAACCATCACAATCATTATCTAATCCATCACCGCACACTTCAACACCAGGTAAGTTCCAACCCATACAAATGCCCCATTGACCATTTTCACAAGACTGTATCCCATAATTACAAACTCCTAAATCATACTCACCACAAACTCTTTCTTGTCCATCTTGACAAGGAAATGCACTAACAGAAACCACCAACAATAAAAAACTAATTAAAAATAATTTAAATTTCATTTTTTCTTAAGAACATTCAGATTCTTAAACACATAATCTACTTGTTCTTTACTCCATCCTCTTTTCAATAACTCTGCAACAATTACTTCTTTTGTTTTCTTACCTTTAATAGAATCAGAAACATATTTTTTAAGATTAAATTCATCTTCAGGATTATTAAAAACTCTAGGCAATCTTTTAAGTGTAGAATTTATTTTGTCCCCTCCGCTTAATTTAAAGTAAAGAACCATTCCAACAATTAACAATAATCCAATCATAAAAGCAACCAAGATTCCCGTCCAATTCACTTTCTTTGAACAATCCTCAGGACAAGATACTGCATCTTCCAAAGAAACTCTTTCCCCGTCAACAACCAATACGCTGCAAACACCATCACCACAAACAGGAACGGTTTCATATTCAACTTCAGAAATACCAGTTTTAGGAATTAAAATAGTTTTCAAACTACTCAAATCAAAAGCAATATTTTTTCTAACAAAATAAGAATAAGCCACATTGTTCAAAGAACTATATTCTTTTCTATAAACTAAATTTGGAACTTGCCTATGCATTTCAAAAGGCTCTTTAAATGAAAGTTCATAAATCGGATCAACGTATAAGCTTCCAGGAATTGTTTCATATAAATAATAATCAGTTCCAGTTCCAGCAATATTTTTTTCAACCCAAGTACCTTCAATAATTACTCCGCCTTGAAGTTCTACTTTCAAATGCCTTGCTCTAGAATTAACAATAAAATCATTTTGATGATGGTAAGCATTAACCCTTTCCTCTTCTCCGCCAGCAACCATATCTATCAAAATATCTTGAGGTTCGGCAATTATTTGTTCAGAAATATCTGCAACAATTTCAATTGACTGAGGAGTACCTAAAACAATTGCATCTAGCTCATTAGTTAAATTTTCTAAAAAGTTCTGAGATTCATTTGAATTGGAATAATTAATATGTTCGGAACTATTCAAATAAGAATTCAATCCACTAAGTGCCACAGTAACTGAATCACTTAATTCTAAAAAACTCAAAACATCAGCAAAATTAGAAGTTTGATAGTTTAAACTTGAAATATATCCTTTAATAAAATCTTGAGTTGAAGATTCATTATATCCTGAACTATCCCATTCGTCTGAAGGGCCAATAGTCACATCAAGAGTAACTTGGGGCCCAGGCATTAATTCAACTGTAAATTCATAATCATCTTCATCATCAACTTGTGGAACGAAAAAGAACATACCGGAAGTATCCATAGATAAACTATTCTTACTCTCTAAGTCCAGTAAATCCAAATCTCCAATTTCAATAAGTGATCCTTCTTCTGCAATTAGAGTCATATAAAAAGAAGTTTTAGATTTTGTAGCTCCGCTAGAAGTATAATACATGTCTAGGCTATGAATTGCAATTGCTGCAGGACTTAAGCTTCCAATCCTTAATGGAATTGCACACCCGCCTCCACTTAACTCAATACAATTTTCAATTTGATTATTTAAACTATGTTCAAATGCAGCATAACTATTAACTAAACTTGATCCAAAATCTGCCGAAAAATTTCCTAATTCATAAGTATAATCTCCACCCTTAACTTTAATAAAAAAATCATCAGAAGCAAAATCATTACAAACATATGAAGAACCCTCCAATTTACAAGTGTATGCGGAAGTATCTCCTCCCTGTTCAGCATTTAATTTTCCTTGGTGTACTGTCCCATCACCATCTACTTCATTATACAAACATATCAAATATTCATTTTCAACTGCATAACCAATATCCATGGAACAGTTATAATAATTAGCAGTTCCCGGAACAGTTTCAAGTTTACATTCAAATTGTCCACCATATGCTTCACAACCAGCAGAATCAACACAACTAGGAGATTCTAATTGAAGAAGAGTCGCAGTAAGATTAAGTCCAGCTAAATCTTCAATACTAGCATAAACTTCTAAATCTCGAGTATAGGGTAAATCTATTTCTTCACACCAATAAGTTCTATCTACTAAAGCCTCGTTCTTAATTATAATTTCACTAGGATTTCCATTCTCATTTAATTCATCAGGTAAACTAAATTCATCAACATAACCAGTAAGGCCTCCAAAATATTGCCACTCAATTAATCCATCATTTCCAAAATCCAAATAGGGAGAATAGGAAGGATTCAACGCAGAACCAGTAATTCCAAATGAAATAGATTCAAATACATCTTCAACTGTATCT
>Ga0209774_1001549_pt1 | contig 12610 bp, 29 predicted proteins | sample SaaInlV_150m_DNA_2_FD_184648 | JGI IMG/M metagenome (GOLD analysis project Ga0209774, IMG submission 184648) | Marine microbial communities from expanding oxygen minimum zones in the Saanich Inlet - SI037_S2LV_150m_DNA (SPAdes) (version 2) | ecosystem: Environmental > Aquatic > Marine >... | reverse complement strand
AAGAGAACTTTACAGAATCGTTCTCTAAGATAGTATCAATGGAGATGTTAAGATAGATTATGCAGTTTAGTGATGTTACTTGTATGGAGATTGAACTATCTACTAGGTGCAATGCTAAATGCCCTCATTGGTCTAAAAATGATAATTACCCTCGCCGAGAGAATGGGTATTGTGCTTTTTTAGGCAAAGGGGATTGGGAGTTAGATCATATTGGTTTACTGTGGGACCAAGTAAAAGAATGTGGGATCAATTGTAGTGATGGGCCTGGAAAATATCAATTACCAGAAGAACATAAAGGAAACTAGCGCAAGATGAAAAAGTCAAAGTATAAAAACGAACGTTCGGCAGATGGTGTTAACGGTATTTTAATATTTTCGATGTTTGATAATAAACCATTGTTCCGTATTTACGACAAAAAGTACGAAGATGGGTTCAAGGATTTTGAGATTTTTCATGATGATGTTTCGATTACTATAAATGATCCTCTAGCCTCGTTTTATGATATAGATGAAGAGACTAGTATATTAGATCATCCCTCACAAGTATTAGGAATCGAAGTAGAGCAGACAGAATTCTGTCTGAAGTGTAATGCATTGTTAATGGTACACGGGGATGAAATTTATTGTCCTAGATGTGTAGAAGAGGAAAAATAATGAACTTGAAAATATTAAAGAGATACGTATCAGCATCGGAGATTGATGGGAGTGACACTGGATTGAACCAGATGTTATTAGATATAGCTGAGTTTGGAGATCCAATGTTAACTAGAAGTAGCAGCAATACCTCCAGCCGATATATCGACGCCGTCGATGATGAACCATGGTGGTGTAAGGTTGATATAAAAGGATTATCTGAAGGTGTTAAATTTGAAGTCACTTCAGGATATTACGCTTATCCTAAAGATGCTGTATATGATGTTATTAAAAAAATGTATCATTCGCTTAATAAAGTTGGAGAAAATATATGAACAAATGGGGATATCCGATGACAACTAAAAGCAAAGAATGGGAAGATGGTACAAAAGCATTTACAACCCACTGAGTATGATTGGTTAAATAGTATTATTAATCGTATTACAGGTATTTGGCAATTAGCATTTAACGGTTATATTGAATTTCACGCTGATTTTGTTGTTACAGAGGATAACATAGATGGCCTAATTGCTGTGCTTGAAGAAGGAAAAGAAGGAATAAAACATGGCAAAGAAAAAGGCAACAGTGAAAAAAATTGATATGGGGACAGAAGAAGCAATAGAATTATTACTACACTTAGAAGCATTAGAACCAAATGAACAATGGGAAGCTATAGAGTACATATTGGAATACACAAGTAATTTTGAATACCTTGTTAATAGTTTTGATAGATACGTGCTTAAACGGAGAGTTAAGGAGAAGAAGAAAAATGGCCAAAGTGAAAAATTTTAATTAAAGGTGAAGGCATATGGGTATGTTTGATTTGTTCTGTATAGAACACAAAGGCAAAGAAGTGGAATTGCAAACTAAACTTTTTAAAAATTTACTCGATGTTTGGAGACTAGGTGATGTAACTAATAAACCAGAAACTGGCATAAAAGTCTACTACGAAGAAAAGATAGAAAAAGACGGCGAACTGTACTACGATTTTGAGGATACAGGCGACAACGCAGTAAATGTTTATATTGTGTTAGTTGATGGTGTGTTTGTTGATTATAGTATCCAAAAGGTGTTTAGTAATGAATCCACACTTAATATTATCAGAGAATTAGAAGAAGAGTGGAATGACACTCATAAACAAATGCAGGCAATGGTTAATTATCTAAATAAAAAGCAACAAGAAGTTGATCACTATCGTAAAGGGATTACCACTGTATCTGGATACATCAGAGAATTTGATGTTCCTAAAGAAGATAAACATGGTTTCCATTTAGGTATTACTGCCATGCATTATCCTAAATTAGAAGAGATAAAAACAGATAGTGATCTAATTAATGTTATCAAAAACGTCACAGAAGAGGCACTTGACCGAAGTAAAATAAGTGTGTATAATGTAGATACAGAAGAAACAAGCGAATTGGAGCAATATCAGCTGTGAGCTACTGTAGATTTTCATCAGGAAAACATACATACTGCGAAGGAACTGACATTGAGTTTACTCCGGAAAAGTCTGATGTCTATATAGACGAACCTAGGCAAGAAGAACTCGAGCAGGAATTTAATAATTTAAAACAATTAACGGAGAAGGAAGATGATAACATATAATCCTGCACTAGCAAGGGAATCAATAAAATGACTATTAATGCACATACATTAGTTCGTGATTGGGTTATATATAAATTTACTAAATTCGTTGCGATAATAAGTGTATTTTTAGTTGTATTAGTAGCTAGAGATCAGTTAATGATGGATTATATTGTCGAAATGTTGATATTAGTCGTAGTATATGTTGTCGCGGCGAGTAATGTTAAAAGGATCGAAGATCTAATAAAATTAGCCAATATAGATCTTAATAAGCAATCGAGAAAAAGCAAGGAGTAAGGAGGAAGAAAATGAAAAAGACGACTAATGAATTCGGAAATGACTTTGGTTTTTATTTGATGTTAACATTGTTTATCATTTTATTCTGGGGCGACCCAGACATTGCAGATGCAATTGTATATTTTTTAATGAAATAGGAGAACGGAATGAAGTGGGCAATAGATAAAAGTTTTGATTTTTGTTATGGGCATCGTGTGCATAATCAGCAGTTAAACACAGAATATAGTTTAGATGGGTGTCTAGCGTGTAGGCACTTACATGGTCATCAAGGGAAGATTAAAATATTTTTAGAATCAGACTATTTACAAGAAGGGATGGTAACAGATTTTAAACATTTGAATTGGTTTAAAAAATTCTTAGATGATACACTAGATCATAAATTTATAATGGATATAAATGATCCACTATTATCACACGAAGTACCGGAATATTGCAATGAGGGTATATTAGATTTATCTAAGTGTCATATACAAGAACCAGAAATGTATTGGACACCGGATTTAGAAGTAATCAAAGATGGACCGCAAGCTGTATTTGAAAAATACGAAGGTATGGTATTCGTGGATTTTGTGCCAACAAGTGAAAATATATGCGCTTGGTTATTAAGTGTTGCTGAGAGAAAAATGGAACCACTTGGTGTTAGGGTATCTGCTGTTGAGTTTTGGGAAACTCCAAAATCTCATTGTAGAGTAGAAAGTTGAAATACGAAACCGGATCATATGCTGTTATACTATTCGATGAAGTAGGATCGAAGATCGGCGTTAAATATGGGTATAAAACATTAGACCAAGCAACAGAGATAGCTGAAAATGAAGAAGTAGCGTCATATGCTGTTACAAGAGTAATCAAGAATAGTAAATTCTCGTATGCTACTTGGAAAACAAATGATTAAAACTATATCAGATTATACTATTAACATTCCGTCTGGTTCGCCTGTGACAACAATTAATAGCGGTTTAGGCATCGATGAACATACAATATCAGTGGATGGTACTTTTAGTTTAAATGGAAGAGACGTAGAGAAACGTATGGCGGTAATAGAGAAAGTGTTGGGTATTCCAGAACGTGACCCGGAGTTAGAAGATGAATATACTCATTTAAAAGAGATGTACGATAACTATATCAAAGAGTTATCGAAACTTAGAATGTGGGGGAAATTAAAATGATTGATTTAAACATAAGTTCGGCCGAAGTAAAAGCAATGCAAATAGAGCATAGTGGAATAGGGTTAGCTGAAGCCGAAATAAAAGTACTAATCTCCAAAAAAATAAAAGCTAGTAATGAAATACTCAAACGAATCCATAAACTAGATGATCCAGAACTTGTAGAACTATTAGATGATATAGTGAGGGTTGCGTTAGCATAATGAGAAGATTTCTTAAATACGATAGTGGGTTTAACCTTAACCTAACAAAAAATAAATCTATAGAGGTTGAGTGGGATCATTCCGAATGGGTAGAATGGTTTTATTTGAGTGTAGGTACCCGGAGTGGCGATCATCGGGGCTTTGAGTTTAGTGTAAGTCTATTCAAAGCTAATTTTAGTATTAAATTTTATGACCATAGACATAGAAATAGAGATGGATAAAGTAATCGACGATGGTAAAGTAGCTGTTATAATATCTTATGGGTTTGGTTCCGGATGGTATACAAGTGGTTTTGCAGAAGAGGTTGTATTTGATCCTGGACTAGTGAATTTAGTTAGAGAGCGCGACAAGTTGCCCGATAGAGATGCTAGAGTCAAAGAATACAATGAAAGGATTTTAATTTATTGTGAGTTAAAATGGCCCAATGAATATTATGGTGGTTTAGATGATTTAAGTATCGAGTGGTTACCTGTAGGAACTAAGTTTATGATAAATTCGTATGATGGTAGCGAATCTATTATATCAACAGTGGATTTAAATTTAGAGGCGTAATATGGGAATGAATTATAAAGAAAAACTAGTACTTGTGCCGCATGGTTTTGTGTGCGACAAGTGTGGTACAGAACATAAAGACGAAGAGTTACATGACCCAGTATATTTAAAGAATAACTTTGGATACCATAGCGATCATGATGGTGAAACAGTAGAAGCTTATGTATGCGAAGAATGTTTTTACGAAATAATGAAAGGCATCAAAGGAGCTATGTGGGAAATATATGGCTAAACGTCATCATAAGGATAAACCAGAAGTCTGTCCTAAATGCGGTACACTAGTATTAGATGCGCTGGGAATTGGATCGTATTGCCCGAATACAGAATGTGATGTTGTGAATGATGTTGGATGTTGGCCGAATTGTATTAAGATAACAATAAAACCGCCCATTAACGAAGATAGCTACGAGAGAGGTTATAAAGCAGGATGGGAAGATGCAATGGGCCAATTAAGCTTTATGTTATCTGGGGAAGTCAAATAAGTAATACTTTCTGGTATAACTAGTGGTTTATTATGAGTTCAAGGAGTGCTTTAATTGTGGGGCACCAACACAACCAAAAAATCTAGTTAATCTATCGACAACCAACACAAAAGATTGTATAATTATTATATGAATAAGAAAGTAGTTTTAATCTCGTGTGTAAGTAAGAAGCTAACAGCTCCAGCACCAGCAAAGGATTTATACATTAGTCCCTATTTTAAATACAATTTGAAATATGCGAGGATGCTTAAACCTGACGATATCTTCATTCTATCTGCATTGTACGGATTGGTTCCATTAGACAAAACAATAGAGCCATATAATCTAACATTAAATACGATGAAATCAAATGAGATTAAAGAGTGGGCGGATAAAGTTTTGGTGGATTTAGGTAAAGTTACTGATATCAAAGATACGGATTTTATTTTTCTTGCCGGCAATAATTATAGAAAATTTTTAATACCTTATCTTGGGGCATATCAAGTGCCGTTTGAGGGGTTAGGAATAGGCAGACAACTAGGTAAACTCAAGGATTTAACATCAAAAGAAAATCCCATGTTTGATAGTCTGTTCGATAATATTTAATTGGAGATATAAAATGGAAAAAGCAGTAGTAATTTTTAGTGGGGGAATGGACTCTAGGACGACATTAGAGAAGGCAGTCCAAGATGGGTACGATGTTTTTGCGTTATCTTTTGATTACGGACAACGTCATATTAGAGAACTTGAATATGCCAAACGGGTAACAGATAAAAAAGAACTAGCACATAAAATCATTGATATCACTAGTATTAATGAACTACTACAGGGTTCCTCTTTAACTAGTGATATTGATATACCAGAAGGTCATTATGAAGAAGAGTCAATGAAATCTACTGTTGTGCCGAATCGTAATATGATTCTATTATCACTCGCAATTGGTTACGCGGTTAGTATCGGTGCAGAGAAAGTATATTACGGTGCTCACAGTGGGGATCATGCTATCTATCCTGATTGTCGGCCTGAATTTTTACATAAAGTGAACGAAGTAGCCGCTATTGCTAACTATCAGAGTGTAGAAGTAGTTGCACCTTATCTAGATGGAAACAAAGAGACTATTCTTATTGACGGACATAAAATGGGCGTCGATTACGCCGATACATGGACCTGTTATAACCCACAAGACGATGAACACGCTTGCGGCCGTTGTGGAGCTTGTCAGGAGCGGCTAGAGGCATTTAGATCGATTGGCAAAGATGACCCACTACAATATATTAACCGCAAAGCATTAACAAAAGCATAGGAGATTATTATGCCCACAGATTCAACACCCCAATGGAGTATAACAGAACCAGTAGAATATGCGGAGACTGTTGATGTAACTTATCGTAACATGTCCGAGCGTGATGCGGCCGCAATGACTCGTTGGCGCCAATATTTTTTTGTATTATGGGATTTAGATCAATGGCTTCGTAGTCAAGCTAAGTACAACGAAGACCTAAGTGAAGAAAGTGCAGAAGTACATAATAAAGTTCGTGAACAATTGCGTGAACTCATGGATGACCACAGAATTAGTTTAGATGATCTAGAATAAAAAAAACTTTTAACGGAGAAGTACAATGCCTAATATTAAGAAAGAAAATAGCATTCTTTTAGACTGAGCAGTTTTAAATTTCTCCTACTCGAATAAGTAGTATATACTATGAATTGTAAATCAGGCAGTTGTTCGACTAAATGGTGTGCATGGCTCCAAGCATCAGCTCAAGTAGCGGTGGCTGGAGTCATTGTGTATGCTGGATTTATCATAAACACACATATGAAGTCATGGACTACATCATTTGAGCAAGGTGCTGGAGATTTACATAGTATCCGCCAGGATATGGGCAATATAGCATTTTCCATAGAATCCATTAATAATAATATGGAAACCATTAAAACTAGTATGAATGACATGACTGTTGTTGGTGCAAACCTGAATCAAAATATAACCGCAATGAACGATAATGTCGGTAATATGGTTAATCAATTCAACTATCTAAATCAACAAATTGACTATATGAACTATAATGTTAATGGAATGAAGAAGAAATTTAGTCCAGTCGGCATCATGAGAAGTTTTGTGCCTTAAACTACGTTAAAACAAATACAGTTATGATAAAAGTCTTTATAGGATATGATTCAAACGAAACTGTTGCATGGCATGTACTATGCCATAGTATTTTAAAACACAGCTCGGAACCTGTCTCTTTTATTCCTGTAGCTAGGAATCACATCAAACATCTGTATGATAAACCCAAAGATGGATATGAGTCCACCGAGTTTAGTATGACTCGATTTCTAGTTCCACACTTATGTGATTATGAAGGTTGGGCTATTTTTATAGATTGTGATATGGTTGTAACAGATGATATTGCAAAATTATGGGCTTTAAGAGATGATAATTATTCGATTATGTGTACGCAACACGGTTACAATCCAACTACCACAAGTAAGTTTTTAAACCAAAAACAGACTAACTACAATAAGAAAAATTGGAGTTCAGTAATGATGTTTAACAATAATAAGTGCAAAGCATTAACTCCAAAATATGTGAATTATAATAGTGGGCCAGGAATACAAGGCGCAATCAATGGATGTAATGTTTTGGTTGATAACTCAAGTTTAGCATACCCTGTATCTATACGTTATTCACAGATAGAAAATCCACCAGTAATAGACAGAGAGGAATGGTTCGTCGAATTATGTCATACTGAATATTTCGTACAAGAGATTGAACAAGGATTGTGGTACAATAGGATTAAAAAAGCCTTATAACTTCGCAAGGGATAAATACTAATGTAAGAGATGCTTACGAGGTCTCTTATACAATCTTGCTTAATTATAAGGAGAAAATAATATGACAAGTTTAAGTTTTAGGTCGAAAGACTTTGCACCATTCTACCAAAATTCTATTGGTATCGATCGTTTATTTAATGATCTAATTTCAAATGTAAACACAGAACAAGGTAACTATCCACCGTATAATATTATCAAAGAAGATGAGAATCATTATCTTATCGAAATTGCAGTGGCCGGTTTTAGAGAGGGTGATATTAATGTATCAGTTGAACAAAATGTTCTCACTATAGACGGTGATGGACATGCTAATCAGGAACGAGAATACATACACCAAGGGTTAAGTAATCGTAAATTTACTAGAACATTTAATCTCGCCGAACATATTGAAGTAAAATCAGCTGAGATCGTAAATGGTATTCTACACATTGGTTTAGAAAGAGAAGTACCTGAGCAACTACTGCCCAAAGCTATTGATGTTAAATACATAAAGTAGGCTAGTTATATAGTGGGGGAGTTATTCCCCACTATCCATAAATACAACATTAAAGGGAGTTGTAATATGTGGACATTTCTAGCAAAACAATTAGCTATCTGGCGAATCAAAGTATGGTTTGCAAAAAAAATCGTAAAGCGTATTCAACGCAAATATAATTTAGGATCTCAATATAAACAATCATTTACAATGTTACACGATGTGAATTGGAGTGAGATTAAGTACTATGCTGACTTAGCAGAACTAGTATACATAACAAGTGTAAACGATATTCACAAAGCATATCCAAATCAAGTCTACTTACATGAAATAAAAAGCATTAGGTATTTTCTTCTAACTAATCGCGCAGAAAAAACATACACCATATCTATCCGTGGTACTAAGAATTTTAGTAATATGCTACGAGATATGAACTTCAGCAAGGACAAATCCAAAAGATTAGGTTGTAAGTTACATCGTGGATTCCATCATTCAGCTGAACTTATTTTTAACGACTTAGAACGTTTAATGCAAGAACCAGACTATAAGATCAGAGTAACAGGACATTCATTAGGTGGTGCCGAAGCTGTTATCATTGGTGCTTATTGTGCAAATGCTGGATTAAACGTAGATAAGATTGTTACCTTTGGTCAACCAAAGGTATTTGACAGAGATGGTATTGCTAAGTGGGGACATCTCCCGTTGACTCGTGTAATAAACGAGACAGATATTGTGCCACTAGTACCGCCAGTTGAGCTATTGTATCTGTTTAAGCGATATAGACATTTCGGTAAAATAGTTAAGTTATGTAACGACGAATACTATTGTTTCTTAGAGCCAGCGCAAGCCAAAGGTATAGGGATAAATTCGTTTTGGTTAAATGCCGCTAAAGAAGAATTATCATTTATTGACATAGCCAAAGAATTGCCAGACCATTTTATGCAGAACTACATAGAGAACATCGATCCTAAGTTAAAAGGTAGTAAAGAGGTATTGTGGAAAGATCGTGAAGTTTATTTAGAGGAGCAAAAATGACTTTAGAAGATGCGAGAATGTCCGGGTGAAGATTAATGATATATTAAATGAAAATGAAAATGAATGGTCTAGTGACAGACATCCGGAAGATATGCCTGAGGAAGGATTCACAGATCATCACGAAGCATTAAACAAAACAGGGTTTTGGGGCAAGCAAGCGGCTGGGTGTATCTTTTATTCGTTAGAATCAGGGAAATATTTAATAAATCACCGCAGTAATATGGTAGAACAACCTGGTACTTGGGGAACATGGGGTGGTGCAATGGATATAAATGAATCTCCAATGCAGGCTGTATCACGAGAGATACATGAGGAAACTGGGTATACTGGCAGTGTTGATTTAATGTACGTATGGACATTTCAGCATTCTTCTGGATTTAAGTACCATAATTACATTGCTGTTGTTCCATCTGAATTTACTCCAATATTGGATTGGGAATCACAGGGATATATTTGGGTTACATTAAAACATTTACCGAAGCCACTACATTTTGGGTTGGTAGGGTTATTACAACAGTCTGAATTTTTCAGGATAATGAGTAACTTATGAATTCTAGTAGAAAGAAAGATCAGTTCTTATAATACTCAACACCAACTTTGTACTTAGTAAATAGTTTTTCTAATCCTTTGGTCAGTTTTTGCTTTTTATGATATACCGGCACCATCTGTTTACCGTTTACTTGCTTAACTAACTTATTATAACAAGATTTCTTTAGTATCTTTGATTTTGGTTTTTCTGAGGGATGAATATAAATTTGTTCGCAAGGTGGATCTTCTAAATAATCAGCTAGGTTACGCAAAAAGTCAGGCAGTAATATTGGGTGAGTGGATTCATTTGCCCCAAAATATCTCTTCCAATTATTGGTAATTTTACCTTCCATTGCGTTTGCTCTAAACTCAATAGCGCCGCGAATTAAACCGTTTCCATTCGGCCCTGCTGGGTCTACAATGCGCTTATGCTTGTGATCGAGTGTCATTGCATCTAACGGAACCTCTATCCCTAGTAATGGACATACACCGTTATGTGCTTCGTGTAGTTCCTGCTTGAGTTTTTTAATATCTTTTTGTTTTAGCTGAATAAGTTCTAACATTAACTATACTTATATGCTCGACAACTAGTCGAATAATATGTATAATACATGTATGGAAAAAGAGACTTATAGAGACGACTTATACAAATTATACAAAGGAATAAGAGAAAAGTTGTATGCTCTTCGCTGGAAACGCAGAGTCGAAGCAGGATTAAAAAGCTTTTTCAATTAAATAAAGAATGTCGCATAAAAAGAAATAATACGCCCATAAAAATCTTTAGTGCAAATAAAGCTTGACCAAAACTATATCTTTGATTATAATATGCACACTTACTTAAACAACAAAAGGACAACAATATGGCTAATATGAACTGGGCACGCAGTGAAACTAAAACTCTTATGGCATGCCATGGTCTTACTAATAAAGGATGGCAGTTCGGTTGGAACAACCGCAAAACTGCAAATGGTATTTGTGATTACAGTAGGAAGGTTATTTATCTTAGCAAGGCACTAACTCCGCTCCGCAAGGAAAAGGATGTTACGAACACTATCATCCATGAGATTGCTCATGCGCTGGTTGGTTATGACCATGGTCATGATTGGTACTGGAAAGAACAATTCGTTGCAATGGGCGGCGATGGACAACGTTGTTCTAGTGACAACACTGGAATCCGCCAGGATAAGGCTACTTATCTTATGATTGATCATAACAATGACGTTATTAAATACTACCTTCGTAAGCCTAATAAAAAAGTTACGAATAACATTAAACACTATTGGGTTAATGGAAGGAAAGCGGAAACCATTGGTAAACTTCGTATTATTAAGCGTGTCGCATAAAAAGAAATAATACGCCCATAAAAATCTTTAGTGCAAATAAAGCTTGACCAAAACTATATCTTTGATTATAATATGCACACTTACTTAAACAACAAACGGAGAAATAAAATGTCGCTACATATGAACGCTAACATCGCTTCCAGCGAACTAATTGCAACCACTGTAACCGGCGTAAAGCCTTTCTACTATAAAGTAGTAGAAGTTGAAGGCCTTGAGGTTACTATTCGGCCTACCAAAGATAAAGATGATGCTGATATCTCGTTTGTGTACCGTGCCGCCAATACTAATGTTGTTGGCGCCGGCACTTCGGTAAAACTGCTCGAGAAGATGCACCAATCCAATATTAAAGCTAGGACTAAAATCCTAGTTAAAGAAAAGTTGTTTAGCCGGCATCACGAGCTGGTACTAATGTTTAATAAGACAGTATCTGCCGCAAATAGTCATATCCCTTTGATTTCCTTTGATCCAGAGAACGCATGATGAAAAATGTATTGATTACCGGTGCTAGTTCCGGTTTTGGACGAGCATCTACAATTAAACTAGCACAAGCTGGATATAATATAACTGCTACGACACGAAACACAGCAGATAAAAAAGACCTAGAAGAAGAAACCAAAGATCTTAATGTAAATGTCATAGTTCAGGATGTATCCTATTACTTTGTTCCAGATTATGTTAAAAATTGGGATGTTGATATTCTTATCAACAATGCTGGCGCTGGTGAGTCTGGTCCAATTGCTGATATTCCTATGAGTAAGGTCCGTTCTAACTTTGAAACCAATGTCTTTGGGACACTTAATCTCACGCAGTTAGTCGTTAAAGATATGATGTTGAAAAATAAACCCGGTAAGATTATTTTTATATCATCTGTGGTTAGCAGAATGACTGCACCATATTTAGGTGCTTACAGTATGACTAAACATGCTATTGAAGCTATGGCAAAAACATTGCGGGATGAAGTTGCTCATCACGGCATTAAGGTTGCAGTTGTTGAGCCTGGTCCTTATTCGACTGGCTTCAATGAAAAGATAATGGCATCTAAATACAAATGGTTCGATGATACTTCGGCTTTTTATAAAGATTTAGAAACTATCAAAGGTATCGAAGATTGGGTATGTAGTGATCAATTTGATCCAGAAGAAGTGTCTAATGCTATTGTTGATATTGTTAAAGCAGAAGATCCTGCGTTTAGAACTAGAATACCAAAAGCATGGGACGACATTGTTAAGAGCAAGTTAGCAGAAGGTTAAATTTTTATAAACTATGATTTTTTATAACTAAGCCACAAAAACCAAAAATCAGAAACTTCGTAGCGAAGAATGCATATAAGGCTGATAACTCATCTGTACATAAAGATAAACATAAGGATTGTTATGAATAATAAAATTACTGTTTTTGAATGAATTTCCTAGTAATACAGAAGAATTAGATAAGAAAATTTACAAAATATAGTTTACATATACTAAGAATAGTGTATAATAAGCGACATAAAGCTCTGGTAT
>Ga0209774_1001544_pt1 | contig 12644 bp, 20 predicted proteins | sample SaaInlV_150m_DNA_2_FD_184648 | JGI IMG/M metagenome (GOLD analysis project Ga0209774, IMG submission 184648) | Marine microbial communities from expanding oxygen minimum zones in the Saanich Inlet - SI037_S2LV_150m_DNA (SPAdes) (version 2) | ecosystem: Environmental > Aquatic > Marine >... | reverse complement strand
ATCATGAAATGTTTGAAAAAATCAGTTTTATTTTAGGAGAATTAAAAATGGAAGAAAGATTACCACATAATTTTATTACTAATTACAAACAGTGGTTAGAATATCAAGAAATTGTGAAATTTGATAATGACGAATTTCATTTAGTTCAAGAGATTCTTTCCCTACAAATAGCTCTTTATCTATTAAGAAGAACAAATATAGTTGATAGTTCTCATATAGATTGTTTTTATAAAATAATATTTGAAAAGAAAACAGAATATTCAAGAATAATGGAGAAAAACTATATTGATGTTAATGAAACTATTGATTTTTAAAATTAACCTTACAGGAGGAATAAATAATGGAACAAACTCAATATAACGGAATTGAAAGAGAGCTTGAAGGAATAAATAATAAATTAAGCATTTTGATATCTTTACTAAAACCTTTAAAGAACATATCAGAAGATATTGAAATGTCTAAAGTATCACTCAGTAAAATGCTCAAGAAAGATAACTCGCCGTCTATTCATGTACCACAACCTAAAGTAATGTCATGAAAACGATAAAATTAGATGGTAAAACTAAAGATCAAATAGCAAATGTGATGCTTCAGTGTGGTACACCTAAACAACAGAAAGAATCTATTGAATATTGTACAATAAAAACTATTAATAATTATATCAAAATGAAACCTCAGATAAATGTTGAAGGTTCTTTAAAAGATGATATTATAGATCTTGAGAAACTAGATATAGAAGATGGTACTATTATTATTTTAAAGGTTGATAGTGAAACCTATAAATTTAAAGATCAAATATCTAAAAAATTAAGAATGATTTTAAAAGAATTAAGAAAGAAAATCTTCTTCTTTATTCTTAATCCAAATCAAGAAATATCAACACTGAATCAAGAAGAAATGGAAAAATTTGGATGGATTCGTAAAGAAAAAGCAATTAGTGATTTTCGATTTCTATTATCTCTTATGCCTGAATGGACTAAAATTGTACCTAGAAATTTAGATCCCACTTTTTATACAACTCTTACATACGAAGGTGATTTAGCAATAAAAGAAAGAGTTGATAAAATAAGAGAATTTGTGAAAGGTGATTAAATGATTAAAGATGGATATATAAATATACCTAAAGGATATTTCTGGTGCGACGAATGTCAAGCTCTTACTCCACATGATCAAGAAAAATCTCCTGAATATTCCTGGCAAGAAGATTATTATTATTGCAAAATTTGTGACAGTCAGATAGATTTTAATAATGATACTAATTGCCCTAAATGTGGATGGAATTATTTACCATATTATGAATCTGGACCAAAACAAGATATTCAAGCACATCAACCAGGATGTCACTATATGGAGAATAGTATTGATGCTGAAGATATATGTTATTCTCTTGGATACTCACATGCTGAAAATGTGTGGGATGAATTCATTAGAAGGAATTTTCAATTTAGAAATATAAAAGAGATAAAATGTTCTTGTCTAACATATGAAATAATTACAGATCCCTATTGTTATGCCAGTACTGGAGGATATGGATCTGGAATGGAGTGTTATAATGATACTTGGTGGCATTTAGATATTCGTTGTCCAATTTGTGGTGAAAGATTTGAAATTGATGATAGTAGTTGTTAGGGAGAGGAATTATGAAAAATCTTACACTGTGAATAAAAATATCTACAATATGGTTTAACACGAAACCGAGGAGGAAGGATGATGGACAGCAATTATAGAGACACGCATATAACAGATGATGATATGGGAGAAGGATACACTGAATTGATTAGTGAAGATGAATCAGAAGATGACCGAAGACAACGGCATAGTTGGGCCTTACTTGAACGGTTGCGTAAAGAAGAATGGAAGCAACGGCAGAAAATACATAGTCGTAAATAAACACTGAGGGTAATAAAGAATTATGAAAAATCTTATACCATTACATTGTGATCTATCACTTATGGATATACGAACAGAAAATATTAAAGCTAAGAAAAAGAAACTTAAAAAGATCAAGAAACGAAAAATAAGTAAATCTTCTCGTAAAAGAAATAGGTAGGAGTCGTTAGGAGAAAAATATGTTCTGGAAAAAGAAAAAAATAATTAAAGAAGAATCTAAAAAAGAATTACCTAAACCAATTAAATATAAAGAAATATCAACTAACAATCTAATAATTCAAACTAAATCAAGTGATAAAATGTCATGGACTGTTAAACCTTGGGAAGGTACTATAAAAATAGAACCTTGGATAAAATTTTATATGTGGTTCTTTGGAAGATCTGGAGATTTCTTTGTAATGAAATTTGACACAGGGGAAACCATGATTAAACGTGATGAAATCATCACATTTACAGTATTCATAAGTACTAAAAAGGAGATAGATGATTCATGAAAAATGTATATTTAATTGTGCAAGCAAAAAATTATACTGATTGTTATCCCTTATCTGTTTTTAAGACAAAGAAAATTGCGGTTAAAAGGTGTAGACAAGATGGTTATAAATATTCCAAACAATATGATTTATGGTCAAACGAAACACATTGGCGAACAATCAACCGTATCGAGTTTTATGAGGAATAATGTTTGATGTAAATCAAATTCCACCGGTGCTAGAACATCTAAAACAAATATCTCCGAACATGTTCCGTGTGATACCTCAAGGAGAAATAATAATACATTGTCCGTTCTGTGATGATGCATTAAGAAAGAAAGCTTTAAATCACGGACACTTGTATATATCAACAACCATGCCAGTTTTTAGTTGTTTTAGATGTAATAGTAGTGGTACCTTGTTAAGTCTATTACTACAAACTGGATTCGATGATCAAGATGTTCTAAAATACATATCAAGTTTTATCAAAATTAACTTTACTAAAGATTATTTTCGGTTGCGTAATCAAACAAATCTCGCGCCACGTTTTAGTCACTTAAAGAAAGAATTATTAAAATACACTCTAAATTTCAAAAAGAATTATTATAATCACTACATTAATTATAGAAATTATATTAATAAGAGATTAGGACCAGACGTAGATCCATCAACATTTCTACTATCTCCATCACTATATAAGAATAGTATATTGATGTGTAGATTCACGAATCATATTGGGGAAAACGTTTTATTAAGACACACAGATAACAATGTATCACATAATCAAAGATACATAGTTAATACGAACACAAGCAACTTATACTATTTTCAAAACATCCATAACAACATTAACAAAATTACTATCTGCGAAGGACCATTTGATGTAATCAGTTTATATTTATATAACGACCTATTCAAAGACAATATTTTTATCAGTATTAATGGTAAAAATTATGTCAACAACCTAGAACGTTTAATTATTATGTACTATTTGATTGATGATTTGGAAATTAACATTATTTTCGATAGTGATCATTATAATAAAAGTAGAAAGATTTTATTGATGTTAAAGAAAATAATACAAATTTATAACGGCAAGATCTGGATTAATGCGTTTAAACCTTTAATCGGTAATGATGTTGCCGATTTTCCAGCAGTAGTAAAAATAGATTGGGAGACTAAGTATGAGTCAAAAGAGCATCACACTAGAGAATAATAAACATAAGAACTATGAAATATTATCTTTGCTAACATATTTTTATAATGATAAATATGTACTCAAAAATCTGTATTCTGGTTACACCGAAACTACTTTTCAATTTGTAAAAATTAATAAAGAACAGCGACTTGTTCAACATGATGAGTTTGCAAGTGAACAATATTCAATCAAAGTTGATGTTTATGATTCTAATGATAATTTCTATTATAACAGTGATAATGCTGTATTAAAAACATGTTTACGATTTACATATGACCAAAAAGATATTTATTTACTGTATCAATATAATAGTAATATGGATCTACATACTGCTAGTGTAAATTATGGTAGACCAAATTATTATAACGTAATTGAAGAAGGTTCAGATAAATTTATCAAAGCACAGAATCGAATGATTAATCGATTCACATTCTTTGAACTGTATGCGGATAAAATTCTACCAAATATACGCATAAAAAATGATTTTAATACATTGTATAGATTTAAGAAGTATATTAAAAACATAATTGATTATGATTCAACGAAAGGATACGACACTCTAAGGAGTATGTGTAGATTTGTTGAAGATGATATGAAATTAAATAAGTCATATGTTATGAATAAATTCTTAACAATAAGAAAACCTAATCGAGAATCAATCAGTTTAAGTATTGCTAATCTTGTACATAAAACAATATCAATTAGTTTGCCAGATTTTAATTCATTTTTTAATATATTTATTCCTGTATTCGATCAACTTGGTGGTGTAAAAGAATTGGAAAATATAGTTTTAAGACAACGACTTATGGAGGAATAACAATTGAAAGAACTAGAAATAAAAATTAAGTTGGAAGCATTGATTACCAGAAGATGTGCGATGGTGAGTGTAAATGAACACCTCAGATCTCGAAAAGAACCTATAGTACATCTATTTGAAAATTTTCAAAAACTTGAACAAGAAATGTTGGATCTAGCCAAAATAGCGAGGGATTCTGACTAATGGAAAAAGTTATTCCAATTTTTTATACTGAATATTTCAAATATATTTCTCGTTTTAGAATGATTCCTAATCCTGTAGATTGTTTGACACCTGTTTATAGACGGTTATTACTAAGCATGCATGATATTGCTTCTAAAAAATTTACTAAGTGTTCAAAGATTACTGGTTATGCTACTGGTACTTATCATCCACATGGAACATTAGCTGCATATGGAGCACTAATAACTCTTTATAAACAAGGATTTGTAGACAATCAAGGAAATTTTGGAACACCTGGATTAGATGATGCTAACCCTAGTGCAGAAAGATATACTGAAGCTAAACTAAAAAAATGGGTTGATGAATTTTGTTTTAAATATATTAATCTTGTTCCTTGGGATGAATATGAATATGAAAACGAACCTTTATTTATACCATCACCTATACCAATAGGATTAATTGGTGATGGTGATATTTATATGGGTATAGCTGCACACCGAACAATTATTCCAAGATACAAATTAAGTGATCTAGCAAAAAGATTAAAATATTTGATAACTGAAGATGAATTAGATAAAATCATAATATATCCAAATCTAACTAAAGACGGTTGTTCTATTAAACGAGATGATATTCAAGCAGAAAAGATTTTAACTAATGGCTCTGGTACTCTAACAATTATTCCTAATTGTGTTTCTAAAAATAAAGAATTAAGAATCTTAGGAAGAGTACCACAAACGACATTTGCATCTTTAAAAGATGACGATAGATTACACTGTGAATGTTATTCTGGTGCAACAATTGATGTTAGTGTTAAACCAACTAAAAGAGAAGATCTACAAACATTTTATAAATATATATATAAGAAACACCTAATCAAAAACATTAATTTTATCATATATATTTGTGAAAATGATGGGTCTGTTAAGCAAGAAGGTGTTGATGATATCTTACTCAGGTGTTATGAGTATTATGTAGAGATTGTTAAATTTAGTCTTATTAATGAATGTATCAAACATATCGATAAGAAGTTCACTAACGAAATTATTTTAATCATTCGTGAAATATTAAGAAATCACCCAACTGTAAAATCTATTGATGAAATTATTAAAATCTTTGCTCTTAAAAATTATAAGATTAAGACTGAAGATTATTATCAAGATCAAGATCAATTCATGTTGGTCGAAAAAACTATCTCTAATGAAGATATTAAAAACGTATGTACAACCAAAAGTATCAAATCATTAATCGAACATAATGTTAATATTCAAGAGAATGATAAAAATATAAAAGATATTAAATTGAAAATAAGTAATAACGTAAATGATTGTTACGCTCTAATTTGTAATTTTTGTAGTTCTAATATTTAAGGAGTATTATGGGTCATTCTATAGATACTGATACTGCTTACATTCTTCCAGAAATATTAGAAGGTGTTATTAATGGGTATATGTTAGGCATGTCAGAGTTTGAAATTATGGACGTTTATGGTATAGGTCATAACTTAGTTGTTTCAATTCTTGATAAATACACACAGTACTTATAATTCTAGTAATAAAGGAGATAAATAGTATGAAGTCATTTTACACACAGAAAGATATTGATTATTCTTTAAGTAACTATTCTTTCAAAGGTAAAAAAATAATAAATACCAAAAAGAAAATTATATAAAAGAATATGTTTTCGATATTCCAAAAGGTATATATGATATATTTATTAAATATTATACCTATTCTTTTATGATATCAGATAAAAACACAAATTGTGGTCTAATTGCAGATTGCTAGACTATCAACAAGAATTGATAAAAAACTAAAAAAATTATTTCTATACTTGTTTGTAGAAAAGCTATAGTTCTTGAGCCTGGAAACTCAATGATTGATAATTCTGATGAAGCAAAAGAACTGTTGAATAAAACGTATGAAGTATTTAAAAATCAATATGATAAAGTTAAAACTGAAAAACACCAATCAGATTACAGTAGAACTAAAGAAATTTTATATAAACTGTCAATAGAAAGAATTGAAGAAAATGATGAAATGGTTAAACTTAAAAAGAAGAGAGATAATTTTTATAAAAATGCTAGTAAAGTCGAAGCTCAAATAAATAAACTTAATGAAAAGATTCAAGATGAAAAATTGTTAGATGTTTGTAATGAAATAAAGAAAAACGACTATAAAATTCCAGAAGAGGAAATTGAAAGATTTCTTTGTACAACAACATATTTTGAGAAGTCGGCAATCATTCAAGCGGTGACTGAAGTGATTGCTAGAATAGATGAAAATGATGAATAGGAGAAATAATTGTCAAAATCTAAGAATAAAGCAAACAATCAACCAGATAATTTTTGTGAATTTTGTAATGACAAAATTCCAAGAAATCTAACTAATTGGTGGCGACGAACAGCATGTGAAAAAGAAGAATGTCAAGAGAAAAAACGATTAAAAATTTTAGAAAGATCTAGAAACTACCAAAGAAAAATACCATTTAAAGATGTTTTACGTAAATCACCAAAAGAAATTCTTGGTAAATTTAATGGTAGACGTTGTGTTAAATGTAATAAAAAATTAAGAGAACCTTTTAGATTTCGATGTCCTACTTGTTTTGCATCAGTATCAAACGCATTTTATGATTTTGATAGTGTTGATAGTAGCAGACATAAATCATCACATTTATATGAGTAATAGGAGATTCATGAAAGCACCAAACGAAAAACCAGAAATTGAAATAGATTTAGATGGTGAAGACGGAAACGCTTTCGTAATAATTGGTAAAACTTGTAAATCTCTCTTTAATGAGGGAGCAGATGAAGAGTATCTTAATAAATATAGAGATGAAGCTATGAGTGGAGATTATGAAAATCTCTTAAAAATAACATCTCAGTATGTAAATCTTAACCTAAAATAATCTAATATCCTTAGCTACTTCGGTAGCTAGGGATAATTTATATTTTCTTTGTTTTAATATAGAAATAATAAGATAATAGTAATTTGCTTAAATTTATTTTTAAATTAAAGGAGAAAGTATGACTATTTTTAGAGCTTTCGGAAGACACATTGATAAAATTAAACCTGTAGATATAAAAATAGATCAAAATGAAGATTTTGAAATAATCACACAGAGGAACCAACAAAGAGAAGTTTTTGAAGAAAATCGAAATTCAAAATATTTTCAACTGATACAACCACCTGGATCAGGTAAATCTATTAATGTTGCTTTTGTTATGGCTGATAGATTGAAAAATAATCCAAACATGAAAGTTGTTATAGCTGTACCTCAAACATTTATTGCAAAATCTTTTGGAAAAATGATTCTTCAATATGATGATGGTACACAAATTAATTGGGATTGTTTTCATGATCTTTGCAAGAAATCTAACCTTCAAAAAATCAAATACTTAACTAAATTTCTTAAAAAGAAAGAATTTGAACCTGGTATTGAAAATCGTGTGGCTATTGTTACACATTCTACTTTAGCTCAAACATATTCAAAAGTATCAAAATTTAATGATATATTTGATAATACTACAATCGTAATTGATGAAGCTCATCATATAATGTATGAGGATAATGAAACATCAAATAGAATTGGAAGTATGGTCAATCATATTTTTAAAAATAAATCTGATAGTTCTCTTTGGTTAGTAACAGCTACACCATATCGTGGTGATAGTAATTCTATTATACCTAAAGAAATTCTAGATACATTTGATAAGCATTTTCTTCCTCTAGATAAACATTGGGAAGAAAATATTAAGTATATTGAAGATTTTACTTTTAATTTTGTTATATACAAACAATATGAAATATTTGATGAAGTTAAGAAAGTATTTAAATTAGGACACAAAAAGAGCATAATTTTCTGTCCTTATGTTGGTCATCTTATGAATGATAGTAATAAGAATAAATTTAAAGATAAACTTATTAAAACTATCAAAGAAGAGTGGCATGATTGTAAAATTCTTGATCTTATTGAAACCAACGGTAGAGATAAGAGAAAAGAAATACTCCTTGATAATAGAGATGCTAAACATGTTGATGTGATACTAACTCTTAAAATATTTGATGAAGGATCAGATTGGGTTCATGCAGAACAATGTCTTGATTTAGCACCTTCAAATACTTTAAGAATAACACATCAACGTTTCGGTAGATTGTGGAGAGATTTCTTTAATAAGAAATCAATAATATATTACTGTTTTCTTCCTTTTGAAAGTAAATTTAAAAACGAAGAAGAAAGGCGAATACATTTAAGTAAAAGTTTCAATGCTCTAGCAACATCTTTATTGTTACAAGACATTATTGAACCAATTAAATACCCAACAAAATTAAAATCAAATAATAGAAGAGAGTTATATATTAATCCTCTAGAGGAAATATTTCCAGATGATGATGAAAGAGCAAAATTATTGGAGAACATAATTAAAAAACTAATAGTTATGAAATCTGTTTCAGAAGATCCATCTGCTCAAGATGTTAAACAATGGATCAAATGTTTATTAACATCAGAGAACATAATTAAAAATCAAGACCAAATCATTAATCACATCGGTTTAGTTTTTAGAAAAATGCACAATCAAAAACATATTATTAAATCAATTGATTATTCTAAAAATAATTCAAATTATTTTATCGAAGATTTTGATAAAATTTGGTTGAATGACATCTTTGAAGATTTAAGAATTTTTGGAACTAATACATGTACATCAAAAACATTTCAAGAATTTAGAGATGTTATTAAGGGAGAAAGAAAATCTATAGAAGAATGGGTACAAATAGCTGAGAAATTAACTGAAGAAAATGGTGGAAAATTACCACCATCTAAATGGTTAAGAGAGAATGGGTATAATGGATTAGAAATTTGTTTGTATAAATATAAAAATTCATTTAAACATATTCTTAAAGAAAATTTATATAAAGAAAGAAATTCACCAGAGGATTGGGTTAAAATTGCAGAGAAGTTAGCTAAAGATAATGGTGGAAAATTACAATCATATATTTGGTTAAAAAGAAATGGTTATATGGGGTTAACTGCTCTCTTGTATAGTAAACATAAGAAAATGTTTGATCATATTAAAAGAAAATATGATTCTATGCCTCCAGAAAAATGGCTTAAAATAGCCGAGAATCTAGTTAAAGACAATGGTGGAAAATTGCCACCAGCTACATGGTTGATAGAAAATGGGTATTCAAATTTACTTTACCATTTAAACAAAAAATCATTTTCACATATTGATAGAGATTTTATTAATGATCCGTGTAAATCTCTGGATGAATGGATCGAAATAGCCGAGAAGTTAGCTAAAGACAATGGTGGAAAATTACCATCACTTAGTTGGTTGAAAACAAATGGTTATCGTAAGTTATATCAATGTATAATATCAAATAGAGATACATTTTCTCATATTAAAAGAAATGATAATAATCTTAAATCTCTGGATGAATGGATCGAAATAGCCGAGAAGTTAGCTAAAGACAATGGTGGAAAATTGCCACCAGCTAAATGGTTAAAAACAAATGGTTATAATACATTAATTCGTATTATATACGCAAATAAAAAATCATTCAAACATATTAAAAGAGATTATTGTCACAAACCTTCAGATGAATGGATCGAAATAGCCGAGAAGTTAGCTAAAGACAATGGTGGAAAATTACCACCAGCTAAATGGTTAAGAGAGAATGGACACAAAAGATTAGTAGTTTATCTTTCTTTAAACAAAAAATCATTTTCACATATTGATAGAGATTTTATGGTTAATCCTAGTAAATCTTTTGAGGATTGGTTAGAAATAGCAGAGATTCTTGCTAAAGACAATGGTGGAAAATTACCACCAGCTACATGGTTAAAAAAGAATGGATATTATGGATTAGTCAATCGAATATACAAAAAGAAAGAATTATTTCAACATATCCTTAGATAATATTAATTGAGGGTTTAAATAATGCGCAATACACAACCTAATTATGTACATAGTAGTCCTTGGGATGATGATATAAAAGTGGAAGCTAGATATAAAACGATAATTAAAATATATCGTAAAGTATTTAGAAGGTTATCAATTCCTGAAAACTCAGAGTATTGGACAATGTGTGGAGCGCATTATACTCGAACTTCTTCTATAGTGGGTGAATTAGGGCATTTGGTTAATTCCAACCTAATTCACCCAGATCAATTCTACGGAGTTGATCGAGAAGAAAAAGTGATTAAAACTAATGCGAAATATTATCCACACATTAAATGGATTCATGGAGATTTCCTTGAAACTATTTGCGAAAGAATAATAGGCAAACAATTCAACCCATCAATTATTAATTATGATGGTGTAATGCAACCAAAATATGGATCTGATTATCTTAAGAAAATTATGAAAACTATAGATAATGGAGTTAAAAACGAATTACTACTTATTAGTAATTTTGTATTAAAAAATCCATATATTTTTTCAGAAAAATCAGAGTTTCAAATAAGTGATATATTCGACATATTATTAAAAGAATATTGGATACCAGATCATTGGTCTATATACCCACAAGGGTATCCTTATAAACATGGTAAAACTCAAATGGGTACAGTTATCTTTATAAAGAAACCACATGATCCATTAAATATAACTTATACTAAAGGGAGAAATCTCTTGTGGAAGGAAAAATCAAATGCCAAATAGAGTGATATATGAACCAAAAGGTTCTGCTAAAGAATATGCAGATCTTGCGCTCAATCTTTATATAGGTTGTAATCATGGTTGTAAGTACTGCTTTGTCCCTGGTGTTTGTAAAATCACTAGAGAAAATTTTAACGGAACAATTAAACCAAAAAAGGATATTATTACGAGATTAATAAGAGACTTAGAATTGATTGAAAAGAATGATGAATTCGAAAAATCTCAAGTTCTTATGTCATTCACTAGTGATCCTTATCAACCACTAGAGGAAGAACTAAAACTAACACGAACATCAATTAAATTATTAAATTCGTTTGATTTTCCTGTTCGAATACTTACAAAAGGAGAAGATTTAGCTCAAAGAGATTTTGATCTTTTGTCTCAAGTTCAAGAAAACGAATTCGGTATTACTTTAGTTATGTTAAATGAAGATTTACAAAAAGAATGGGAACCATTTGCAGCTTCCCCCAAACAAAGGATTGAAAATCTAAGAAGAGCCAAAAAAAGAAACATTAAAACTTGGTTAAGTTTAGAGCCAATTATTGATCTTCAAGAAGCATTAGATGTTATCGATAATACTCATGAATTCACAGATTTTTATGGTGTTGGTAAATTGAATTATAACAAACACCAAAAAACAATAAACTGGAAAGAAGTCAAAGAGAAGGTTGAGAAAAAATTGAATCATTATGGTAAAAAGTATATGATTCATAAATCATTAGAGGAGGCCCAATGAAAGAATTAGACATTGAAGAAAATGAAGAAAGCGAAATTAGAATTGGGGATTTTGTAATTAATTTATCTCTAACTCCTGAAAAGGATCTTATGGCATCTTTTGCTAGAAATCAAGATCCAAGTGAAGACAATCCAGATAGTCCAGAAAGTCCAAATGGTGCTTTTGAAGATTTTGTGTTTTCAAGAAAAAATATTCATGATTACGAATAAATCATCACAAAGACCCGGCTGCTTCGGCAGTCGGGTAATTTATATTTTCTCTGTTTTTATATAGAAATAATATAAATAATCATTATTTTTAAATAAAAATAAATAGATAGGAGGTTTGATTTAAATGAGTTATTTTCTTGATAGTGATAAAATTACATATATTGAGAAATTTGAACCAGAACACGTATACGTATTCTCTGGTAAATGTGTTATATCTGGAAAGGAGGTTTCAGTAAGTATAAAAAGTCTAGATTTATATTTATATAATCGAGGAACACATATACAAACGGCTTTTCCATATCTTACTCCAGATGAAAGAGAATGGTTGATGACTGGTATATTTGAGTTTCCTAAATTTGATGAAAGTAATGGAGATAATGAATTATGAAAAATGAATCTATTTTTACTAAACATAAATATCGAATAATTTGTAAATGTGGTCATGAACAAGTTAATGAAGATGATAGTGTAGTATTAAAATGTAAATTAATTAAA
>Ga0209774_1001537_pt1 | contig 12689 bp, 9 predicted proteins | sample SaaInlV_150m_DNA_2_FD_184648 | JGI IMG/M metagenome (GOLD analysis project Ga0209774, IMG submission 184648) | Marine microbial communities from expanding oxygen minimum zones in the Saanich Inlet - SI037_S2LV_150m_DNA (SPAdes) (version 2) | ecosystem: Environmental > Aquatic > Marine >... | reverse complement strand
AGGCAAAACACTTGTAACCTGAGGTAATAAAAGAAAGTTATCCATCCAACGCCAATTAATCTTTGAACCGGCAATATTAATATCAAAATGATCGATTTTGGGTGTTATAGCGCCGAACTCTATTCCCCTCAATGAGGGAAGGAAAGCGTGTATACAGTTACCGAACTTTTCCATTTCCTCCTTTTCCGGATAAAACTTAGTTAAAATAGTACTCATATAACGGCCGGTTCTATAACGTGTTGCCATCTCAAAAACCTTACAAGCCCCTTCGTCCAGGCCAAACGCACCAACAACAACATCTGCCCGCCTGTTATCCTTTTCACTATAAACCATTACACCACTAGACTCGATATCAATATTTGTAACTCTGCCGTGTATCACTTTTACTCCTGCATCTTTTGCGCGATGTAAAAGATAATTATCAAATAACATTCTATTCACCGCACATGATTCTTCTCCATTGCCCTCTAGTTTTATCTCTTCGTCATCAGAATGCAGATAATATGCAGGTATTTTTTCCAATACAAGATCATGTGGAAACGGAACCCCTAATTGCTTCTCTAATATTTCTTCAATAGGCGGAGACAACACACCTACACATGGATTAAACTGTTCATCTTTTCCAAAATCTTTACCTTCATACAACACTACGTTCAAATCAATGTTGTGTTTTTTTGCCAATCTGCTGAGTGTAATTGCACAACTCGTCCCGCCGGGCCCACCTCCAATAACAACCACAGTTTGACCCTCCTCAAGAGGACCAAGCCCTTTATCAGCAAAATTTTTCAACACCTTCTCGCGTCTGAATTTTCCACCGAAAATAGTAGATCCAAGTGCCTGTTCTGTCCATACAATCACAGTAACGGGTAATAATCTTAACTGCAACCCCGGATTGAACACCTTAATAAATAACTCTTTAAAGGGTATACTTCCCGTAAACATATTCCATAAAAATTCCAACTGAATCTTGGCAACAGGTTTTTTCTTTTCTGATTTAAGGAATGAAAAATAACCAGCTGAGATATTCTTTCTGGAAGTGATATAATCGTTAAGCCCAAAGACCCATCTTCCATATCGGCTGTCAGATCCTAAAAGTTTCATTGCCGGTTTATAATAATATGTTCTGAAAGCATTTCCAGAGACACCTGATTTAAATACACTATTTACCGCCATCCTGGAAGTAATGAAGGCCGACTCAATACCGTGTTTATAATATCTCGAAACGCCAGCGCTACCCACAACAACAAATCTATCAGCAAACGGATGTTTGGCCTGCGCAATATTTATCTTTGGGAAACATATACAATAGTTTTTTGGCAACTTCCAGCCTTCTTGTGGAAAAGTACGGCGCACAATAGGATGGCTTAGAAATTCTACCAAATGGGCCTTATTCAAATCAGTATTACCAACCAGTGTTACAGTTACATAGTCTCCTCTCGGCGTAAAAGAGGCATACGTAATCGGTTTTATGCCTAACGAAAAAACATGTATCCAGTTGTCTGAATATTTACTTCCATTCCTGTTACCTACATAAATTTCAGCCTGGCAAGCCCTGACAGTTTTGGGAGGAATATAACCAATCCCCATTCTCTTTACTTTTTCTAACATTCCAGTGTTCAACCCAAACGCACCTACCACCAAATCGGCATCCATTATTCTCCAGGAACCCTTCTTTCCAAAATATACTTTTACCTGTTCTTCCTTATTCGATGGCAAGATTATATTACTTACAATGTCAGAGCTGATGGTAGCCCCCATACCTTCTACATGCTTTGAAAGGAAATTATCAAAGCTTGTACTTTCAGATTGCGGAGAAAACATTGGTCCATCGCCTCTATAAACCGTTATTATTTTTTTGTCTGCAGATGGCTTAGGATTCTGAACTTCTACACAGCCATCATGAGTGTGAAAATAGTAGCCGTTTATCTCCTTCTGAACACATTTGTCTGGAGGGAGCATATTGTTCTTCTTTAACTCTCCATAAAGTCTTTCTGATATGACTCCCGGACACATATTGCATCCTCGAGGCCCTTTTTGACAAAAGCTTTTTCCCTCAAAAATAGTAATATCAACTTTTATCCCTTCTTGTTCGGCCCTTTTTAACGCAAAGTGCGCAAAAAAACTACCCGCAGGCCCACCACCAACTATGGCAATCTTTGAGCCATCTTTTAGGAAGTAATCTTTATCTTTCATATAACAATATATTCCTTATTTCGCATTGCTAAAGATACCACCCTTTTTTCTTATCCAAATAAGAGGATGAAAAGGTAACGTTTTCAATATTAGACGTAAGTTCATTGCTTTAATTAATATTTCTTTGTAAGTCACATTTCCTGTAAGCATATTCCATAGTATCTCATTAATCAGACTTGCAGTTTTTGTATCTTCGGTGGATTTTACAAGTTTTACCTGTCTATTTGCTAGTTGCCTGTTAGATGATATATAATCATTAATTTTTAGCATCACAATTCCATAAAAGTTGTCTCTTGCCAGAAGCCTCTTTGCCGGCTTAAAATAACCATTCATAAATGATCTTGCCGATACTCCATTCTTAAATGCCGTATAAGCGGACAACTTTGCCATGTTAAACGCAGATTCAATTCCACTTTTATATGACCTTGAAATGCTTGCATCCCCTAAAACAACAAGCCTGTCTGCATATGGGTGTTTTGCATATGTTATGGGAATCTTAGAGATACACATACAAAAATCATTTGGAATTTCCCATTTTTCCGGCATTAATTTCTTTACTGCTGGATGTTTAAGAAAATCAATCAGGTTATTTCTTGTTAAATCCCTTCTGCCTACTAAATTAACAGTAACATAGTCTGCTTTTGGTGTAATGGAAGCAAATTTAAGCTCTCTTTTGCCTAAGGCAAAAACAAAAACATTATTGCCAAAAGTTTTTTCTATATGCTCCGGACTAAGCATTATTTCACACTGACATGTCCGAACAGTCTTTGGTGGCTTATATCCAAAATCCATATTACCCACTTTTTCCATCATCCCTGTGTTTACACCAAAGGCTCCAACCACAAGGTCAGCGTCAAATTCATTCTTAGGATTCCCATCACCACTAATTACTTTTACCGGATCGCCCTTTCTGAATGGCAATTTAAAGCTTTTAACTATATCGAATACTATCTCTACTCCCTGCTCCTTAACATGATTCAAAAGATAGTCATCAAAACTGACATTACCTTCGTGTTCAGACTGCAAAGGCCCATTTCCTCGAAATACTGTAACAATCTTTGAAATGTGTCCCGGAACGGGGTGATGAAGGACGACGCTCTCGTCCTGTGCTTGAAAACAATATCCCTCTATTTTTCTTTGTACACAGAAATCAGCTATGTTTATTCTCTCTTCTTCCAGACTATTAAAAAGATTTTCAGAAATAACCCCGGCACACATATTACAACCGCGTGGACCTCTCTGACAGAAACTTTTTCTGTCGTATATTTTTATAGATACATCAATGCCCGCTTCTTTCGCATAACGTGAAGCAAAATGCGCAAAAAAACTCCCTCCAGGCCCTCCGCCTATTATTGCAATCTTAGAACCGTTCTTAAGCAATAAAGCACTATTACTCATTGTTAATAGTTTATTAATAACGCTGTAAAGTCTCTAGCGGGGATTTTATTAGCATTTATTAGATAAATCAAGGTTAAACCAACGCGTAAACGCTTTTGCTTCTTCAACTTCTGTATCCATTACTATAAATAATTACGTTTTTACCAAAAGTACAAGTTTACAGCAAAAAAAAAGGCGCTCGAAATCGAGCGCCTCTCTTTTTATACTGAATAGTAAGTAATTCTTCATAATTACTCTATTATTTTAATCCTTTTTTCTCATTCTTACTGCAACAACTATCCCTACGAGTAAAAGACCGGCAAATACAATAATACCGCCTACCATTCCTGCTGATCTCTTCCTATCTTTCTTACCAAGGAGCTTATCAACCTCCTGAGCACGATAAAGCTGCTGTGCCTCGGATTCCATTTCGTTCACTGCCTGGAATACCTTAGCTGCTCCGTACCACCATGATATATCCTGCTGAACATGGGCAGTACCCTTATAAGCATGCGCTTTATCACCAAACCACAAGTTGGTATACAAGTTCTCAATACGAGACGGGTTATTTTTTCCCGCCATAAAGACCGTATACACACCTAGTATAGGACCATACACCGGTATCTTACCTCCAGTTGTCTTAAACGCATTATAGATACCTTCTCCTAATAATCCAGGTCCTAGTGCATCTGCAAGAACATCACCCATTGGGAACGGATCACGCTCTGATACAGGAGGATCAAAAGCATCTGCTGCCGCCAAACCATCCATAATCAAATGTGCCCTGTCCTGCATTTTCCACATCTCAAACATCATGTCATCCAGATTCTCCAGATAAAGTCTTCCCCATCGAGGACTATGACAGTTTGAACACATCTCGATCCACTGCTCCCTTTTCTTTCTGTTTGCTTCTGAATATATATCCAGCTTCGCATCCAACGGAGGCAATTTCACTCCATACGGATAGGCGCTTAATGATGATTTAAATTCAGCACTCTTAGGTGGAACAGTTCCCATTCTCCATATACCTTTTGCTGCAAGTGTATGAGTAAATTTCCCTTCTGCCTGATACATATGGCAGTACTGACAGGTTGGGGTTCTATAATCCTTACCTGGCACTATATCTCCAAGCGGCTTGCTCCAGTCCCACTCCTCACCTTCCATATGATAAATCATTCCCATCTTGGACTCGCCATATGACTCAGCATCCGGATGGTCAAATCCCATGTGACAGCTCATGCAAGCTTCAGGCCTTCTGCCCTCTTTTGCAGTGAACTTATGCCTTGTGTGACAGATATCACACTTCTCTGTCGTCCCGTGACAGTAATCACAGCCAAACATTGATGTTAAATAACCCTGCCTCGCAGCTTCCGGATACCACGGCGGTACAACATTAGCAGTAAATGTATCAACGTGGTTAGGACGCCCGAACTCCATTTCGTCCAAATATTCATTTACCTGTTTTGGATGACAATTACCACAAATATCCGGCGTAGGCATATGAAGTTCGTTATGATCTTTACCGTGACACTCGTTACAACCAACTTTATCCAAGTCTCTCTCAATAAGCTCTTCAATCTGCCTTGTCCTTATTGCAAAAAAGTTGTTCTTTTTCGGATCTGCATGTGTTGAGTCTCTCCAATCATGAACGATGCCTGGAGTAACCTCTTCGTGACATTCTATACACTGGTCTGCTTTATACTTCTCCAGAAGTTGATCATAATATGTCCCTTCCGGCTTTACATAATGCCTTGCCGGGAACCAGTACATATGCAGCGGCTTAGGCTTATAGAAATCCTGCCATGGTCCTGCACCTTTCTCTAGCCCGACATTCTCACTATATAGAGCTCTGGCACCAGCAGTGGTATAAACACTGTTATAAAAGTTTTTAGCTCTTTCATGCTGTTTCTTGGTGATTGGCTCTAAACCAAGACCTTCAACACCGTCTGCGGAGGCTCCTTTGCCAGCTTCAGCACCCACATAGTCTAATTCGCCCGTACCTGAGCCCATATAATCCTGTTCAGTTGCTGCATTTGCCACATGCAATGTGCATAAAACTGAAAAGAAAACTACAACCGCATACGTTTTCAGAAGATCCATTATGAAAATCCTCCCTTTCTTTTATCAAAAATTACAACGAAACATAAACATTCATAAAGTATATATCAGAACAACTAATTAACCACATTGTATTACTACCGTTTTTATTCTTTTACCAATTAACTCCCAGACCTCACTTAATAAATCTTATATTATGCTTAGGCGCGGTAGGGTCATATCCTTCTTCATCTCCACCGCTTTTCCTCTTCTCCGCCACCTCAGTCATAATTCGTTGATACTTCGGCTTGAACCATTCGTAATCGTCATGCTTCTTGCTGTCTCTGAAGAACTTCACCCGCATTTCATGCCTCCTGCTTCGATGACACCCTTCAGTCCCACCACATTTATTGTAGGCGGGTGTGATTTTAGCTATTTTTTGACCTTCTGTTGCTTTACCAATATCCATGAAAGTTGCAAACACCTCACCAGGTCCATGACACGCTTCACAGGTTATACCCTCTTCTTCATATGTTCCTGTCTCTTTGTTGTAGCCTGTCGTGTGGCACTCATAGCATTTCTTTCTATACTCTTCATCTCCTTCAATATAATCTGGAGCTTCTTTGATAACATTAAAACTTTCGAATTTAACTCTCTTCCAACGTTCGACATGCGGCGCCGTAAGACCGGTATGGCATCTCATACATTTGCCACTGCCCAAATATATGGCCTTCTCACCTGTTATGGTACGATCTTTAAAGCTCGCCCATTCGGTACCCTCTTCCAGCGAAAGTGTAGCAAACTCTTCCCACATATCAAAAAGAACATCAGCATGATCTAACCTTTGGCGCATCGCTCTCTTATGTTTGAAAATACCATGATGAGCGTGCTCCTCATCAAGCGAGCGACCCGATCCACCGTGACATACAGTACACCCATAAATATCAAACGGAAAGCTTTTGACCACCGTCTCATGAGACGCTGTCAACTTTGCTTCATCAATATGACAAGTCATACATCTATCGGTTTTTTGCCCGTTACTCTGTTGAGCCCAGCCATAATCACCCTTTAGAAGAATCTGTTTAATTTCATATTTAGGTTTTCGCAGCTTAGCAAGTTTCTCTTCTAAGACGGCCTTGTCTTCTTCATTACTTGTACTCTGCAATTCCTTCTCTACTGCTTTTAGCTGCTGCTCATAATACTCTACCTGATATTGTTTCCACTCTGGCTCCAACATATCATTAACCCATAATATGGTAGCAACTAGTAACAATATACTGGATAACAAAAATAGTTTCTTTTTCATTTGTTTACTTCTCTCGAAAAATAGAAAAAAATAAATCAATCCACGTCTTCGGAATTCCTAAATATTAAACCAAGGTGTCTGCAATACATATTTAACATTAAACATCAGCCTTAAAGCCATCTTGATAAGCATTCCCAGCATAAGCAATAAAAGCATCATTGTGATGTTGTATCTGATAAAGCCAAGCTGTTTAGCAAATTTCCAGAAAGCAACTGCAGGCACCAACATTCCTAGCCCAAAATAGATAAGAAGGGCAGGAATACCCAGCCAGTTTGGTAAGCTTACCGAAGGCGGAGGGGTTGGAAAATCAAAACTCCATGTCTCCCAAGGCCAGAAAAACGACCAGAACGGCCCTCTCATGTATGTACCCACCACTATAAGAGCATACCAAAAAATAAATCCAAACAAGAAAACCGTTATCGCGAATCTTCTATCCCTGAAACAGTAACCCCCATTCCCTTTTGGATTCACATCTATATACGGTATTGCCATCAACCCCACAAGTATAATACTGGGAACAATAACTCCTGCAATCCAAGGATCAAAATAGACAAGGATCTCCTGTAAACCTAAAAAATACCATGGTGCTTTTGCTGGATTCTCAGGTTCTCCCGGATTAGCAAGTTCCCTTAGTGGAGCATCAACATAATATGAATAAACGAGCAATATAACAGTACATAGAATTGCCGCTATAAACTCCTTCGCCACCAGGTTTGGCCACGAAAATACTTTCTCAGTCTTCTTATTGTTTGCTACTTGTGCTTCAGCATGATTTGACATAAAAAAATTCTCCCAACTATTTATAGAGGCCCTGAAATACCACCGTCTTTTCTAACACGCCAAAAATGAAGAATCATCAATGCTCCCGAAATTATTGGTATTCCTATGCAATGCCACACGTATGCTCGCAATAAAGACGGAGCATCAATTTGCGTACCACCCAAGAGAGCAAAACGAACATCATTGTTTATCTTAACACCTAAAAGGTCTGCAAATGGACCCTGATAGCCCATTACAGGAGTTGCCGCTCCCATATTTGTTCCCACCATAATCGCCCAGTAACCGAGCTGATCCCATGGCAACAAATATCCGGTAAAGCTAAGCAGGAATGTCAGTACTAACAACAGTACGCCCAAAACCCAGTTAAATTGGCGCGGAGCCTTATAGGAACCGGTAAGAAACACTCGCAACATATGAAAGCAAACTGTTATGACCATAGCATGTCCGGCCCAACGATGTGATGTTCTTAGCAAACGGCCCAATGGTACAACGTACATAAGATCGATCATATCTGCATATGCCCGATTAACATCCGGAACATAATAAAACATTAACAAGACACCTGTCACAGTCAAATAAAGGAAAATAAAGAATGTCAGCCCGCCCAGACACCACGTGTACCGAATCTTAACAGCGTGCTTTGGAACCTTTACAGGATGCAGATGCAACCACACATTACTTATAGTCTGAAGTGCCCTGTTTCTGGGGGTATCCGTATAGCCATGCCGAAACACGGATTTCCACAACTCAGTTTCCGTAAGCTTCCTGATCAAAAATAAGATTAAATTCATTTAAGCATCCCCTTTTAAATATCACTTATTAAAACAAAATCACATCATTAAACCAACGCCCTAATCACTACTTGCTGCTTGTGCTTTAGGTGATTTATTAATTTCTTCATTGGGTTCCCAGAAAACTCGCTTCATGTTAATCGCATCCACAGGACAATCTTTACAATTACCGCATCTGATGCACACGTCAGTATGCCTTATCACTACTCCGTCTTTGCTAACATGAGGCTTATAGTCACCTCCCGTATCTGCATCGACCTGCTCCAGCGCATCAACCGGACACACACTACTACACCGTCCACATAGTATGCAATCCTCAGCTACGACTTGAATACTGAGATCACATTTCAAACATCGATCGGCTTCTACCCGAGCCTGCGACTCTGCAAACCCAAGCTCAACCAGATCAAATGATCCCCTTTGCGATTTTGGTATCGTTGTCATCTCTTCACGAGGAGTACTATCAAAATTACTTTCCCTCTCCTGGATATAATCTCCTTCTATAAGAGTTACCATGGTTTTATCCTTAGACTCCTTGAAGTCAACTCCTCTCAGGTAGCAATCGATCGATTTAGACGCCAGATGCCCCTGAGCGATACATTCAATAATCGTACTTGGTCCCAATGCGACATCACCACCTGCAAAAATACCTTTCTTCGCAGTTTGCAGGCCATCATCCACAACAAGTGTTCCCCACTTTGTCGCTTCTAATCCACTGTCATCGCCCAAAAATTCTAAATCTGCTTCCTGGCTAAGCGCCGTTATTATACAGTCCGTATCAATTACAAATTCCGAGTTGGGAACTGGTTCAGGTCTTCGTCTTCCACTACTGTCAGGCTCGCCTAGCTCCATCTTGACACATTCAAGCCCCTTTGCCTTTCCATTCTCAACAATAACTTTCACTGGTGCAACCAGATAATGAAATTTAATGCCTTCAAGCTCTGCCTCTTCAATCTCATGCTTGAGAGCAGGCATCTCATTTCGTGTCCTTCTATATATTATGTAAACATCTGGCGTTATTCTTTTAGCCGTTCTAGCAGCATCGACAGCAGAGTTTCCACCACCAATCACCGCCACCGTTTTACCAGGGCTTTTCAGGTCTCCGGCGCTCACATTCTTCAGAAAATCCAGACAATCCATGACACCCTCTGTTCCATCTTCTCCAGGAACCTCAAGTTTCCTCCCTCTCTGTGCGCCAACAGCGATAAACACCGCACTGTATCCTTCTTTCAACAGACCGGAAATCGCATCATCAGGAATTTTACTGGAAATCGGTTCTTCCGGACTACCGTCGGAAACTGCACTATCTGAACTACTGCTGGAAGTCGTTTTATCCGGACCTCCAAAATGCGTATTCAGCTTTATCTCTACACCTCTAGCCTCTATATTACTTACATCAAACATTATCTGGTCGCGCGGCAGCCTGTAGGATGGTATTGCCCACATCATCATGCCACCAACCCTTGATTCTTTTTCGAATACAGTTACCTGGTATCCCATTCCGGCGAGATCGTTTGCTGCTGTTAATCCGGCAGGACCAGCTCCGATAATGGCTACCTTTTCGTCTCTCTTTTTTATCTCGGGAACAGGTATCTTTATTTTGTTCTTATATATATAATCAGTAACAAACCTTTTCATGTTGTCGATTGACACAGGCTTGTCGAAATCACCACGTTTACATTTAGATTCACAAGGACGCGGACAAACATATCCACAAACGGTAGGAAAGGGGTTGGTCTCCAGCATCAGTTTGTATGATTCCAGATACTTACCCTGACTTATCAGACGTATGTAACCGGGTATGTCCATATGTGCTGGACATCGATGCTGACACCGTATATTTTTTTCTAACCAATCCAATTCAAGGAAAACTTTATTCCCCTGCTCGGAAGCTGCTGATTGACTCATCTACACGCCTTTCACATAAATTTCCATTAGCATGAACTAAAGACAATTTAAACAACCAACTCAGTATTTATAGGTACTATTTTCTCTGTATTTACGACCAGTTTACCATTATCATCCACACTCATTTCGTAATGGTATAGCGGCTTAGGAGCCGGACCCGCAAAGTTCACTCCATCCTTATAATATTTACTACCATGGCACGGACACTCAAATATGTTTTTTTCCTTTGTCCAATGTACTGCACAGCCAAGGTGCTGACATATTACTGATATCGCTTTAAAGCTGTTACCCTCTCGAAGGATAAAGACCTTCCTGGCTTTTAATGTTGTTACAGTACCAGACGCATAGTCCACCGGCACACCAACAGAAAAAACGGGAGAAGGCTCAAAGAGAACTGTAGGGAAGAAAAATCCCCCAATCTTTTTTGGCCCCATCAATTTCAATGTATAGATCAGACCGGTCACGAGAAATACTGCCCAGCCTGCCAAGGTAAAAAAATCTCTCTTGCCTATCCAAATATTACCACTGGAAGCTTCTTTTTCTTTTACATCACTAGACATGTCTCAAACCCCCATTATTGATGATACAGTATCAATGATTTTACTTTTTCCTGCTTCAATTACAAAACCATTATCAAGCAGAGCTTAATAACAAAAACTTCGGCAAAGCAAGGAACTATAAATAAAATACTTTACAGACACTAAACTACCGACACAACCGCGGACATATTAGCAATAATCCATTATTAACGCAACACCTAATTTGAAAAAAATATCACAAATCCGCCATTATATTTGAACACTCAAACAGACAATTTTACCTCACTGATAATAACCTTTAAGAGCTCAACCCGTTCATTTAAAACCAGATATAACCACCTGCCAATCCCTGGTTACCGTATAACTATATTTTACCGATCTGGCAAGAATTAAGAATATTCCAGAAACACGAATGATTTACGCACCAAAAAAACAGAGAATTGTTAGCTCCGGTCAGCAGACAGACAAAAAATGCTATTAACTTTTCTTAACAAATATCTTATATCCATCGTCGATCTGTTCAACCCCCACCACCTTGTGGCCCTCCTCTTTTATACTTCTCGGAACGTTTCTCATTGGTTCGCCATCATCCAGGGTTATTTCCAGGACCTGCCCATCATCCATCATTTCCAGTTTTAATTTTGTCTTAACAAAATTAATCGGGCAAAGAACCCCTCTTAAATCAATTTTCTCATCTGCAACGGTTTCACTCATTTTTCTTTCCTACCTATTATTTTTCTAAAAAAACCCATCAAAATCTTTTCCTTAAGGAACTCATAGCCTTCCTTACCCGCGAAAAATATACCTATCCCGGTCAAAATCCAGCTAAACAGATAACCTATAGTAGCAGCACTGGCCATTTCCTTTTTTGTCAATGGGAAAAGCGGAATGGAGAACAAGCCGAAATAAACTACAAAGCTAAACACTATAAACGACATGCCAATTAAAAAGTCTCGCCTACTTATCTTTACTTCTTCTTCCTCAACATCCTGCTTTTCGGCATCAAAACGCCAACACCTCAATTCATCATCCACACCATCTTTAACGGATATGATAATATACGAATACTCAACCCATGCACTCGCACACTCTTTATCAAATGCCGAAGGCTCTGCCGGATGATCCGGATGGGAATGATAAATACCTGTTATACTCCACCCTTTTTTTGCAGCTTCCCGATCTATTCTGTCAAACTCTTTTGGGTCTATTTCATACCTGTCTGCAGCCCTTACCTTATTTTTATTTTCAACCGGATAAACCTCATGTATTACTTTCCCGGAATCATTACTATTACCTACAAGCAAACCGCAACATTCATAAGGGTAGGCAACCTTCGCCTCTTTTAACATCCTGTTTTCTAAATGCCGATTAATGTGGATCACAATTTTCTTTAATAACTAATTTAACTACCAATGTTAAATAAACAACTGAGTTTCAGCGCCTTCAGCCATCTTCAACATTGTAGGTAATCCTATAATGTCATCGACCTTGCTTTTAACCTGCTCTTCATCCAGCCCCATTAATGTTACCGCTCCGCTGCATGCATAAACTTCCAGATTCCCCATCTGGCCCACTTCACTTAATAATTCCTTCAGCATATTTGATTGCCCCTGCGGGACAGCCTCCAACAACCGTCTGTCTTCATCACTCATCCCTTCGGGAATTTCAATAACATCCAGCTGATCAGTCGCAAACTTCTTTAAAGCCCAGAAGAACAGAAATATGTGAACCTTACTCCCCATGGATGCAGCAGTTATG
>Ga0209774_1001504_pt1 | contig 12885 bp, 14 predicted proteins | sample SaaInlV_150m_DNA_2_FD_184648 | JGI IMG/M metagenome (GOLD analysis project Ga0209774, IMG submission 184648) | Marine microbial communities from expanding oxygen minimum zones in the Saanich Inlet - SI037_S2LV_150m_DNA (SPAdes) (version 2) | ecosystem: Environmental > Aquatic > Marine >... | reverse complement strand
CAGGGGGGGATGGAGATATATCGGGCAACGGACAGCCCCAACCAGGCTGGTCTGCTTATGGATATGGAAGCAGTGAGAATACTCCTTCGGGGGCTGGTGCGTATACTACGGATAGAAGAACAGGGGGCCCTTATGGAGCAGGAGGGGGCAGTCACTCTTACGGAGGCTCTCCTCACGCAGGGAGCGGGGGTGTGGTTGTTGTTCAATGGAAATCCGGCATATTGGCAAACAGTTCAACAGCTAATACAGGGTCCAAGGCGAGCCACGAAGGTGGAGACAATAGTTGGTATATAGTAGATTATTAAGAGGCGATTATGTTTGCAAGAATAGAAAATGAAAAAATAAAAGAGGTATCATATCTCGATATGGAGGGAAAGGATGGTTGGGTAGAATCTCCCTCTCTCGTATGTATAGGGTTTTCCTATATAGGGGGTATATTCAAACCCCCTTACGTGGATTATGTAAAAGATCAGAATTGGGACGTTGTTAGAAAAGCGAGAAACAAAGCACTATCTGAGTGCGACTACATTGAGCTTCCTTCCTACACTGCTGCTGACAAAGCTGATTGGCTATCGTATAGACAAGCCTTGAGGGATATGCCACAAACTTACTCTAATCTAGAAAAACCAGAGGGGCACCCTGACTTCTCATTCCCAGATAAGCCTGGAAATAGTATTGGATAAAGAAACTCTCGCAGAGTATTTTGGATATTCTGTAGAGATAACTGATAAAAACAGAGATATTATTCCAAATCAGTTTTTTAACGACACAGACTCAGAGGGTATAGAGCATGCTTACATCTTCCCCTGTTTACAAAGTGGGAATTGTTGTAGAGCAGTCCCTTGTGCGTATGGAGAGGTTGGGGGTAAGGGGGAGTGTAAGTATTTAGCTAGAGCTAATGAGTTTAGTATAACTTTTGACTGCATAAAGTATGGAGATTTGGTATTCGATACTCCTGCTTTTGATAATGATAAGGTAGGTTGGGGAGTAGGGTGTAAAAACCCTTTTACTACTGAGAGATCAAGTATTCTCTCCGTGTTAATCTCTAAGTATTTAGACATTGAGATAATTCCTTCAGCAGCTAGAAATAATAAATACACAAAGGCAGCTCCGACTGAATCTTTGTACTATAGAGTTAAAGACAGTTGGATGGTTCACCAAATGGATGATAAGTTTGAGGTGATTTTTAATTCCTCAAAGGAAACTAATAGAGATATCTTATTAATAGTGAGTGACATAGCTAGAAGGCCTCTACGAGGAGAAATAAACAATGGCTAACATAAATAAAAAAGCTACAATAGGGCTTCCCACACATATAGAGTTTTTAAAAGAGCACATTTACAACAATTTAGATAAGGACAATGAATAAAAGATGAGTAATACAAGAAATCTGTCTAATTTATTAGACTCAAACGGAGATGTCAAGGCTACACACCTAGATAACGCTCCCACACCAACCAAATCCGAGATAGAAGGCCTAGGTATAGCAGCAAGTTCCTTAACAGGTGCTTTACCTGCTATCTCTGGTGCTAACTTAACGGGTATACTGACTGCTGTAACATTAGATTCGCCAAGCATAAGCGGAACTTTATCTGTAGATTCTGGTAGCAATGTTACCCACACTATTGGTAACTGGTCTGAAGAACTAAACTATACAATAACACCAACTAACTGCACAGTAGGATCAATTAATGCTTCTGGAGAGTTTATTGTAACTCATACTAGTGGTGTTCCTTCATATACTATTAAAGCAACTACTGATAACTTAGGCTTAGATGATAGTTCTTTAGTTACTAAAAACCTTGTAGTTAAACTAACAGCACCTACTATAAGTAGTCCTGCTGATACGCCTGTTACTACTAATGTTGTTTACACAGTAACTTCAACTGACTCTGGTGATGACAAGATTATCCTAGATATGGGTACTAGTAATTTCACGTATCAAAGTGTTGATGTTGGTTCAGGTTCAAAGGTAGGTAACACTGTTGAAGTAACTGGATTTACTACTGGTAATCCTGCTATCACTGTTCAGTTTACTGCATTAGGTACTTATGCCTCAGTTAAGGCTAAGTCAACTAAGATTGATGGTACTTACGGTGATTCTGATTATAGTTCCACTGATAGTATTCTAATTTATGAACAACTATCAGCCCCTAGTTTAGACGCACCTGCTGATACAAATAACGCAACAGCAGTTACTTACACTATATCAAGTATTGATGCTAATGCTACTAAGGTTATATTTGACACTCAGAGTTCTAACTTTACTTATGGCTCGGTAGGCTCAGGAACAGGAACAAAGGTAGGTAACACTGTTGAAATTACTGGTTGGAGTGGTACTTCTGTCACAGTTACTTTAACTTATACTACTGCTGCAACTTATAGCAACAAAGCGAATGTTACTTCGACTTCTGCTACTTATACTGATTCAGCATACAGTTCAGCTGATAGTATTGTTATTAGTTCTAGTTTTACTGCTACTGGTGGCGCAATATCAACATATACAGCTGCTGGTGTTAATTATAAAGTACATACGTTTACTTCATCAGGCACATTTACTGCTGGTGCTTCAGGTACTGTTGATGTTCTTGTAGTTGCGGGGGGCGGTGCGGGTGGCGGAGACCCTATGGGTGGCGGTGCTGGTGCTGGAGGTTCACGCACAGCTACAGGCTTACCTGTTGTAGCAACAGGATACTCAGTGACTGTAGGTGGAGGTGGTGCGGCAGTAACCTCTGCCCGTGGCACAGTAGGTTATAACTCTACATTCTCAACAATTACATCGATTGGTGGTGGTGGTGGTGGTCAAGGTAATGGTGGTGTTAAAGCAGGACTTTCAGGCGGTTCAGGTGGTGGAGGTTCTGGTTATAATGGCGGTGGCGGTTCAGGTACATCGGGTCAAGGAAATCAAGGCGCTTCAGGCGCGCATTATGGTGGTGGTGGTGGTGGAGGCGCTGGAGCATCAGGTAACGGAGGTGGTCATAACCCAGGAGGCACAGGAGGAAGTGGTTCATCTTCAAGCATTACAGGCTCTTCTATAACTAGAGCAGGTGGTGGTGGTGGTGGCAGTTACGGTGGTGGCGGTGCTATCTCAGGTGGTTCAGGTGGTGGTGGTCAAGGTGGTGGTGTGACAACCCCAGGTCCTACTTCAGGCTCAGTGAATACAGGCTCAGGTGGCGGGGGTTCACCTAACAATTATATTACATATGCGAGTGGTGCAGGCGGCTCTGGTATTGTAATCATTCGTTACGCAGTTTAAGGAGAACAAATATGGCACATTATGCAAAAGTAAGTGAAGGTTTAGTAACACAAGTAATAGTTGCAGAAGCTGAGTTCTTCGACACATTCGTTGACTCAAGTCCTGGTGAATGGATTCAAACATCTTACAACACACACGGTGGAGTTCACTCAGAAGGTAACACACCTCTAAGAAAGAACTACGCAGGAGTGGGATTCACATACGATTCAGTTCGTGATGCTTTCATTCCTCCACAACCATATCCATCTTGGTTATTAATAGAGGACACTTGCCAATGGGCATACCCAACCCCTATCCCGTCTGATGCAATAGCAAACGGTGGAAATAAGATGTACACTTGGAATGAAGACACTACCTCTTGGGTAGAAGTAACAGGAGAAACATAAATGGCTTATATCGGTAATAGTCCAGCAAACGTAGGTAACTACCAAATTGTAGATGATAGAGTATAGTACCTTAATAGACGTAGAAACTAAGAAGTATACTTTGCTCCCTCCTCCAGCGGAAGAAGAAGTAGAAGTAGATACTTCAGAGCTTATGCAACTAACGCTAACCCCCCCAGAAGAAGGGGGAGGGGTAATCGAAAAATAATACTTGACAAAATTGGTCAAATCAGGTATAATATACCAATATGACCAAATTAATAACTTATCTGAATTACAACCCTGTAGATGACGGCAGCTTAATTCCGTACTTCTGGCTCTCTATGAAAGCCTATGTGCAAGATAATTACCCTGAGTCCTTATGGCAGTATACTAAGCCCTTAGGGTATCAAGATAAAGTATTAGAAGAAATAGAAAAGAACGCCCCAAATGTCGTCTTAGCTTCCTTATATGTATGGAACTACGACGAGACTATGAAGATTCTTAGTGAGATTAAGAATATAGTACCTGGTGTACTTATTATAGTGGGCGGGCCTCACCAATTATACAAGAGTGAACCTGGGTGGTTTAAGACACATAACCAAATTGATTTAGTATGTAAAGAAGATGGGTACGGAGAAGTATTCTTTTCAGAACTACTAAAAACATTAGATAAGGGTACTAGTATTACAGAAATACCTTTCTGTGTGTACCCTACAGAGGATAGACTAGAATATAGAATATCTAGTACTACTTTTAATAAACTAGACTTTAAATGGCCTGTTAATATATTTAAAAGATTTAAGGAAGAAGTACTAGGTAAAACGGTACTATTCTTAGAGTGTTCTAGAGGTTGTCCGTATAAATGTGTATTCTGCGAATGGGGCGGAGGCACCGGCTCCAAAGTTAGCTTCAAACCTACTACTAGTATATTAGAAGACTTAGAGTATTTATTCAAAGAGTGCGACATAGAGTATATTATTAACACAGATGCTAACTTTGGTATAATCAAAAGGGACTTAGAGATAGTTCAGTACATAGTTAAGAATAGTAATGCAACTTTAGATATACTAGGGCCCAGTAAGACCAACCCTAAGATACTATACCAAATATTTGAACTACTACTAGCACAAGAAAACCATTCTGAGTATAAAATGTCTATCCAAGACTTAGACCCAGAAGTTAATAGAAATATTAAAAGAAAGGACTTAAGTGTAGACGAACACCTTGCGTTATTTAAAGGTATAAGTAGTGAAGCTCGGCTGGAGCTCATACTAGGGTTGCCAGGAGCAACTTTAGATAAATTATTTGATGTACATGACTTTATAGTTAAACACGGGTTAGCTAGTTATGATAGGTACTTATGGGTACTCTTACCAACTGCCCCAGCATACGAAAAGGAATATAGAGAAGAGTTTAAGTTAGGGTATGAGAATTTTAATACAATAGAGGAAGGCTTTCAGTTCTCCCCAATAGAGGGGACTATAGACTTTAAGTCTAATCCCTCCCCAATCGTTACTAGCTCATATAGCTATACTAGAGAAGATTGGATTACGATGTATAGATGTGACATTTTATTTATGTCGTGGACCTTTAATGGATTCATGTCCAAATTATTTAGGAATAAGGATATTAGAGCCTCTGTTTTAGCTAAAGATATATACTTTGACTTTCTACCTAATCATTTAGAAGGGCTACAGGGAGAGCTAGCTAAAGAATTACTAAAGCACGAAGGCCCCAATATAGAAGTAGTAGACTTATCAAATACAGAACTAAAAATTAACATACATATGAGGTCTTTAGCTACATTAATAGTTATGTTAAACCCTACCTATTTTTTCGCCCAGCTTGGGGTATGGGCTCAGAAATATAAATCAGTAGAGATACTAGAGATTTGTGCAAGTATGCCTAACTTAATAGAAGAACCTACAGGGCTGGGGGGGAATATGACAGACCCTTACAGTAATTTATTAAAATGAAGTTAGCTAGATTCGCACTAACCCACCCAGAAATGTGGGCATTGAGATTAAAAAACTACTCTCTTTTAAATGAACCTAGCTGCAGTAATATAATAGGGCTGCAGGGCAGTATAGAAGCAATTACATTATTAGGTAACGAACTGTATAACTCAGAAATAACGCTAGTAGACCCAGACTATTATGCTATAGTATATGATTACTTGATCAGTATGGCCCAAGAGGATAATATAGAAAATATACTAGAGCAAATAGGTTGGAGCAAGAGAGAGTTTATGCGCTCTATAGATATAGCAAAAGGTAGGATAACTTCAGAAGAAGACTTACTAGGGGGGAAGGACCCTTCTGTACTATTAAAATTTCATACTAGTATAGTTCTGCCTTTTATTTTGACCCCCGTTATTATCAATAATCGAAGTAACCTTAAAGGTAAGATACTAGTAGCCTTACCTCTAGGCACTTCATTATGTAAAACTTTATGGCTAAGCGCAGATAAAGAATTAAGGGATATGTTCTACAAAGCTATAGGGACGGATATTCAAACCCCCTTCTATGCTGCACAGTACCAAGAGATACAAACTATGTTGTATAATATAGTGCACACTGAACAATTAGAGACAAAAGTTACTAAAGATAACATAAGTAATGTTATTGATATAATAAAGGAGAACTACAATGGCACAGAGAACAGTTAGTGCAAATAGCACTACGTATCCTGCAGGAGGTGCTGCAGCTATCAACTCAACTAACGTAGGAGATTTGAACACTAAATTTTCTAGCGGTAATACTATTGAGGCGGACCATATGAATAAACTAAGAGGTATGCTTAATAACGCAATTGCACACTACCACAACTATACTGATATGTATAGCTCTAAAACTTATGGTAACACGGGGCACTCGGGAGACTTAGAGGAGTCAAAAGATAGTACGGCTACTACGAGTAGACCTTCTGATGCTACGGCTGTAGCAGTAGGAGAAGCTATACAAGCAACTAGATTTAACCAATACGCAAATCTTTCTAGATTTATGCACTCACACACACATTCAATATCAGATAGGATAGTATCATAATGGCAGACGATCTTTCAACCAGTACCACCAGCTCAGTAGGCCCCTCCGACACTAATGAAGGAGCTACTATAGACGCTGCTAAGTACAAGGAAATGGTTAGCGTGCTAAACGACCTAATCTCCCACAATCACTCTTTTTATGATGACTACACTACAGTTTGTGACTGTCAGTGTCAGTGCGACTGTGGAAGAGGTGCTCTGTAACACTCCTCTCCGAATAGTAGTGCAAAGGCTCCTAGCTGTATAGCACCATACCAAATCTTTTCTGCTTGGCAGTTTTTGATAAAGGTTTTATCTGGAAACGCTATAGGGCAAGAGCTTTTGCATAAACGCTTTACATGACAGGTACCGCAATGGGTACCCTTTTTTAGTAAATCCATACCTTTTATTTCTATAGTATTTAGTTGAGTAAGTTTGCCACTAATATGTTCAGTATGAGGGCATAATCTGATGTTGCCCTGTATGTCTAAAGAGAGAATATCTTCAGCATCCGCACCGCAGTTAGATGTCATGGTTATAGGTATAGTCTCTTTCATATGTTGAGCATACTTAATACTACCGGCACTCCCATTAAATATATTACAATTCATAAGAGGCAGGTCTTTTCTTAGCCCAAACTCTTTTAGCTGTTCAATATGTGCATTAATATACTTACTGCACATAAGCTTTAAACCCTCTAAGTCCTTAACAACGACATCGAAGCTGTTCTTAGAATCTGTTTCATCATAGCTCCTGCCTAAGGTAAAACTTAGTGTAGGATTTTTTAGTTCTAGGCTTTGTACGTGTTTATAGAAGAAGTCATTAATTGCGAATAAGTCCCAATTAGTATCACTAATAACAGTATTAAATGAGAACTGTACTTTTGGGTATAAAGCGTCCAGTTGTTTTAATACTTTCTGCGTGTGGGGTTTATGTAGTATTTCCTCCCCTCTTAACGCTTCATGCGCAGGCCCGTCATGACTAATACCTAAGGCTACAGTTGCTTTCAACTCTTTAAATAAGTCTACGTGTTTTTGTCTAAGAGGAGACCCGTTTGTGGAGATGAAGAAATGAAGGCCCGGTTTGTCCAATGCTAACATTACTGTTTTTATATCTTCCCAATACAGGAAAGGTTCCCCACCCCATAGTTCTACCCGCTCTAACCCATCTAAATTCAGTGTGCCTAAGTTTCGTATAAACTCATCTGCGTACATACTCTTAGGTCTTTCATCTGGATTACCTATATCTTTCTGCATACAGTAACTACACGAGTAGTTACAAGCATGGCCAAATAGTATTCTTAAGGCTACAGGATTACGGGTTTTAAAAGGAGTATTATGCCCTTCTTTTAACCCTGTATAGTCCATAGACATAGGGGCACTTATAAGTTCCTTATTATTGTTATACATAGCATTTTCAATACTATCATAGTAGAACTCAATGCCGTTTTTAGTTATAAATTTCACTTCTTCTCCATTATAGAAATAACACTATCTGGTTCTTTGTATAATCCTTGAGGTATCTTAACCCAACCTCTACTCACCAACTTAGCGCAAAACTTAGAGTAGGAAGGCATCATTACTCCGGGGATAAAGTTGAAGGGGTAGTTTACTTTGTATTCTTGTGTAACAGCAAAGTATTCTTTAAAGTTACTATCTTTCCACTTATTGTATATTAACTGCTTACCTTTTATTAAGTCAGCACAAAACTTCTCTGGGTAAAAAACCTTAGCCTCTACATAGTGAAAAGGTACTACCCCAAAGTCCGAAGCCCCATCATTAGAGTAATAGAACCTGTCATAGTAAAAGTGCGGAGCTGTATTATCCCCGTACACTTGAACCACCTTTCCCTCTTCCGTACTAATCCAAGAAGTTTGTTCAGTCACCCACTCTTCCTCCAAATCGACTCTACCTTTACGAAAGTCATGATGTCCTAGTATCGAAATACCCAACTCTTTGGCCAACTGAGCGTAAGGCTCTAAACTGCCCGATTCGCTAGTATTGATAAGTTTGAATTTCCTTATAGGAGATACACTATGTATTTCTTTTAGTGCCTTCATCAAATACTCGGTTTGTACTTTACTAGCAAATGTAGAGGATATAGTAATAGAAGCCATCGCCTTAAATTTAACTTCGTGCAATAACTTACTGTATCTTATTATAGCGTTATCTGTAATAGAGTACTCCATCTTACTAGCGTTTCTAGTGTACCATTGATAGTGCTCTGGGAAGTTATACTTATAGAAGTGCATATCATCATCAGTTCTTATAGTATAGAAGTAACTAAAAACCTCTTTCCATAAAGCTTCTAACTCTATAGTAATAGGTTTGTATATATTCTGTAATCCACTAGACTTTATACTATCTAAGTTACCTTGTATATAACATACCTCACAAGCTGCATCACAATAGTATCTAGAGCCTAAAGAGAAGTATATGTCGCTTTCAATAGTTTTAAGGGTGTCCGTATCTACCCAATACTGCTCCATTTTATTCATTTCTTTATCTCAAAATTTTCATCAATTCCTACCCATTCTAGTAAATTTTTCTTAGTTTTTAGTTGTGTAAGATGTAGTGTTACAAAGTCAATAATCTTGTAGAACTGCACACATGAGCCTTTAGGCTCTTCATCAAATAGGAAGTATAAGTACTTCAATCCACAAGAGGGGCGTGAGGTACACTCTAAACATGATTTTGGAATCTGACCTTCATCACCCTTGTCATCGTATAGGGTACTTGACTTCCAATTCCCAATCTTTGCATCTTCGACCTTATACTCAAGGAAATCGAACTCCGGATATATGTACCCGTTTGGCGCGAGGATGAGTTTGCTGTGTCCATTGAAGTAAGCTTTATCAATATTGTGGTATTGTCCATCAATAAATACATTTAGCTTTTTAACGTATAGAATTTGTACAAACTCCATGAATGCATCTAAGAACTGGGGTAGATTGATATTATCTATTATTACGTCAAATTTATCTTTCCCTCTCTTATGTCTTAGAGGTATAAGGTTTACAGTTTTACACTCTGTAGCATAACAAGTCTTAACAATAGCACTGAGATTTTTAAATGAAAGGGAATCTGGCTCGTCAATAGGCATAACATACTGAAACTTCCATTCAGTACAGTGTTTATTTAATACTTTACTCATCTCAATTACATTAGGCAGGTCTGCTTCACATACGTCTACGCAGTCACACTCCCCACACTTAACCCCACTTGGGGCTTTTTTAACTCTATTGATTCCTTGATACATAAAGTCGTAACTAACTGTACAAGTAAGAAGACCCGAGTATTCCTCAAAAAAGTCTTCGTTTCTTTTAACTAAAGACCCATTCGTAGTAAAAGATACTTTCCAAGCATTACGCTCCACTATAGTACTAAGCCACTTCATGATTCTACGTATTTTAGGCATAAATAAGAAAGGTTCCCCCCCGTGAAAAGATACCCTTTTTATTTGATTGGGGGTTTTTTCTACTTCAAGGAAGAATTGCTCCATAGCATCTACTTCTTCTATTTGTAGAGTTTGACCCCCTATAGTATTTTCAATATAACCTCTATCACAGTATATGCAATCAAAGTTACACTTGTTCCCTAAGTAAATTATTATCAGTTCTACTTCATCAAGTTTCATAATTAAAGTTATTAGTAAAAGAAGTGGCTGTAGGCACTAAGGTTATAAAGTGTAGGAGTGTTAGATAAAATATTCTACTGTACTCATCATCTGACACGGTTTCTTGGTTAGGGGCAGTAGGGCTACCTAAATAGTATATCTCAGAGATCTCTCCTACATTAGAGGAGTCCGCGTGGGTATTTAGGAACTCTACAAAGTTTTCTACTTCGGGCCTATCTAACTCTTTATCAATTACACTCTTCCAAATACCTACTAGTTCATTAGAATTTAGCTTTAAGCCCTCATGTACTTGAGCTGTAGTTGGGTGATACTTATACATATAGTAAAATAGTAAGTAGCTCATGCCTTTAGTTAAGGCCTCGTCTCCCTCGGAGCCAACTGCTTCTGTTATCTTCTTAAGTTTAGCATTAAATTGCTTTCTTGACATATCCTCGTGTAGCTGTATATACAACTTAACAATATTTTGACACATATCATCTGGCCTAAATAATGTACCATCTACATCTAAGTTGCCTGCGGGGCATTGATAGCATAGATTTTTGTAGTCACAAGCCATACATTGCTCTTCTTTTTCAAACATCTCATTATACGCGTCGTGGAACCCTGTATGACGTTCCTTATAGAAGGTATTATCCAGTATATTTCCTAGTATAGCTATAGAAGCTCCATTATTCTTTAGGTTCGTAAAGAAATGGCATCCTGAAATATCCCCGGAACCATCAATAGCTAGCATATCAGAACCTACTAAACAGTTATTCTCTTTCTTCTTTCCTACTCCCTCAGAGAACTGGAGGATTAAGTCATCATACTTGTCTAATATAGTAGTCATATCTTCATACAGAGCGGCCCAAGTATCTTTAGACCACTGTATAAAGCCTCTACCAGAGTCTAATACTAGAGGGTGTACTACAAACTGTCTTACCCCTCTAGCGTATAAGTCCTCCACGAAACCCAATAAAAAAGGTAGATGCTCCTCTGCTAAAGTAGTTCTTATTACTACTCTATGCTGCTCTTTTACTTCTGTAGGTATATAGGATACTTTCTTTAATAGTTCGTCTAAGGCTTCTTGGCCTATCTGTCTGTGGTCTATTTCTGCCTCAGTAGTGTCTAATGAGATGACTAAAGAAGTTCCTTCATACTCAAAGTATTTTTTAATAAAGTCTTCTGTTAACAGAATACCATTGGTACATATAGATATAGCGGTAGCAAAGTCCTTTTTAGACTCCTCCGCTATTTCATCTTTATATGCTTCTAAGAAGCTAAGTATTAACTGTTTATGGATTAAAGGTTCTCCTCCAAATAACTGAAAGTTCTTAGTCTGTTGAGTACCTCTAATATCAGCTAAAAATCTGTACACTTTATGAAGGCTTTCTACAGTGAAGTGCCCAAAGTCCTCGTTATGCTGCTCGTAGCAGTAGGTACAAGATAGGTTACACGCATTAGTTAGTATAACATTAATTTGGTGTAAATCCTCAAATAAGGCTACATGGTCCGATAGTAGTACAGGCTCCTCGTCTACTTTAACTTTAGCAACTTTATTAAGTTTAGAACTGCCAAAAGGTGTGATAATACTTTCTGTAGTAAATTCTAAGTTACCCGATATATTATCTACTAGTACAGTAGCTTCATGATTCTTGATTCTTTCTAGTTGCGCTTCAGTGTGTTTCATTGTCTTTTTCCTTAGGTACAAGGGTAGAGCCCATAAATTTATTGGAGGTAGAAGTAGCTCAGGCCACTTAAATAGCTTCATTTAACCTTTTCATACTATAATTTTTATTTAGTTGCATACCTTTAACAGAGCCGAAGTGCTTTATTAGTTCTGGTACTAGTGTTTCTGAGGGGATATACGCTATGTCTACGATCTTCATCCCGACACGTTTAGCACAATAAGCCCCGGCGATCCCGTCAAAATGCTTAGTAACAGTAGCCCCAAAAGAGTCAGAACGGGCACCAAAATGGAAATTAAAAGTATCCCCAGTAGTAACTTTATACTCATATAAATTACCCTCTTTATCCACTCCATCAGCACCTTTATCTCCTTTAACTACGGTATGGCCCAAGTGGTGTGCTAGTGCGATTTCGCCCACGCCACCTTTGGCTAAGCTTACTCCTTCTGGTAATATCTCTATCACTTCTTCCAGTAATTCTACTATTTTTCTATAAGTCATCTAAATCAAAATCTTCGTCTTGTGAACTATCAATAGCTGCAACATAGTTTACTGACTCGATCTCTTGAGGGGCAGACTTAATGTGGGAGCTGTCTAAATAATTGTCAATCCATGGTAATGGGTTCTTACCTAAGGTAAGGCCTAGCCTCCTAGGGTCTAAACCAATATTAGTAAGACGTACGGCAAAGATGTAGTCCATATATTCTTTTAGTATAGCTGCATTCATACCTATTAAAGGGGAGCCTTTGCTGAATAAGTATTCAACCCATTCCATCTCCTCATTATACCCAACTTGGTACATAGCGTAGACTTCTTCCTCTAACTCACTAGCAACTTCTACAAACCCTTCGCTATGGTCTGTTCTTAGCATTTTAATTACTCGCTGGAATACATCCAAGTGTACCATCTCATCTCTAGCGATTAGCTTAAAGATAT
>Ga0209774_1001500_pt1 | contig 12933 bp, 11 predicted proteins | sample SaaInlV_150m_DNA_2_FD_184648 | JGI IMG/M metagenome (GOLD analysis project Ga0209774, IMG submission 184648) | Marine microbial communities from expanding oxygen minimum zones in the Saanich Inlet - SI037_S2LV_150m_DNA (SPAdes) (version 2) | ecosystem: Environmental > Aquatic > Marine >... | reverse complement strand
CCGATTTATATAAATCTTCCATTACCTGCAAAGGCTTTTTAGGCACATCCATATAGTAGTCTGTTATCTCATCTGCAGTTATTTTAGTACCTGTGAAGAACGCCATTACTATAGAGACTAAGATTAACATTACATATTTTTTTGCCATGATGTGTATCCTCCCCAATTGCCAAATTAGAAAACAGTAATATTCTGATAGTTACAAATGTTTGTTTTTAATAACCATCATTTTTGTTCGTGTCATCTCTTCCATAGAATAAGGAATACCTCCCATACCAATACCAGATTCATCCCGGCCGCCAAAGGGCATCCAGTCAACTCTAAATGCAGTATGATCGTTGACCATAACTGCTGTAGCATTTAACTTTTTAACTATCTCCATGCTGGCGTTTAAATTTTCGGTGAAAACTGAAGCTTGAAAAGCATAAGGCAAAGCATTCGCCTGTTTGATTGCCGTATTCCGGTCTGTATAACTAAAGATACAAACCACCGGTCCAAACACTTCCTGGATTGAAACTTTACAATCCTCCGGCGGATTCAAAAGTACGGTTGGAGCATAATGGAAATCCGATAGCCGCCGACCTCCACATAGCAAGACAGCTCCTTTTTCAACCGCTTCATTGACCCACTGTTCAACCCGGTCAACTTCTCCGGGCACAATGAGAGGGCCAACCTCTGTTTTCTCATCCAGGGGATCTCCCACAATAAGCTCTTTAGCCATTGCCGCCAACCTTTGAGCCACGTCATCACAGATCTCCTCATGAACAAAGACGCGCTGCACAGAAACACACACCTGACCTGCATGATAGAATCCACCTTTAAGCAGAGCCGGTAACATCTCGCCTATATTCGCATCAGGCTCCACAATAACAGGAGCAACCCCTCCATGCTCCAGGGCACAGCGCGTACCCGGTGACAGCTTTGAACGTAAAGACCAGCCAACTTTGGCAGAGCCGATAAAGGAGAAGTAATTAATTCGTGAATCCATAACCAGCTTTTGAGTAAGTTCCACATCTCCTATAAAAGCTGAACACCAACCTTCAGGCAGACCAGCCTCTTTTAATATATCCATGAAAGCGAAACAGGAGAGAGGGGTGACTTTCGCAGGTTTAATAATTACAGGTGAACCCACGGCAATTGCCGGAACTGTCTGGTGAACAGTTAAATTCAGGGGATGGTTAAAAGCACTCACTGAAGCAACCAAACCAATGGGCTCTCTCATGGTATAAGCCAGCCGCTGAGAAGAGGAGCGTGTATGTCCCATAGGAATTTGCTCCCCTTTTATATGGGACATATATTCTATCGCCAGTTTGACTCCGTTAACGGCCCTTAAGACTTCTACTTTAGAATCCTGATAGGGTTTACCACCTTCCTGGGCGGCAATTTTAGTCAACTTATCAACCTGCTCAGTCATAATCTGAGCGACTCTTTCCAGGATTTCTATCCGTTCATAAGCAGGCAGCCACTGTTCAGTATTTAGAAATAACCGGTGAGCTTTACTTAAGATATCTTCCAGAGCTTGAGCATTCATCAGAGGTACTTCTCGAATTAAGCCCTGGTCATGAGGTCTATTTACTTTGATAACTGTCATTTTATTAATCCTTATTATTCCTGATTATAAAATACAGGTTTTTTCTTTAAGCAATACATTCAATATACTGTGGTTCAGAGAGTAGTCAACGGCTAAATCAATCACGTGAACACCACTGGCATTCAACGTTTTTTCCAATGTATCGGAAAAGCCTTGAACACTATCAGGGCGATAACCACATGCACCATAACTTTCAGCATACTTAACAAAATCAGGATTATTATAATCTAAACCAAAACTATCAAAACCCACACCTTCCTGTTTCCATTTGATCATACCATAACCACCATCATTCAGAACAATTACCGTCAGGTCTAAACCCAGCCTGACAGCTGTTTCCAGCTCTTGGGAGTTCATCATAAAACCACCATCTCCACAGATAGAAATCACCTTTTTGTCAGGTTTTATCATTTTCGCAGCTATGGCTGATGCCAATCCCGCTCCCATAGTTGCCAAAGCATTGTCCAGAAGAAGAGTATTTGGCTGGTAACAAGGATAGCTTCTGGCAAACCAGATCTTATAGACACCATTATCCAGGGTGACAATACCATCATCAGGAAGCTGTTTTCTGACAATGTTCACAACTCTTTGGGGGAGTATTGGAAAGCGATCATCCTCAAAATATTTTGTTAAGTGCTCCTTCACATTGTCTTGAATACGCTTAAAATATGAAAAATCCCAATTGGTACGTTTTTCTTTGAGATGACGAGCAAGATGTTCTACGGAAGTAGCGATATCACCAACTACAATGAGCTGAGGGAAATAAACATCGTCTACATGAGCCGGAAAAAAGTTAACGTGAATGACCTTTTGGCGATCAGACATGAAAAAAGGTGGCTTTTCTATCACATCATGACCAATATTGATAATCAAATCGGCCCGACTAATTGCGCAGTGTAAAAAATCATTATCTGACAATGCTGCTGTTCCTAAGTATTGAGGATGCCTTGCATCAACAACCCCTTTACCCATTTGGGTAGTGAAATATGGAATTTGAGTTGTTTCAATCAATTTCCGAAGGGCCTCGCTCGTTCGCTTTCGATTAGCTCCCGCACCTATCAGAATCAAAGGCATCTTGGCCTCTTCGATCATCCGAACGGCTTTTGTAATGGCCTGGTCATCTGCATCTGGTCTCCGGTAGCCAACCACCTCAAATATACGCTCTTCACACTCTTCAGCAGCAATATCTTCCGGCAGTTCCAGATGCACAGCTCCCGGACGCTCTTCCTGGGCTATCCTGAACGCTTCTCTCGTCATAGAAGGAATACTATTGCCATTAACAATTTGCTTACTATATTTGGTAATGGGACGCATCATGTCGACAGTGTCAATAATTTGAAAGCGGCCTTGTTTGCTTTTCTTTATTGGCTTTTGCCCTGTGATCATGAGCATGGGCATAGCGCCTAAATTAGCGTAAGCTGCCGGGGTCACTAAATTGGTAGCGCCGGGCCCTAAAGTAGAAAGACAAACTCCTGGTTTACCTGTTAAGCGGCCAACGGTAGCTGCCATAAAACCCGCACCTTGTTCATGACGAGTTAAGATTAATTTTATCTTAGAGTCTTTAAGGGAGTTTAAAAAATCTAAATTTTCTTCACCAGGTATCCCAAACACATATTCGACACCTTCATTTTCAAGGGCTTTAACAAATAAATCAGAAGCTTTCATCAATTACATCCTTCCATTATTAACATCACAATTAAGATTATTTAAACTATTACCTGTAACATCAAGAGGAGTTATCTTTCGCAATATTGATACCTTTATATAAATTGTTCACTTCCAAAAAAATGGATGAAGCATAAGCAGTGCATCAGTAATACCTTACAAAGCAAGTTGTTATCTTACAAAAAAGCAGCAAACAATCAACACTTAAGAAAACGCATATATTTCGTGCCAAGATTAGGAGGCACCACAGATATTCGCATATTTTGCGCTTATTTGTATGGTGACACATCTAGAATGTGTCACGAAGTGTCTTTCTTTTATACTATAAGATCCAATTATATCGGTGCTTACACATTGTGGTAAATTTATTTTTGCGCAAAAAATCCGTTGGTATAGGTATTGCTCCTTATGCAAAAGTATACTACTTAGAAATACTTTACAGGTAATTAATATATCTTACTAACAGTTTCATTAACTAGCACCATAAAGGAAAAATGTTATGTCAAATAGAAGAACGTTCTTAAAATCGTCATTAGCAGTAGCTGCAGGCCTTGCCGTTGGCCACATATCTCCCGTATCTGCCAGCCCGGCTTGTTCGTATCCCAAAGGCATTGTTTACACAAAACAAAACCCGGGCAAATGGTCTGGAAAAACAAAGGGACATCTGCCAAGCGTAAAAGTAGAAGGGAATAAGGTAACGGTCACAACCACTCATGGCATGAGCGATGAGCACTACATTGTAAGACATACAATAGTTTCTAAATGTGGCAAGGTACTGGGAGAGAAGACTTTTCATCCATCTGATGCAGAGGCAAAGTCAGTATTTGAACTGCCGGATACCAGTTCTAAATATGCGTGGGATACTACAACACTCTATGCCACCAGCTTCTGCAACAAGCATGATCTCTGGGTTACTGAATTCGATGCATAACGATCTACACCGCCCCTCCCCCTGCAAAAGATAAAGGCACAAAGGATGCCACCGGGATTGACCTTCAGATACCCGGTGGTATTTATGCTCATACCAACCATAGCATTATGCCTGATTCCAGAATTGGCTCAGACATAATTCATATTAGATAAAGCGACGCATCCATAGGCACTAATTGATTTTCACTTTCAGGACAATTTGCCCTATCAAAAGGTTGACTAGAATGCCGTTATAAGGTAGACTACCCGATGCATGAGTTGCTTTTATTTCACGAACAAATTTATTGAAAGTTTTAAAGATGGCAGAGCACGTAATCATTGGTAACGGAGTTGCCGGCATAAAGGCTGCAGAAACAATCAGGAAACATGACCCTAATGGCAAAATAACAGTGATAGGCGACGAAGCCTATGCATTCTATTACAGGCCTCAGCTTCCGGGATTTGTTGCCGGAAAGGTTGAAGAAGAGAGGTTGTGGGGGAAAAAGAAGGATTTTTATGAAAAAAACAATATCACTTCACACCTTGGCAAAACGGTAATCGGTATCAGACCTGACACTAATGAGGTTATTTTAAAGGATGATACTGCTATAAATTATGACTCATTACTAATCGCAACAGGTGGTTCAATAAAAAGGAGGAGCTATCCGGGAAGCGATTTAAATGGAGGCATCGTCCAATTAAAAACGATTGATGATGCCAAAAATATAAAGGAAAGGGTTAAATCCGCAAAAAGTGCTGTAGTTGTCGGTGAAGATTTTTTGACATTGTCGCTTACAGAAGCCTTGCACAGTAGTGGAATCGAGGTAACCTATCTACTACGAGGAAATAGACTATGGCCTGAAATCATGGACAAAGATGCTTCCGACATACTTATGCTCAGATTGAAGGAAAAAGGCATTACGATAAAACCGGATACTGATATAAAAGAAGTTCATGTTAAAGACAGACTAGTCCATGGAATAATCACTACAGACGATGAACTCATTGATTGCCAGATTCTTGGTATTGTTGACAAATTACAACCCAGTATTGGCTTTTTGAGTGAGAGCGGTATCAATACTGACAACGGCATTTTGGTAAACAACAAAATGCTTACTAATTTTGACAACATTTATGCTGCCGGTGATGTCGCTCAATTGCCAGCCGATTTGGATGCTGAAATTCCGGAGATTAATGTCCGATGGTTGAAGGCATGGAAACAGGGACAGGTCGCAGGTTCAAATATGGCGGGTAACGACGCGGAATATGATGATATCGCAAGCATTAGTGCAACACAAATTTGCGGAATTGATATAGTATCAATAGGGGCCTCAAATCCATTAAATGGAGACTATAAGATAATGAGGGGTGACTATCCTCACCCTGAGACTGACGTCTATAAAAAGCTTGTCTTAAAAAATGACAAAGTAGTTGGAGCGTTGTTTGTTGGCAATGCGCAGGAGGCCAGAGAAATTACAAAGGTTATAAAAAACAAAACGAATTACGCAGAAATTGATAAAAAGCTTCTAAAACAGATGTTTGATTTAGATTCCCGGTTCAGCACTTTTCGTGGGTTTTTGTGCCCTGTTTGTAAACTTGAACTTCCAGTACCGCCTGATGCAAAAGCTGGGGACAAAATCACTTGTCCGGCCTGTGGTATTGAACTTAAAGTAACTGAAGGCATGTTAAAATAGCAATAAATGGGACAAAGAGGACAAATATATTTTTGTGAGATTTGCAGGCAAAAGGTTGAGGTAACGGTAGATGCCTTCGGAGTGCTTGTATGCTGTGGGCAGGAGATGAAGCTTGTTGAGGGCATGATGGAGACATGGACCTCAGTTCATCCCAAGCCGGTTGGAGGCACAACTTATATCTGCAATAAGTGCGGTCAGCAGATATCTGTAGTGGAAGAAACATCTGGTATACTAGAATGCTGTGGCCAAAGAATGGAACGTAAGGATACGAGTACCGGTTAGATAATATCTATATTGAAACTTTTCGTAGCCGCATTTATTAGGCTGCGTAACTTATGTGAGATAATTTTATGAACAGTTGGAAATGTGATAGCTGCGGCACTCAATATGATGCAAACGAACCACCGGAAATATGCCCCTCGTGCGGTAAATCGTGCGAATTTAGAGAAATCACCAATTATGTTCCCTTGATGGAAAGAACTGGAAGGGATTGTAAGTGCAGGGTATGCGGAACAGAAATTAAAATCACTTCCGATTGTGGCGGCATCCTCAAGTGTTGTGATCAGCCTATGGCGGTAGAATAAACAAGGTATGCAAAACGAAAACATAGAATCAATTTTGAAAAAAGCTGCTGCCAAAGAAGAGGGTACGTATCTACTTTACAAGAATGCAGCAGACAAGATGACAGACTTACAGACAAAGAGCACATTAAACACGTTTGCCGAAGAAGAACGAAAACACAAACAGATAATTGAAAACTTCAATGCGGAAATGCTGGAAAATCTAAAAGTCGAAACAGTAGAAACATCTCGACAGGGGATAACGGAATTTCTTACTGATACCGATGAGGGCCTTGGTGAGCACCCTGATTTTAAAGACGTACTAGTTTATGCAGCAAAAAGAGAGAAAAAGGCCTTTGAATTTTATAGTAACATGTCTGAACATGTAGAAGATGCAGATTTAAAAAGATTGTTTGGCTGGCTGGCAAAGGAAGAGACAAAACACAAAGAGAACATAGAGGCCCTATTCTGGGATGTAATGTATCGTGAATAACCTTATAAATAAGGAGGATTAAAAGTGGCACACAAGCAGCTAAAAGAAATTATGGATATGGCAATTCAGTATGAAACTGATGCAAATGAATTTTATTCTACAGCCGCGGGTGTAGCAAAAGACCCAGCCGCAAAAACATTACTCAATGAACTTGCGGGTGTTGAGTTAAAGCATAAGGTGAAACTGGAAAGTTTTGATTTAAGCGATGTTGCACACGAACATCATACCGTTCCGGAAACACACGACCTTCATGTAAGTGATTATTTGATGGATAAAGAGATCGCTCCGAATTCAACTTCTCAAGACATAATGGTACATGCAATGAAAAGGGAACAAAAGGCTTATGAGTTTTATGCCAGGATGCTAAAGGTTGTAACCAGCGGAGATGTCAGGACTCTCTTTGAGGAACTGGCGGCAGAAGAGCTGGAACATAAAGCAAAAATCGAAACAGAGTATGATGATGTAGTATATAAAGAAAATTGATAGAGATCAGGGGGGCGGAATAATGTCTTCACATAAAAGCGAGTTATACTATTGTGAAATATGTGGAGCCAAAATCGTAGTAGAAAAAGGTGGAGATGGAACCCTGAACTGTTGCAACCGGAAGATGGGGTGCAAGGCAGGAAGCCCCTGAAGCCTGACCCATCAAAGCACCCACATATTAATGCGTAAAAGTGGATTCGCTTCCCCGGACAAGAAATGCCAAGGACCTTAATCATCCATACATTCCTTGTGAACTACAATGGAAGGCTTTGCTTCTAAAGCATAACAAATAGACTAACTTTTCTACCGACTTTCAACCCTACACAGCGAAATTACGTCGCCACCAGCCCCTTCTTATTCGCAATATTTTCGTATATATAGAGAGGTAGATTAATAAGCAGGCCTCTTGCCATTGTCACCTATACCACCAATTCATTGAATATTAACAACTTATGCCTTTGCTGCCTACACTGTCTGCGAAAATAAATCTTTGGCATTAATATTGCGCTATTAAACTCAACTTTGTAGTATATATTATTAATGGAAAAGGGACAGAAAATTAGACGGGTTTAAAAAGTGGCAGCAGCAGAAAGCAATCCAGATGAATTGGCCCCCACATTGTAGTTCCCGCCAGAGGAAAAACCGGAAGTTTTTCCATCAAAAAAATAGGCTATCACAACCCCTTTTTAAGGGAAAATTAATAGCAGAAGAGAAAGGAATACGCACCAAGTGAAGAAAGTTAATCAAATCTGTATTGTAGTTTTCATTATAACGATAATAGCTACCGGACTGACGACCCATGGCTGGCAATGCAGTGAAGCCTTTGGAGATAGCAGCAAAACTCCTTTTGTACAAAAATCTACACCTACCAGCTCCCTGATGCGAATAATCAATTCACATACCGCCAAGATGCTGGAAGCAATAATGGTTGGTGATTTCAATACAGTTATTAAAAAATCCAATGACATCTCAAAAGCCGGCAATGCTATAATGAGAATGTTTTTCCCGGAAGGGAAACAGGTTGATCAATGGTTTACAGAAATCGGAAAAGACCCGGATAACCCCGAAGCAATCAAGTTGATGAAAGATGATTTTGAAAAATATTCTAATGCAGTTATTGAGGCATCCGGCAATATTGCTGAAATTGCCAAAAACAAGAATATTGCTGAAACCTATGAAAGTTTTGAGGCAATGCTGAAGGATGCATGCTTTGCGTGTCATGAAGTTTCGCGTGCAAAAAAATAGACAGAGAGTAAAGATACAAAAAAGCTAAAATTTCATATTAATACTTTGTTACCTGACACATATAAAAAGCTATGAATGATTCTGCCGTAATTACTAAAGCCGAAAACCGGCAAGTTGATGACAGTGCTGCGGACTTGAAAGATACGCATTCAAACTGTACGCATTGCAGCACCACCATTACCGATGGAGACAAAGCAGTTTTCAGCAATAATGGAGATGCATTTTGCTGCTGGGGATGTGAAACTGTTTATAAAATTCTGAAAAAAGGAAATTTTTCTTTAATTAACAGACCGTCAGCAAGCCTGCCGGAATATGATTTTCTGGATACCGACTCTTTTTTACAAGACTATTCCGTCAGTGTAGATAACAAAAAAAGCATGAGGTTTTTCATTGAAGGTATTCAGTGTACTGCTTGCCTCTGGATCATTGATCAAATCCCTGATTGGATCCCTCAAGTTGAGAATGCTAATTTAAATATGAGCCAGAATACACTGCTTGTCACTCTAAAAGAGCCAGGATACTTTGGAAAGGTGGCGTCTGTTCTATCTGCCCTGGGCTATAAGGCCTACCCTGTTAAAAGCCTTGATGAAGCAAAACATTTCCAAAAGAAGGAAAATCACCAGCAGTTAAAGAGGTTGGGAGTTGCCGCTGCCTGTTCGGGAAATATTATGCTGTTCTCTTTTTCTATTTACTCAGGGTTGAAAGGACAGATGGCCGGCATGTTTGGATACCTGAACCTTGCCTTTTTTCTACCGATACTTTTCTACTGCGCCCAGCCATTTTATACAAACCTATGGCGGTCTCTGAGGGCCGGTCGCCCGAGTATAGACTTGCCAATTGTCGCTGCGATAATTATAGGTTTTGTTCTAAGCCTGATAAATTTAATCCAGGGCAATGAGGATTTCTACTTTGATTCGCTCTCTATCTTAATCCTTCTGCTTTTAGCAAGCAGATATTTTTTGAGCAGAACCCAACAGACATTTATAAATAGCTCTTATATGCAAACCTTTATCGAGTCACAAGTATGTCAACGTTGGAATAGTGAAAGCAATGAGTATGACAAAATTCCCGCAAGACATTTAAACGTGGATGACAAAGTACTCATCAAAGAGGGTGAACGTGTCCCCGCAGACGGAACAGTCTTAAACGAATGGGTAAACATAAACCCATCTATCCTCACAGGAGAGAGCCTTCCGCAAAAACTCTTTAAGGATTCTGACATCTATGCAGGCACTCAGGTTGTTGCAGGCTATGCAGAGATCCTGGTAAAACAGACTACCGGTAACAGTCGAATCGGACAGATACTCAAAAAGGTTGAAGAGCAGATTTATAATAAAACACCTTTGATTTCATTAACCGACAAGGCCGCACAATATTTCAGTATATTCATCCTTGTCGCAGGAGCTCTATTTTTCTCTTTTTACATTAACGTGGATCCTACTGAAGCGGTTAAACGCACACTCGCCTTAATCATTCTGGCCTGCCCATGCGCATTAGCATTCGCTACCCCACTAACACAAAGCTTATCATTAAGGAAGGCCGCTAAGAAAGGTTATCTAATTAAAAATGCAGAATCACTTGAAAAATTGAACTATGTAAAAAATATTTTTTTCGACAAAACCGGAACTCTCACTCAAGGTCAATTTGAGTTCTTAACATGGAAATCTCCTCGTGCTGAAGAATCAGGAAATTTTTCTCCTGATCAGGAAACCCTTGATGCTATATATTCAATCGAGGTCTATTCTCAGCATCCCATTGCCAGAACTTTAGTAAAATACCTTGAAGGAAAAGGTGTAAAAAAATTAGCCGTCCACTCTTTAACTGAAATCCCCGGATCCGGAATATCCGGGACGATAGATGATGATAATTACAAAATAGTATCAGAACTACCTGATGAAAATATCAGAGACGATTCTGACATTATATCCAGTCTCATCTCTATATATAAAAATGGAAATCTTATCGCATCTGCATGCCTGGGAGACAGGCTTCATAGTGACGCAAAACAGACAATTGCCAAATTAGACTCTATCGGCATAAAGATGCACATATTGTCCGGAGACAAAAGCATACCTGTCTCAAGTGTCGCAAAAAAACTTCGTATAGCAAATGAACAGTTCTCCTCAAATCTTATGCCTGAGAAAAAGAGTGAGATAATTAATAATTTCCCTGACTCATTAATGGTTGGAGATGGCGCAAACGATTCGCTTGCAATGTCTTCAGATAATGTTAGTATCGCAGTGCAAGGGAGCGTGGAGTCTTGTTTAGTCGCAGCCGATATTTATGTTACCAGAGAAGGTGTTTCACCGGTGAGAGATTTGATCTTATTAAGTCAAAATACCTTTGGTGTTATAAAAAGAAATCTTGTTTTTTCATTTGTCTACAATTTTGCCGGCGGACTGGCAGCGCTTTTAGGCTACATCTCACCGTTAACGGCAGCGATATTGATGCCCGTTAGTTCGTTAGTTGTATTGTCTTCCTCTGCCATAGGGACAAAATTTCTGAGAAGGTTCAACAAAATAAATTTTTCGCTTAACAATTAAAACAAATTTGATAAAATAGTTAATCAATAATCATTACAGTTTAGATTTATAATAAACAGGTAGCTCTTATGTCAATTCTTTATATTATTATTCCTATTACAATTATTCTGGTTTCATCTTTCGTTATTTTTTTCTTATGGGCGGTCAAAGAGGAGCAATTTGACGACCTCGAGACACCAGCACATAAGATGCTGATTGATGACTGGAATGACAAACCGGAGAAAATAAAGATTTGAAACCAACTAGAAATTATGGGAAAGGAACAGGAAAATGAGCTCTTTGAATGACACCAATTCCAGAGTGGTACAGGTTAAATATAATGACCAGATAGTCAGAATGTTTACCCTTGCAACAATATTCTGGGTAACAATAGCTATGTTGGTTGGAATTATCGTCGCATTGCAATTGGCGATTCCACAACTTAACTTTACTGCCTGGTTAACGTTTGGCCGTTTAAGACCATTGCATACGAATGCTGCGATCTATGCGTTCGCCGGTAATGCTATCTTTGCGGGTATTTATCACTCTACCCAAAGGCTCATAAAGACAAGACTGTTTTCAGATGGTTTGAGCCAACTTCATTTCTGGGGATGGCAATTTATAATCGTCCTGGCCGTAATCACTTTGCCTCTTGGCATTTCGCAGGGCAAGGAGTTTGCAGAATTGGAATGGCCTATAGATATTGCGGTTGTGCTAATCTGGGTTGTCTTTGCCATCAATTTCTTTGGCACACTATTAAAACGTAATGAAAAACATCTATACGTCGCTATATGGTTCTACATAGCAACTATTTTGACTGTTGCACTACTCTATATTGTAAATGCAATATGTATACCTGTTGGTTTATTTAAAAGTTACATAGTTTTTGCTGGTATCCAGGATGCTCTTGTTCAATGGTGGTTTGGACACAATGCCGTCGCATTTTTCTTAACCACTCCTTTCCTGGGTTTGATGTACTACTATTTGCCGAAGGCAGTAAACAGACCCATATATAGCTATAGACTTTCAGTCGTACATTTCTGGTCTCTCATTTTTATGTATATCTGGGCGGGGCCTCATCACCTTTTAAATACAGCCTTACCTGAATGGCTTCAAACATTAGGCACAGTGTTCAGTGTAATGCTATGGGCCCCAAGCTGGGGAGGAGCCGTTAACGGGATACTGACACTTCGAGGTGCATGGCATTTATTACGAACAAATCCTATCATAAAATTCTTCGTTGCAGCGATAACCTTTTATGCAATGGCAACCTTTGAGGGACCGCTTCTATCGATAAAGGCTGTAAATTCTCTTGGACATTATACCGATTGGATCGTTGGGCATGTACATTTGGGAGCTTTGGGCTGGAATGGTTTTCTCTCTTTTGGAATGATATATTTTATCGTTCCAAAACTATGGAGTACTGAATTATACAGCAAGAAACTGGCAAACATTCATTTCTGGATAGGTATTCTGGGAATTCTTTTTTACTACGTTTCCATGCTGGCAGCCGGAATCACTCAGGGTTTAATGTGGAGAGCCGTAGATGCAAATGGAAGTCTCGTTTATCCGGACTTTGTAGAGACCGTAATCCGTATTCTACCTCTATTTCTCTTCCGTGCGTTAGGAGGCGTATTGTTCCTGGGAGGTTTTGTTCTCATGTTATATAATGTTTACAAAACTATCAAGCAGGCGCCAAAAGAGCTGGAAGATGAAACCGTTCAAGTTAAAATATCCTCTTCAGCACCTGTTCATCTGGAACGAGGACATA
>Ga0209774_1001430_pt1 | contig 13331 bp, 9 predicted proteins | sample SaaInlV_150m_DNA_2_FD_184648 | JGI IMG/M metagenome (GOLD analysis project Ga0209774, IMG submission 184648) | Marine microbial communities from expanding oxygen minimum zones in the Saanich Inlet - SI037_S2LV_150m_DNA (SPAdes) (version 2) | ecosystem: Environmental > Aquatic > Marine >... | reverse complement strand
TGGATTTCATCACCGCTCCTCTTCCTCACAAAACACATTCTAACTTTCGTTCTGGAATTTTGCTCGGGGGAAATTTTGTGATTTCATCCGTGGTTCGTTCCGCTGGCGCGAAACTCGCACTGGATTTCATCACCGCTCCTTTTCCTCGCAAAACACATTTCAACTTTCGTTTCGGAATTTTGCTCGGGGAAATTTTTGGAAAATCTGGTGGAGCTGAGGGGACTCGAACCCCTGACCCCAACACTGCCAGTGTCGTACTCTAGCCATCTGAGCTACAGCCCCTGCGTCGCTGGGTGATTTCATCCGTGGTTCGTTCCGCTGGCGCGAAACTCGCACTGGATTTCATCACCGCTCCTTTTCCTCACAAAACACATTTCAACTTTCGTTTTGGGAATTTTGTTCGGGAACATTTCGCTCGGAAAAATTTTCCAAAATCTGAAAAAGAGCGTTGCGATTTTAAAAATTTCTAAAAATTTGTAAACTCTTTTCGATGATTGGATTTTTGACCGGAAAAATTGCGTCGATTTCAGAAAAAAAAATTCTCGTTCTGACGTCTGGCGGAGTCGGCTACAACGTTTCTCCCGCGGGATCGTTGCTCGCGAGTTGTGAAAAAGGCGGAGAATTTTCCGCGGAAATTTTCACGATTGTCCGCGAAACCGAAATTACTCTGTACGGATTTGGTTCGGGCGACGAAAAACAACTTTTCGAAAAACTTATCGGTGTCTCGGGCATCGGCCCAAAAACGGCACTCGTGATGGTTTCCACTCCGGCAGACCAATTCCAAAAAGCAGTTGCGGAGGGCGACGTGGCGTTTCTCACCAAAATCCCGGGACTCGGTAAAAAAACCGCCGAGCGGTTGATCGTCGAACTGCGCGGAAAACTCAATTTAGAATCCGCGGGCACGGATTTTTCTGCGGCAAAATCGAAATCAAAAACAGAAGCCACTGACGCGCTCAAAAATCTCGGGTACGATGCGGGCACGATTTCTGAAATTCTAAATCAAGCGCCGGACGACGCGAACACTGAGGATCTCGTCAAATTTTTCTTGAGCTCGAATGCGTGATTTTTTTCTCGAAAGTTTTCAGACATATTTTGGGCTCGATTTTTTGGCAATGACTTTTTCGTTGTTGTCGGTGTATTTTCTCGGGAGCAAAAAACGGATTGGATTTGTGATGTATTTGATTGCGAATGTTTTGTGGATCGTGGTGAACACTCGCGCGGGAATTCTCGCGGGAGTGGTGTTGAATGTTGTTTTGATCGCACTTAATTTCCGTGGTTTGAGAAATTGGAAAAATAAATGAAACTTTTTTTCGCCGTTCCAAAATTTCTTGATCGGCAACTTGCGCGCGTCACCATTTTTCTGATCCGTGCGTACCAGTCGACGTTTTCGCCGGATCATTCGATTTCCGGTGCGGGAAATCCAGTTTGCGGCTGCAAATTTTTTCCGAGTTGCTCGGAGTACGCAATTTTGTCGCTCAAAAAAAACGGGTTTTTTTTCGGCGTTCCGCGCGCGATCTGGCGCGTGCTGCGCTGCAATCCGTGGAGCTGCGGTGGCGTCGATTTGCCGAAATGATTTTTAAAATTTGAAAAAACTTCAAAACGCACTACACTTCTGCCACAAATGCTGGAATCTTTTTTTGTCGCCATCGTGAATTTCGTTCCGTCGATTTTTGTGTTTTTTATAATTTTTTCCTGTCTGATTCTTGTGCACGAGTGGGGACATTTTTTCACGGCGCGAAAATGCGGTGTCAAAGTTTTGGAATTTGGGCTGGGAATGGGAAAAAAACTTTTCTCCAAAAAACGCGGAGGAGTCGAGTACACGATCAACGCAGTGCCGTTCGGCGGATTTGTGCGGATGCTTGGCGAAGAAGAAAAATCGAACGATCCGCGCAGTTTCGAAAAAGCAAAACTCTGGAAAAGAATGTCGATCACGCTCGCGGGAATTTTTATGAATTTTGTTGCGGCGACGGTTGCGTTGACAATTTTGTTTTCGGTCGGGACGGCTCCGATTTTGATCACACAACAAAATATTTTGGACGCGGAAATCGCCGGACTTGTCGTGCTCGACGAACCGGACGAAAACGGCGATCGCGCGATTTTAGAAATTTCAAATATTCAAAAACCGGTCGGGGCGGCGTTTATTTTTTCCATCACCGAAAGTTGGCGGATTTCTGGCGCGATCGTGGACAAACTCGCAGAAATTCCGAGCGAAATTATTCAGCACGGACGGTTGCCCGAAGGAATGGCGGGGCCGGTCGGGATTGCGGAAGCGACGCACAAAATTTTGCCGATGGGATTTCTTGCGATTTTAAAACTCTGGGCGCTGCTGTCGTTGTCGCTCGCAGTCATTAATTTGCTTCCGATTCCGGCGCTCGATGGCGGACGATTTTTATTTCAAATTGTCGAATTTGTACTCTGGCCGTTTCGCGTCAAGATTAATTCGAAACTTGAAAACGCCGTGCACGTGGGCGGGTACGTCGCGTTGATGGGATTGCTCGTCGCGGTGACGTGGAACGACATCGTGCGAATTTTTTTCTGAGTTGACAAAAAACAGAGAACTTTTAGAATCCGCCGGCATTCAAAATTTGACGCTATGAACGCAGATACATTCCAACTTTCGGCAAAAAAAAGAGAAGCATCCCGCGCGGGAAATCGCGATTTAGAATCTGCCGGGCGCGTGCTCGGAGTTTTGTACGGATTCAAAGTTGATCCGACGCCTGTCTCGGTCGACGCTTCGGAAGTTTTGCGAGTGTACCGAAAAGCGGGAACCAGCGGTTTGGTGGAGTTGGATTTGGAGGGAAAAAAAGTGAAAGTGATCATGAAAGAAGTCAATCTTCATCCGGTGCGATACGAAATTTCTCACGTGGATTTCATCGCGGTGAACATGAAAGACACGACGACCGTGACCGTTCCGATCGAATTTTCAGGAGAAGCACCGGCGGTGGAAACACTGGGTGGTTATTTTTCCGTCGATCACAACGAGCTCGAAGTCAAATGTTTGCCTGCAGATATTCCGTCAAATTTTTCACTCGACATTTCGTCGCTCGTAGAATTTGGAAATCAGTTGACGGTTGCGGATTTGAAATTGGATTTGGAAAAATACGAAATTTCTCTCGATCCAGAATCAGTGATTTGTTCTGTTTCTGCACCAAAAGTTGTGGCGGAAGAAACGCCAGCAGGATCGGAGGAAACAGCCGAATCAGACGCGTCAGCAGAAGAAGCTGGAACGAGCGACTCGGAAGCTTCGAGTTAAAATTTGCTGGGAAAAAATAAATTGTAATTTTTAAGTTTTAGACTTTTGAATATTTTGTGGAATAAAATATTCTGTTTTCTCTTTCAATTAAAAAATTGACTACAAAAAATGTTCTCTATTTCTTGTCGTTTCTTTTCTGGAGCGGGTAAAGTGATTGTGTTGTTTATGAAAGGTATTCAGTTTTTTTTGATGGACTTGTCAGGAATGGCAGGAAGAGAAGAGAATTGAGTTGATATTATTTCCCCACAGTGTTCCGATGAAAAAAATTGCATTATTTTTGCGTATCGTTGTTCCAAGTATATTTTTATTTTGTTCTTTTGGGATGGTGAACGCGGCAGCGTACACGCACAGTCCGTCGACGATCGTGGCGAAAACAATCGGGGGGAAATTGACAATTTCGGATTTCAACACAATTCGAACAACGCTCGATAATGTTTTTTACGATAATTCAAATCAGTTTCTTGGGATCGGTGCGACGGATCCGATGGTGGCGTTGGATGTTGCTGGTGGCGTGCGGATTCGAGATTTTTCTACCGCAGGATTTGTAAAAAATGGTGAGGATGGAAATTTATCTGGCGGAAATTCATTGACGGGCGCGGATTTGACGGGATTCGATGAGGGCGGCGTGACATTTGGCGGCTCGGATGGCGCGTTGACGCAGGATGCGACAAATATTTTTTGGGACGATTCTGATAATTTTCTCGGAATCGGAACGTCGGTTCCGGATTCAGAATTACACGTTGTCGGCGAAATAAAATCAGACAATTTCCGCACGGACGAAACAACGAAACACACAGTTTTCGTCGGCGACGATGCGGGCGGAACGGCGACAGAAACGACTTTCATCGGGGAACACGCGGGCGAATCCAACTCGGGAGTTGCTTCGAATGCGGTGGGAAATTCGGCGCTGGAATCCAACACAGGAGCCAGTTCAAATGCGATGGGAAATTCGGCGCTGCAATTCAACACGGGAGAGAATTCAAATGCGATGGGAGGGTACGCCATGCAATCCAACACGGGAGATTTTTCGAATGCGATGGGACATCGTTCTCTGCAATTCAACACGGGAGCCAATTTGAATGCAATGGGAAGTTATGCGCTGCGGTACAACGACGGAGATTCGAACACGGCGATTGGAAATGAGGCGTTCAACGCGTGGACGGACGACACCGCGAGCGCGAAAAATGTTTCGTCGGTAAATTTCGCCGACAATCAAGTGACAATTTCTGGGCACGGTTTCACGGGATCGAGAAATTTCGTCGCAACCACGACGGGAACGCTCCCCGCGGGGCTCGCTGCGACCGCGAATCAGTGGGTTGTCATCGACGCGAACACGTTGGAATGTAAAACTTCAAGTTTCACGGACGCGGGCACGGGGACGCTGACATTGACGCCAAAAATTGTTTTTTCAAATTCGATTGCGCTCGGGAACAACGCGGAGCCGGACGCCAGCAACCAAGCGGTGATTGGCGACACTTCGCTCACGCAGGTCAAAACCGCGGGCGCGATTTTTTCGTCAAACACGGGCGACAATTATTTCGCAGGAAATGTTGGAATCGGGACAACCGATCCGGTTTCAAAACTGGAAATAGTAAATGGTTCGATTTTGGCGTCTGGGACAACTGGAACGACACCGGTCAGCGGAGCAGGAACACGGATGATGTGGATTCCTGAGAAGGGGGCATTTCGCGCGGGAGACGTAGTTGGAACACAGTGGGATGATGTGAATATTGGAGAATCTTCAACAGCGTTTGGTGAGAATACAATTGCGAGTGGGGTTTTTTCTGTGGCGTTTGGGCTTGATGCAACCGCGAGTGGATATGATGCAGTAGCGTTTGGGCATGATACAACCGCGAGTGGAATTATTTCTGTAGCATTTGGGAATAGCACAACTGCGAGTGGGCATTATTCAACAGCGTTTGGAGTTGATACGACTGCGAGTGGGAATCATTCAACGGCGCTTGGGTATAATACGGCTGCGAATGGATATTCTACAGTTGCTCTGGGGCGGTATAATGTTGGAGGGGGAACGGCTACTTCTTGGGTTGCAACAGACCCATTGTTTGAAATCGGAATCGGAACGGCGCCGAGTTCACGAGCGAACGCTTTGACTGTGCTCAAAAACGGAAACATCGGAATCGGGACGAGTTCACCGGTTTCAAAATTGGAAGTTGACGGATCGGCGATGGCGGATTATTTCGTCGGGGACGGCTCGCGGTTGACAAATCTGCCTGCGGGCGAGTGGACGGAAACCGCGGGGATTCTCTCGCCAACGACGGGCGCGGATGATGTCGCGATTGACACGGACACTTTGTTTGTCGATGTCAGCGCCGACAAAGTAGGAATCGGAACCGTTAGTCCAAGTGCAAATCTTCACGTTGGAGATGGTGTCGCGCTCGCAGCAGCGTGGCCCACCGGATACGCGTCGATTATTTCTTCTCGAAATAATAATTATCATGACATCGCAGGATACACTGCATCAAATACTAGGGCGCACAGAACTACATTTTACGGAGAACGATCGCGCAACACCACGAGTTCACCGACCGCTGTGCAAGAAAACGATATGATGTTGAGTCTCATCGCGGGAGGATACGACGGAGCTGTTTTTCAAAATCCGACAGCAATTGATTTTTATGTCGATGGAACTCCGTCGAGCGGATCTGTTCCTGGTCGTATTTCTTTTGTCACAGGAACGAGTGTCGGAAATCGTTCCGAACGAATGGTCGTAAAATCCAGTGGAAATGTTGGAATCAACACGTCTTTGCCACTTTCAAAATTCGGCGTTCTCGGGAATTCTTCGATTGGGGAAACGTACGGTGCGATCGCCGCACCAACTTCCGGCTTGATCGTCGAGGGAAACGTCGGAATTGGCACGACCGATCCAGACTCAAAACTTGATATTTCCGGAACGTTGAAAATTGCGACGGATTCGTCGGTGGGCGGTTCCACGTCGGATTGTATTTCGGCAGCGCACGTTGGAAAAATTGAGTACGTGGAAGTCGACACCGATCTCGTTCCCGACGGTGAAAATAATATGGGATCATTTTGGGGCTGTTTGCGCGTGGCGGAGGGAACGAGCTCGGCTTCGTTCGAATGGGTGCATCTCGACATTTTTGGACAGTAATTTTTGAAAAATAAAACGGTGCGGAGCGGAGAAATAATTTTCTAAAAATAAAAAAAGGTGGCGTTGTTCGTCACTTTTTTTCAAAAACTTTCAACTCTGAATTTTTCTCTCTGGCAATGGGGGGGATTCCTCATTTCCAACTCGATTGGGAATCCAGGAAAATAGATTCCCATTTTTACGGGAATGAGAATTTTTATCATTTTTCTAAAAACTCTCAACTCTGAACTTTTAATTCTAAAACTTTCTCAACTCTCCATAAATTTCTCAATTTCGGTTTTGCTGACGCGGCGCGGCATCGCACTCCGCCACGCGCGGATTCGTTTTCGCATTCGGAAAATTTTCCACCACACGCCCAGCAGTTCTGTTTCAAAAATCAAAATGTACAAGAAAACTTTCAAATTGTACCACGCGGTCGCGCTGCGAATGTCGGTCGAAAATGCGTTGCTGAAATTTTTCTGCAATAAAATTCGGTGATTCATGTACGAATTTTGGTTCACGTTTTTTGATTTTTTCAAACGATTTCGTACCAAATCAAGTGCGCTGCGATGTTTTCCGCCGACGGTTCGGTCGTGGTACGCAACGGCGACGGGCGCGTACATTGCTTTCCAGCCGGCCCACTGCAATCGGTACGCGAGATCGACGTCTTCTTTGTACATGAACATCGATTCGTCAAAAAATTCGCGTTCGCCGTGTTCATTTTTAAAATTCACATCTTCGAGTGCTTTTCGTCGGTACAGCACCGCTGCGCCAGAAACTCCAAAAACTTCTCGTGCTTCGTCGAACTGTCCAAAATCCACTTCGCCCTGGCCGATATCTTCAAATCGGTGCGATTTCAAAATCCGGATTCCGACGGTGTCGATGAAATTTGTTTTTCCTTTTGAAGTCGAACCGCTCAAATAACTTGGGTAATCCCAGTGTTTGAGCTTTCCGCTCGCCGATCCAAAAATTGGTTTGCGCTCGATTTCTTTTGCCAGTGCTGACAAAAAATTTGGTTCTAAAATTGCGTCGATGTTGACGCACGCATAAAAATCACCATCAGTTTCTCGTAAAATTTGGTTGTGTCCGCGGGCAAATCCGAGATTTGAATCCGCGCGAATGACCGGAATTTCTGGGAATTTTTTCTCCAAAATTTGCAGTGTGTCGTCGCTCGATTGATTATCGAGAATGACAATTTCTTTGTTTTCATAATTTTGCACCAGCAGCGATTCGATGCACGGAACAACATATTTTTCCGAGTTGTGCGTCACGACACCGATCGTAATTTTTGGCGTGACTTCTTTTGGTTGCTCGCGGAGCGAACGTTTTGTTCGTCGGAGTTTCAACTGCTCTGGATTGAACGCTTCCTGCGCGAGAATGCTCGCTTCGAGTAAACTGTCGTGTGTTCCGGCGTCGATCCACATTCCAAAAAATTCACGCGCGCGGAGCTGACTTTTTCTCAAATAAATATTGTTCACGTCGGTGATTTCCAGTTCGCCGCGTTCGGACGGTCCGATTTCTCGAATAAAAGAAAACACCTGATTGTCGTACAAAAAAAGTCCGGTTTGCGCGAGATCCGATTTCGGTGCGGCGGGTTTTTCCTCGATCGATCGGACGATGCTTGCGTCGTCGATTTCCACGACTCCAAAACGCCCCGGATCGTCGACTTGTTTCACAAAAATTTGTGCGCCTGATTTGAATCGCATCAATTCTTCCGCAAAATCATCTTCAAAAATGTTGTCGCCCAAAATCATCGCGAGATTGTCGCCTCCGGAAAAATCTTCCGCGAGACCGAGCGCTTGCGCGATTCCGCCAGAACCGTCTTGAATTTTGTACGTAAAATCTACGCCGTGCTCTGCGCCGGATCCGAGCAGTTTCATAAAATCGCCAATATTTTCTGAACTGGTGATGATCAAAATCTCTCGAACGCCTGAGTTTTTCAGGGTTTCAATTGGGTACAGCACCATCGGTTTGTTGAAAACCGGAATCAGGTGTTTGTTGGTCACCTTGGTGCTCGGAAACAGTCGGGAACCATTCCCACCCGCCAAAATTACTCCTTTCATTTTTTGTGTCCGCATTGTACGTGTTTTTCCTAAAATTCAAACTTTTTTTGCAGAAAGTCAAAGTTTTGCAATTTTCCGAAAACAGGTACACTTTTTCAGATGAAGTTTTGGCACTACGTCGTGGGAACCGGAATGGCGTTGCTCGTGTTTTCTGCAGCGATTGTTTCTGAGAGCGCTCGCTTCGCAGCGGTGGCTGACGTGCAGCGCACAGCGCAGGTTTTCAACGAACCGCAGGTTTTGACAACGGATTTTCACGAAGATTGGTTTTTTCCAAACGGAGAATTTGTCCGTGTTTTTTCTGGCGCAAAAATTGATTTTTCCAGCGAAACGCGACAACTGCTCGACGGAAAAATTTTTCTCGGCGGCACATTTTTCTCCGATGTGGCCGACACCACGCAGACCAACAAAATTCAAGTGGCGAACGTGATCATTGATTTCACGAAAACAAATGTTTTTCTCGATCGCGATGCGTCGGCGCAGCAGGTGACTGTTTTTGCGGTGAGTCATCCGGTCATTCTCCAGTTTCCAGACGCGGAAAATTTTGTGTTGCCGTCGGGAATGAAAATTTCGTTTCACGATGCGTTTTCGGCGACGGAAAAAGAATATTTCGAACGCACTCAGTCACTTCGAATGGAACCAGCAAAAACGTGGGAGATCGCGATTGATCCCGCGCCCGAGGCGAAAATTTACGATGCGCTGGTGCGGCACTACGATTTGCGAAAACAGTTTCGTGCGAACGCCTGGGAACGACCGGAGTTGTGGCGATTTGTTGGGTTGGCGCAAAATCTGCGCGCATTTTCGATTCATCACGCGATCGGCGTTTCTGATAAAAAAAAGGATCAGCTCGCGTTTGATGAGGCGGTGATTCCGATTTTGGCGGCGAGAGATCTTGTGGAATCCGAAAATTTTTCCGCGGCAGAAAAAAAACTCGATTCTTTTCGCGTGTCGCAGCAATCTGAAAAGTGGCGACAATTGCTTCTCGAAAATTCAACTGTTGCGCGGGACTGGCGATTTTTTGAGCAGGCGCAGAAAATTTGGCTCCCGATCACGGTGCCAGATCGCGACGAATCGGTGTTTTCTCGGCTCTGGGAAAATCCGGTCGCGGCGGACGATTTGACCGAACTTGAGAAATTATTTTGGAATACAGAATTATTCGCATCGAATCTTTTTCTCCGCGAGACGAAAGAAAATTTAGAAAAAATATCGCAGCGCTGGGATTCGATACATTTCACGGCGGAGCAGCTTCCGCGCGTGACACAGCTGCGGCGACAGTTGACAGCGTTGCTGCAGACCGATGATTTTCTGCGAGAACTTCCATTTTTTCAGTTGCGAGAAAAAATAATTGATTCCGAACTGGCGTTGGCAGCATTCGATCCGAAACTTCAAAAAACGCTCGCACTCGAAAGTGGTGTGGAAACGCTCCATTTTTTCAGTTTGTACGTGCACGAAAAAAATATTTCCGATAAAAAAAATATCACCACATTTTTCATCCGAGAAATTTCGCGACGAAATATTTCCGAAATCGCGACGGAGTTTAAATTCCAATTTTCATCTCTCGCATCGGACGCGTTGAAATTTATCGAATTGGGCGGCGCGCCGGGAATAACGCTGGCGGAACTGCAAAAATCGACCGAAACCAGTGCGGTTCAGGATGATCTCGAGGCGCAGTTGGCGGATTTGGAAGCGGCGGCAGAATTGCCCGAAACCGAAATTGTTCCAGAAAAAACGGATCTTCAAAATGCGAAAGAATTGTGGGCGTTTCTCACCGATGCGGGGATTGAGATTTCGCCGCTCGATTTTCGGAGCACGCGGACGGACGACGGGCTCGAATCCCGATTTGAAAAAGGTTATTTTTTCGAACAAGAAACGTCGGGGACGTTCGATTATTTGGGACAGCGTTTTTTAAAATTGCAGATCGGGGACGAAATCGAAGAAAATATTCCGCGTGATTTTCTCAAAACCTGGCTCAGCGGAATGTCGGACGAAACCGTGGCGGAACCGGAGTTTTCTCCGGCGCCGGAGACGAGTGTGTCGCAGCTCACCCCGGAATCAATTTTGGCGCGGCGTGTCGTCGAAAAAATGTTGCAACAAAAAAATATTGCGATTTCTCGCAGAAATATCACGGTTTTGGACGAAGATTTTCAAACATTTCAAATCACGGAAGCGCAATTTCAAAATCTGCGATTGCAGTTTCGGTTTGATCAATCAAAAAATACGTACTCGGATCTGGCGCTCATCGTCGGAACCACGCAGGAATTTTTTCCGGAAACGTACGATGAAAATGCATTTTTCGCTTTTTTGAACGAATTGGTTTCGCCGCAAAAATAGCTTTTGCCGTCGTGTTTGACGTTTGAGCGTTTTTGCCTAAAATTATCGCAGTATTTTTCCATGAACAGATATTTCGTTGTGCCCGCTGCAAACTTATTTCGAGGGATTTTACATTCACCGTTTGGAATTCAGATTTTGAGTTTAGGATTTTTGTTGTTGTTTGTGATGAGTTTTCGGCCAGCGTATTTTATCGGATCTTCGGAACATTTCGGCAACAGTTGGGAAAATCAGTTATCGCATTTTTCGGTTTCGGAAGTTGGATTTTTGGATAATTTTTCTGGCGTCAACACAGCTGGTTTGCACGAATTTCTTCTCAAAGATGAAGATGGAAATGTGATCGTCCGAGTCGAACCCAAAAAACGCACGGAAACGATGAACTACACCGCTCGTTCGGGAGACACCATCATCAAAGTTGCGCACAAATTTGGGCTGCAGGTTTCCACGCTGTTGTGGGCAAATAAATTGACGTCCAAACAATCGCTGGCCGTCGGACAAACGTTGCGCGTGCCGCCAAAAAATGGAATTTTTTATTCCGTGAAAAATGGTGATTTACTTTCTGAAATTGCAAAAGCGCACAACATTGATTCGGAAAAAATTGCCGCGTACAACGGGATTAAATCCGACGGAATTCTTTCGGTGGGACAAGAAATTTTTATTCCTGATGCAAAAAAAACATTTGTGGCGCAGTCGAAATTTTCCGGCAGTTCTGCGCTCGGTTCGATTGGATTTGAGCTGCATCGCCCGACAAAAGGTGTCATCACGCAGGGATTCAACACGCGACACTACGCGATCGACATCGCCAATCGTCTCAACACGCCGTTGTATTCTGCTGCCAGCGGCACGGTTGTTCGCTCGGCGGACGGTTGGAATTACGGATACGGCCGCTACGTCATCATCGATCACGGAAACGGCGTGCAAACTTTGTACGCGCACATGAACGCGCGAAAAATTGAAGAAGGCGACGAAATTAAAACGGGGCAGTTGATCGGATTGATGGGAAATACCGGAAACGTGTTTGGGCCGACGGGAATTCATCTGCATTTTGAAGTTCGAATCCGTGGACGAAAAGTGAATCCATTCAACTATTTTTGAGTTTCGGTGGCAAAAGTTTCAAACTAAAAAAGTGGAATCGTCAAAAATGTTCACATTTTTCAAAACACTCCGTCCGTCCGAGCAGCTTCGATTTGGGCTGGTGGCGGTTTTGATCGGGCTCGCGGCGGGATCGATCGGATTTGGTCGGGAGATTTTTTTTCTCGGCGGAATTTTAATCGCGGGATCACTCATTTTTCGAAAATTTTGGATCGGAATTTTGGCCGTATTTTTGCTGGCGAACGCGTTTGCGCAGTGGCGATTTTCTACCGAATTTCAGCACGATGAGCTGCGTCCGCGCGTGGGACAGGAAATTTCTCTGACGGGAGTGGTGCGAAGTTTTCCGGACGTGCGTGAAAAAACGACGCGCGCGATGGTGCGCGCCGAAAATTTCTCGGGGAAATTTCTGCTGATTCTCAAGAACCCAGTCGCAGTCGAGTACGGCGACCGAATTTCCCTCTGTGGAAAATTGACGCTGCCGACGAATTTTGGCGATTTTGACTACCGCGAATTTCTCAAAAAATTTCACGTTCAAACGATCGTGCAGTCGCCCGAAAGTTTCGAAATTTTGGAAACGGGCGGCGGGAATTTTTTGCTCCGCGGTGCGAAAAATGTTCGGAATTTTCTCGAGAAAAATGTGAAAATTTCTCTCCCGCCAAATCACGCGACGATCACGGTCGGTGTTTTGCTCGGCGTCAAAAACCAGCTTCCGACGTGGGTTTCTGCCGATTTTAAAAATTCTGGACTCACGCATCTTTTGGTGGTTTCCGGCACAAATGTTGCGATCGTGCTGGCGGTGGTGGGACTTCTTTTTCGCCGGCTCGGGCGGCGCGCGGCGTGGATCGGATCGCTCGTGGCACTCGTTTTTTTCGTGGCGATGGTGGGATTTGATCCGCCGGTTTTGCGCGCAGCGCTGATGGGCGGAATCGTCGGATTGTCGGCGGCGATCGGGCGATTTTCTGACGCGCGAAATTTAATTTTGTTGTCGGCGGTAATTTTGGGACTGATTTCCCCGCGAACACTGCACGACGTGAGTTTTCTCCTGAGTTTTGCCGCGACACTCGGAATTATTTTGGGCGCTCCGTTTTTGACGCGTATTTTTTCGAAAATTTTTTGGCGGCCGCTCGCGCTCGTTCTCGCGGTGACCGTGGCAGCGCAGATCGCGGTGCTGCCGGTTTTGGGGAAATCGTTCGGCACGTTTCCGATCGCAGGATTTGTCGCAAATTTAATCGCAGAACCGCTCGTTCCGCTGCTGATGGCGTTCGGCGCAGTGACGATGTTGACGGGATTTTTTGGTGGAATTGTTGCCAAAATTTTCGCGATTCCGGCGCTGATGATCGGGGAATCGTTGCTCTGGGTGGCGCATATTTTTGGAAAAATTCCGGCGGTGGAAGTTCCCGGATTTTTCGCAGAAATTTTGGGTTGGATTTTCCTCGCAGGTGCGGCGGTGCTACTTTTCTCTCGATCGTTTGCACGGAAGTTTCTCGAATTTGAT